>WBZX01000162.1_pt2 | contig 60297 bp, 61 predicted proteins | sample 5204211 | NCBI WGS metagenome assembly WBZX01 (sample SAMN12344362, study PRJNA552823) | activated sludge metagenome | biome: Activated sludge suspended growth; feature: Nitrification reactor; material: Wastewater; isolation source: activated sludge from nitrification reactor of wastewater...
ATCCAGGGATGCCGCGCGGGCAGACGTGTTCGACTACATCGAGCGGTTCTACAATCCCCGGCGCCGGCATTCGACGCTGGGCTACATGAGCCCGGTCGACTTCGAAGACAGGATGCGATTAGCTTAACTCAGTGTCCACGGAACCGGGGGCAGCTCAATGGGGCCGTGGCTGACGGTGGCTGAGGTGCAGCGTCTCGCCGAGACGCTGGATAAGTTTGCGGGGGGGAAGCTCCGGGAGGGCAACGTCCACCCCATCGAGCCGAACCTGAGCTTTCGGTTCGAGACACAGCCCACCGGGCTCGTTGCTGTTTCGGTCCTGGTCGATCCCGAAGACGGAAGGCCCGCGCGGCATGTTTGTGTCGAGATCGAAAAGACCGCAATCGAAGCAGTGATCACTCAATGCCGCACCGTGCTGGCCTCCTACCCCGTCCGAGGCTGACGCTGTCTCCAAAAGCCCGTAGGTTGGGTTAGCGCGGCCACAACGGTGTCGGCCTTGCTCGGCCTCGCTCCGCGCGTAACCCAACGCTAGCGCCCCACTGATCCAGCGACGGCACCAGAGACGGAGCCCGCGTCGGCACCGGGCGCGCCTCCCCTCCCCTTCGAGGGGAGGGGTTTGGGGTGGGGTGATGTTACGGGAGAATGGTGAGCGGTGCTCCCGCTGCTTCTCCCCACCCCCGCCCCCTCCCCGCTGGGGAGGGGAGCGCACGGGCCGCCTCGGCGGATGGTGAGGAGCGCGGCCTAACCCAACCTACGACAGCCCCCCAACATCACCCCACCAGCGGCGCCAGCGCCAGCGCCCACAGCACGAACGGCACCAGCCGCAGGGGCACGGGCGTCTCGTGGCGGCGCGCGCTGCGCGCGAGGAACACCAGCGTCAGCGCGCCGAGACCGCCGAGGATCAGCAGCCCCGGGATGAAACCGCACAGGCCGTCGCCGCAGCCGCGGCTGAGGTGGTCGAGCAGCTTCAGGGCCGGCAACGGCAGCAGCGCCACGCCGATCGCGATCATCGCATTGACGGGCCGTGCGGGCTGCATGCTCACTCCCCCAATGGATTGTCGCGGCAGCCGCCGTAGAAGATCAGGTTGAGCCGCCTTGCGTGAGCGGCGGCCGCGATCCGGGCGATCGGAAAGGCATGGCGTTCGAGCGCGGCGTTGCCTTCGCTCAAGGGATAGTCGCCCGGCACGAGGTAGACCTTGCCGTCGACCTCGACGCCGTGCCCGGTCGTGTAGACCAGGGCGAGATCCGCCGATCTCGACCGCGTGGCGAAGCCGTCGAGTGTCCCCAGCATGGCCTCACGGTCCAGATCGATGGCCGTCTCGGTGACGAAGCCGGCCGCCGTCAAAGCCGTCGCGATCCTGCCGGCATCGAAACGGGCGCCGGGCAGCGAGTTCGCGCCCGCCTTGCCGTAGTCCGAGACGACCAGGACCAGCGCGATCCGCGTCTCGCCGCTTACAGCCGGCAGCAGACTCTCGGCTCCGGAGGCACGCGCAGGAATGTCGGGCCTCTGCTTTCCCTTGCTGTAGTCCAGCGTCAGCCGCTCCAGCGACGCGGCCAGCTCGTTGAGAGTGAGCGACGGCCGTGCCAGGGAATCGATCAGGGCGCTGGCGAACGGGTTTCCGCCCTTCGCGTCGCTGTCCATCGCCCGCTGGCCGGATGTCGTGGCGTGGAACACGATCGGGTCGGCGAGCGAGGCTGGCGTCCCGAGCAATGTCCACAGCGCGATCAGCCACGAAAGCCCGGCAAATCGGCCGCGCATGAGCCCTCCCCTTGGAAGCCTGGGCCCACATTAGGCGAGCAATGAGGATAAGGCCAGCCGCGGGCGCGCCTGCTGCGGCTCCACCTCACGCGCTCAGTATCGCCGCCCGGTAGTACCAAGCGACACCGGCCAGCAGCACCGCGCTCACAGCCTTCAGCACTAAATGGCTCGTCACCGGCGCGGTGAAAACGCCCGAGAGCGGCCAGGCGACCAGCGCCAGCGCCGCGAGCGCCGTCGCCCACGACAGCGCGGGCACGGCCTCGTTCCACCATGGGTGGCCGAGGGTGTCCGGCCAGCGGGCCGGCAGGCGCCACGCCGCGACATTCATCAGCGGCGTCGTGAGGAGCCAGACGAAGCCGAACACGAACGTCCGGTCGCCGAGGTCGTAGCGATAGGTGTCCTCGTGGCAGCTCAGTGGGATGTTGGGCTTCCACCACGCCACGTAGTCGGGCGCCAGCACCACCAGGATGTCCATCGCGAACACGGTGAGCCAGACGGCGTTCGCGGCCAGGATGAACTGGCTCCGGCCGATCGCCGTCATGGCTCACCCGTCCGCAGCCCGCTGCCGGGCGCGCGGCCGCGCAGGGGGAGACGGCCGCGCCTTCGCGGTGAACCGATGCGCGACTTCACTTCGCGACGCTGCGATTGCCGAAGCTGGCGGCCAGCACCAGGATGATCATGCCCGCGGTCGACAAGGGGCCGATGCCGACAACGATACTTTTGGCGATGAGCTCGAGCATGGCGCGTCTCCGTTTGCAAATTCGATGAATGAATGATCGCGCCGCCGCCACGAAATAGCATTGCGAATTCTAAATGGCGTGACACGGCGGTGGTCCGACTTTGTGCGCCCGACTTTGTGCCCCCGATTTTGTGCCAAGGCCGCAGCGAGCGCGTTGATCAGCTTGCGCCCCCGGCCGTCGCGTGCACAGATGAACGCTCCACAGCTTCGAGACGGGATGCTCCATGTCCGACCTCCTGCCGCGCGCCGCCGCTGCCGTTCGTGCCCTCGTCGCAGCTCTTCTGGTTGCCGCCACCTCGATGGCCCCGGCTTCGGCCGGTCCACAGGTCGCCGAGAAGGGCGGGCAGTGCGCCGGGTACGTCGGCATCCAGTGCCCGCAAGGCCAATGGTGCGACTTGAAGCCGGGCCATTGCCGGGGCGCCGACATCCCGGGCAAATGCGAGGACGAGAAGCTGACCTGCACGGGTGTGTACCAGCCAGTGTGCGGCTGCGACGGCAAGACGTACTCGAACAACTGCTGGCGCAAGACGGCCCGTGTTGCGCTCGACCACGAAGGCCCCTGCACGTCGAAGAAGAGGCAGTGATGCTCCGCGCTATAGATGTCGTCATCTCCTTCCTGATGACCGCCGCACTCGCACTTCCGGCGGCGGCCGGACCGCGGATCGCCGGCCAAGGCCAGCAGTGCGCCGGGTATGTCGGCATCCAGTGTGCCAAGGGCCTGTGGTGCGATCCAAAGCCCGGCCACTGCAAGGGCGCCGACATCTCCGGCACCTGCATCAAGGTGCGCCCCTTCTGCACCAGGGAGTATCGCCCCGTCTGCGGCTGCGACGGCAAGACCTACGGCAACGACTGCGAGCGCCGCGCCGCACGCGTCGCGCTGGACCATGTCGGCGCGTGCGGAACGAAGAAAAAGCATTGACGCACAGGAGGAAGCGGCCGCTGCCTCGCCCTGAAACGGCCCTCGCTGCGCCGTGACAGGACCGTCCGCCTCCGGCTAATGTCCCTCCCGGGGACGCAAATCGGGGAAGGACGAGCCGGTGAACCTGCTTCTGGAGATGCCGCCGTTCGCGGTCGTGGTGCTGTGCGTCGCGGCGGCGATCATGCCGCCGTTCCTGATGGCCTATCTCGCCCACGTCATGTTGCCCGGCGACCGCGTCAAGCGCTTCGCGGGCGCCGAGCCAGCCATCATCGGCACGGTGTCGATCCTGTTCGGCCTCTTCGCGGCCTTCCTCGCCAACGACATCTGGACCCGCAATCAGATGGCGCGCCAAGCGCTGATCGAGGAGGGCGATGCGATCCGCAACCTCGCCCGCCTTGCCGAGGGCGACGACGACATTACCAAAGCCATGCGCACGGTGCTCGCCGACTACGTCGACGCGGTGGTGGCCAAGGACTGGCCGGCCATGCGCGCCGGCCAGCACTCGAAGGGCATCCTGCCCAAGGTGCGCGCCATCTCGAAGCTGGTCATCTCGGGTCCCGTCGCGAAGGAGGTCGGCCCGGTCGTGCAAGCCAAGATGCTCGAGGCGTTCACCACCATGCGCGAGCGCCGCCAGACTCGGACCATCGTCGCTGAAAGCCGCGAGTTCACCATCAAGTGGCACGCGCTGATGCTGTTCGGGCTCCTGACGCAGGTGGCCATCACCATCACGCACCTGACCAAGCCGCGGCCGATGCTGCTCGCCCACTTCGTTTTCGGCTGCGCACTCGCCACCTGCCTCGCGATCCTCATCACCCACGAGTTCCCATATTCGAGCCTCAACCCGATCGGCCCCGAGCCGCTGGTGACCGCCAAGGAGAGCCTGTTCAGGGAGTGAGGGCTGATCAGCGCTGGTTAGGGATCTCTCGCGACACTCCTACTCCGAGCCCACCAGCAGCAGGCCGCATTCGGCCTCGCGCATCAGGCGCTCTGGCACCGCGCCGAGATAGAGCGTCTCGCCGGGCCGGGGGTTGACGCCGAGCACGATGAGCGTCGTCCCGCCCCGCTTCGCGGCGGCGAGAATGGCCTCCGCCGGTGCCCGCCGCCGCACCATCTCCGGCCGCACCGCGACGCCATAGCGCTCGCCCATGGCGACCACCTCGCGCATCACCGCGTTGGCGCGGCTGCCCGGACCCAGCACCCGCCAGACCGAGGGCGCCCGCCCGCCCGCCTCGTCCTCCCCCGCGACGTGCAAGGCGGTCACCGGCGCGTTCACCGCCCTTGCGAGCTCGATCGCCACCTCCGCGCCGCGGCGCGCCGCCGCCGTGCCGTTGACCGCGGTCAGGATGCGCAGCGGATGGCGTTGCGGGTCGCGGCCGAGCCCCCCCTTCGCCACCACCAGTGCGATCGGCCCCGGGAATCCCTGCGCCAGCTCGCTCGCATGCGGACCGATGGCGCCCTCCGCGTCGCAGGCATCCGCGACACCGATCATCATCAGGTCGAACCCCTTGCGCGCCTCGCGCCGCACCGCCTCCTTGGATCGCCCGCGCTCCGGCGCCGGACGCACCTCGACCTCGGCGTCGGGCTTCTCGTCCGGCTCCTCGCCGTCCTCGCCGCGCCGCGTGGTGCCCTTCGCCGCCTCGCGCACCGCGTCTCCGGCCTCCTCGTGCGCGTCGCTTGCGTCCGCCGCCGGCTCGGACGCTGGTCCGGCCACCGGAAGCACCGTGGTCAGGATCTGCCGCGACCCCGCCAGAAGGCCGGCGAGCCGCGTCGCCAGCTGCGCGTTGGGCCCGCGGTCCGCCGCCACCAGCACGCGCTCGATATTGGCGACGAAGCCGCGCGCTTCGAACGTCTCCCGCTCGAGCCGCTTCCGCTCCTCCTCCGACATCGGCAGCCGCTTCAGCGCCCATCTCAGCATCGGCGGCATGGCGAGCGTGGTGACCACCGCCATGGTCACGATCATCGTGTAGAGGTCGCGGCTGAGCGCGCCCATCGAGAGCCCGATCGTCGCCACGATGACCTCCGTCGAGCCGCGGGCGTTCATGCCGCAGCCGAGCGCCAGTGCCTCTCGCTTCGAGAGCCCCGCCATCTCCGCGCCTGCGAACGCACCCGCGAACTTGCCGATCGAGGCGATGAGCACGAGCCCCGCGGTCAGCGCCAGGTCGCGCGGATTGGTGAGCACGGTGAGATCTGCGGAGAGGCCGGCGATGCCGAAGAACACCGGCGCGAACAGGGCCGAGATGAGGCCTCTCAGCTGCTCGTCGATGTGCCGGGTGAGGATCGGCGACTGGCCGATGAGCACGCCGGCCATGAAGGCGCCGAGAACGGTATGGACGCCGATCGCCTCCGTGGCGAGCGCCATCGCCAGCATGACGACGAGCATGGCCGTGACCACGGCGAACTCGCTTTCGAGGCGGTCGTTCGTCCACCGGATGAGCTGGGCGACGAGCCGCCGCCCGAGCGTGAAGCTCACCGCCAGGAAAATGGCCGTGCCGAGCACGCTTTCCCCGACTGCAGCGAGCTCGAGCCGCCCCGTCTCGGCGATGCCGAGCACGACGCCGATGATGATCCAGCCGATGGTGTCGTCGATGATCGCGGCTGCCAGGATGATCTGGCCGAGGTTGCGCCGCGTGAACTCCATGTCGCGGATGACCATGGCCACGATCTTCACCGACGAGATCGAGAGCGCCGTGCCGAGGAAGAGCGCGGTGACGAGGCGCTTCTCCGGGTGTGGCAGCATCCAGTCCGGGATCAGCCAGCCCGTCGCCACGCCGCACGCGAACGGGATCGCGATACCTGTGAGCGAAACCAAGGCCGCGGCGCGCTTGACGCGCCTGACCAGCGCGAAATCGGTCTCCATTCCGGTCAGGAGGAGCAGCAGCAGCACGCCGAGCTGGGCGACGCCGTCGAGCATCTGCCGCTGGCTCACCTGGGCCGGGAAGATGGTCTGCTGTACCTCGGGCCAGAGGAGCCCCAGGACAGAGGGGCCGAGCACGATGCCGCCGATCAGCTGGCCCATGACGCTCGGCTGGCCGAGCCGGTGCGCGACCTCGCCGAGCACGCGCCCGACGAGCAGCAGGAGCGCGACCTGGATGAAGAACAGCACCGTCGGCGAGAGCCCGCCGCCGTGAGCGTCGGCTGCCAGCGCCGGTCCGGCGAGCGGAACGGACACCAGCAGTGCGGCCAACGCCAAGCGCCCCGGTCTCAAGATCCCCTCCGCCGCTGTGCGAAGCAACGCCCGCTGGATGTCCGTCACCGTCACAACGCACGTGCTCCGGCATTGGTTGCAGGACGGTCACGGAACGCCACGGGATCGGCCAAATCGGGTGTGCCCAGTTGGGGAACGGCCGCGCCGGCGCTAGCATTCGGCAAGTGATTCTCGGGCCGGCGTTGGTGGCCACGCACGTCAGGAGACCAGCGCATGAACTGCTTCAAGGCCGCCCTGATCGCTGGCCTCTTGCTCGGCCCGGCCCTACCGGTGTGGGCCGAGGAGGCGCCTCCTGCCGTCGCGGCCGCCCCGGCCCCCGCTGATCCGGCCCCCGCTGCTCCAGCCGGCGCCGCGCCGGGAGAGGTCGACGGGGCGCTGCGCGAGGCCCTGTCGCGACTGCCCGCCGCCAAGGGCGAGCAGGAGGCCAAGGAGCAGGCGGCTCTGGCCGGGTTCTATGCCGCGCGCTCGAACGCGCCGCTGTGGCTCGCGGACGGCCGATGGAACGCCGCCGCCGAGGCGGCCATGGCCGAGATCGCCCGCGCCGGCGACTGGGGCCTCGAAGCCGCCGATTTCGCCGTTCCGGGCTCGACCCTTCCGGAAGGATCCGCCGCCCGGGCCACCGTCGAGCTGCAGCTCTCGGAGGCCGTGTTGCTCTACGCACGCCATGCCCGGGGCGGCCGCATCATGGACCCCGCCGGGCAATTGAGCTCCAACCTCAACCGCGAGCCCCAGCTCCTGGAGCCGCGCGAGGTCATGGACGCCATCGCCGCCGCGCCCGACGCCGCCGCCTACCTGCGCGGCCTGCATCCGCCGCAGCCGCAGTTCGAGCGCCTGCGCCAGAAGTATCTCGCTGTGCGCGGCAAGGACAAGGCGCTCGCCCGCCGCCTCCTCGCCAACATGGAGGAGTGGCGTTGGATGTGGACCGACATGGGCGACCTCTACGTCCTCGCCAACATCCCCGAGTACATGGCCCACCTGGTCAAGGACGGCCGCGAGATCCATTCCGAGCGCGTCGCCGTCGGCGAGATCGGCAAGCAGACGGCCGTCTTCACCCGCACCCTGAAGCACGTCGTGCTGCGTCCGATGTGGCGCGTCCCCGAGAGCATCAAGGTCCGCGAGCTGCTGCCGAGCCTGCGCCGCGGCGGCGGCCTCATGCGCCAGTACGGACTCCGCCTGGAGACCAAGGACGGCCGCCCGCTCGACTACACCACCTTCGACTGGGCCACGACCGACATCCGTCAGTACGAGGTGACGCAGCCGCCGGGCCCGAAGAGCGCGTTGGGCAAGGTCAAGTTCTCCTTCCCGAGCCAGCACACGATCTACATGCACGATACGCCGGACAAGTGGATGTTCTCGTCCGCGCAGCGTACACTGACACACGGCTGCCTCCGCCTCCGCGATCCCATGCGCATGGCCGAGCTGATCCTCGAGGCGGACAAGGGCTGGGACCGCTCCCATATCGACCAGCTTTCGCGGTCCGGCCCACTCGACAACCATATCCCGATGTCGCGCAAGATCCCGATCCATCTGACCTACTTCACCGTCTGGATCGCCGACGACGGAAGCGTGCGGCAGTACCGCGACGTCTACGGCCACGAGAAGCGCATCCTGCAGGCCCTCGACGGGCAGTGGGCGGCGATCGACAAGGGCCGCGATCATCTGGCCCCCGTGGTGCCCGTCGCCGAGGGCGGCGAGAAGCGCAAGCTTGCCCGCGTCAAGCACAAGGACGCCCCCTTCGACTTCGTCGGCGCCTTCCTCGGGCCTCCGTGATGGTTCGCGCCTCAGTTCAAGCGCGGATAACTTCTGATCTCGAACGTGGCGGAAGTGGAAGGGTTTTTGACGAAGCTCTTGAAAGCCTCGGTGACGACGGACTCGGTCTTTCCGACGAGCGCGCCTTTAGGGAAGAGCACGACCTTGTCGCCGTGCTTCAGATCATTCCATTTCGCCACATCGCTCTTTGGAAGCGTGACAATCTTCGTGCCGCCAACGGTTTCGACTTTCGCGGAGACAGTCGTGGATCCGATCTCATTGATGAGGCCTGGGAAGACATATGCGATGCTGCCGTCGTTCGAGCCCGAGCAGCCGGCGACATTGGTCAGTTGGTCACGCTTGAAGGTGCGTTTGACATTGCTGTCCGTGCACATGGTCACTTCAATGGTTTCGCTCGACGCTGCGGAAGCGGGCGCGTGCCCATAGCCGAAGTTCGCGTTCTCATCCATGAAGTAGTAATATTTCAGATTGATGCCTTCCGCCGCTTGCCCGAGACACGGTGTGCAAATGGCTGATGCCGCCAGGATAACGGCGAGGCGCAGAGCACATTGCATGGGTTCCTCCTTTTTGGCGAGCCACCTCAAACGGATTGACGAACCAGCGCTTCGATCGTGCGAATGCATTCAATGGGGACGAGCACGGTTGCGGTGGCGTCGTGGTCCGTAACGCCCGGCGACGGCTGGCTGAGCACAAACAGCACGTACCACTTGGACGTGCTGATCAACAGCTTCAGCTTCCTGTTGCGGTTCCAGATGGCGAGCGGCTCGGCTTCCGAGGCCTTGCATTCCGGCTTGTCCTTGAGGCGCAACGTGACGAAAGAAGTGCCGTCCTTGCGCGTGTTGCGTGCCTTGTCGATTCCAGTCGCGTGGGCAAATGAGAAGAGCCACGCCACGGATAGCAGTGCTGCCACCAATGGTGCATAGTAGAGGGACAAGCTGTTGCCCAGCATTTGTCGAACGGAAAAATCGAGCCAATTGTGGCGATCGAGATAAATGAGTAGAGCCGGGATAGCGATGAGCGTAATCGGCCACGCCGGCCAGCCGAAAAGCCCGCGGACGACTGCTCTGGCGATGACGGCGGAGTGAACGAGGATCTCGTGCCAGCCGACATCGAGCAAGCCAATATCGACGTTGAACGAGCGCAAGTAGCTGTAGAGGTAGATCCATCCTGCCAGATACAGCCCGGCGCCGATCATGGCGGTGTTGGCAGCGAGCAGCCCCCACAGCCCGGTGCTCTTGTCCGCGACAGCCTTCGCTCCCGGGTCTTCCGCCATGACGCAATGCTCAAAAAATAAATGCGCACCGTGCCCGCTGTCATGGGGCCACGTTTATCCGAGCATATTCCCAGGAGTGAGAAGCCGTCAACGCGGAATAAACTGCGCGCTCGACGCCGACCGCGCTCAACACCCTTCGAAGAACCGCACGGGATGCCCCGTGCTCTCCGTGACGAGGCTGCCTTCCCACATGACGCGCTTGCCGCGAACGACCGTGCCCACGGGCCAGCCCGTGACGGTGACCCCGTCGTAGGGCGTCCAGCCACAGCGGCTGGCGATCCAGTCGTTCTCGATGATCATGCTGCGTTTGAGATCGACGACGGTGAGATCGGCGTCGTAGCCGACCGCGATGCGCCCCTTGCCGCGGATGCCGAACAGCCGCTGCGGTCCGGCGCTGGTGAGATCGACGAAGCGCTCCAGGGTGAGCCGCCCCTTGGCCACGTGGTCGAGCATGATGGGAACCAGCGTCTGCACGCCGGTCATGCCGGAATGCGAGCCGGGATAGGGGTGGTCCTTCTCCTCGCGCGTGTGCGGCGCGTGGTCCGAGCCGAGCACGTCGACGATGCCCGCTTGCAGCGCCGCCCAGATCGCGGCCCGGTGCGAGGCGTCGCGCACGGGCGGGTTCATTTGCGCATAAGTGCCGAGCTCCGCGTAGCAGTCGGGTGCCGCCAGTGTGAGATGGTGCGGCGTCGTCTCGACCGTCGCCCACTCCTTGTGGGTCGCGAGGAACTCCATCTCCGCCGCGCTCGAGACGTGCAGCACGTGCACGCGCTTCCGGTGCTTCTCGGCGATATGGACGAGCCGGGTGGTCGCGATGAGCGCCGCCTGCTCGTCGCGCCAGACGGGATGCGAGGACGGATCGCCCGGCACGCGGAGGCTCATGCGCTCCTTGAGGCGCTCCTCGTCCTCGGCATGGAAGGCGGCGCGGCGGCTGGTGGCGGCGATGATGCGCTCGATGTTCTCATCGTCGTCGACCAGCAGGTCGCCCGTCGACGAGCCCATGAACACCTTGATGCCGGCCGAGCCCTCGAGCCGCTCGAGCTCGGGAATCTGCTCGACGTTGTCGCGCGTCCCGCCGACGTAGAAGGCGAAATCGCAGTGCATGCGGTTGCGCGCGCGCCGCACCTTGTCGGCGAGCGTCTCCGCGCTCGTCGTCAGCGGCTTGGTGTTCGGCATCTCGAACACGGCCGTCACACCGCCCATCACCGCGCCGCGGCTGCCGCTTTCGAGATCCTCCTTGTGCTCGAGGCCCGGCTCGCGAAAGTGCACCTGCGTGTCGATGACGCCCGGCAGGATGGTGAGCCCGCAGCAGTCGATGTCCTCTCCGGCGGCGCCGCGCGGAAGGTTGCCGATCGCGGCGATGCGGCCGTTGGAGACGGCGATGTCGCGCTGGCCGACGCCGTCGTGATTGACCACGGTGGCGCGGCGATAGATGACGTCATAGGTCTCGGGCATCGAAGGCTCCGGCTTGTCTCTCGCTCTCAGGGCGCATACCTAGAGCGGCACGATCGAGAACGGAAGGTATCATGTCGAAAACCTGGATTGCCCAGCTGCCCGACCGGGGCGTCGTCGCCGTCACCGGTCCCGATGCGGAGAAGCTGCTGCAGGGCGTGCTGACCAACGACATGGACCTCCTTTCCCCTCCCCCCGGCGGGGAGGGGTCTGGGGTTGGGGGAGCCCCGGCAGGAGTGCCAGCAATTCACGCCGGTCTGCTGACGCCGCAGGGCAAGATCCTGTTCGATTTTCTCGTCTCGCGCACGGCGGACGGGTTCCTGCTCGACGTCGCCCGCGACCAGGCGCCCGCGCTGGCGAAGCGGCTCGGCATGTACAAGCTGCGCGCCAAGGCGGACATCGCCGACGTCAGCGCCGGGCATGTGGTCTTCGCCATGTGGGGCGAGCACCCCACCTCCATGGTCCGCGCCGACCTGCCCGACCCAAGGCTTTCCGCTCTCGGCATCCGCTTCATCTCGAGTTTGGAATTCGCCCGCGACGACGCCAGCGCATCGAACGGCGACGAGGCCACCGCCGCCGCGTACCACGCCCGCCGCATCGCGCTCGGCGTGCCGGAGGGCGGCAAGGACTTCGCCTTCGCCGACACGTTCCCCCACGAGGCGCTGTTCGACAAGCTGAACGGAGTGAGCTTCACGAAAGGCTGCTATGTCGGCCAGGAGGTCGTCTCGCGAATGGAGCATCGCGGCACGGCGAGAAAGCGCGTCGTGCCGGTTGTGGCGGATGGCTCGCTGCCGGCGTCAGGCACCGAGATCCGCGCCGGAGATCAGCTCATCGGCACGCTCGGCTCGACGGACGGCAGGCGCGGCCTGGCGCTCCTCCGCCTCGACCGTGCCGCCGAGATGAAGGCGGCCGGGCACGCCCTGATGGCAGGCGATGTCCCGGTAACGATCGAGATGCCGGAGTGGCTGCGGCTCGACGAGCCGGCCGATCACTAGGTCGTCTGCTTCGCCGCTTCGTTCGCGGCATCCGCCGCCGCCTTCGCGGCTGCGTACTGAGAAACTGCCTCCGCCGCGTGCGCCGCGTACATGACCGACGGCCCGGCGCCCATGTAGATCGCCATGCCGAGGGTCTCCATCACCTCCTCGCGCGTGGCGCCGAGATCGACGGCCGCCTTGGCGTGGAACGTGATGCAATCGTCGCAGTGGATGGCCACGCCGATGGCCAGCGCGATCAGCTCCTTCGTCTTCATGTCCAGCGCGCCGGCTTTCTTGGCCGAGGCGGCTATGGTCGAGAACGCCTTCATCACCTCGGTGCCGCCGCGCAGGTCGGCCAGGGCCGGTGAAAGGTTCTTGGCGTGCTGTGCCCAGTCGTTGAACATGTGTGTGGTCCCCTTCATGATGTGGCGGATGCAAGCCCGTGGTCGCGCGAGATATATTAGTGACAGCTAAAGTAAGCAATGCCCCGAATGTCGCGCCTGCCATGCGCTGCCCGTGGACCGGCATCGCCGACCCGCTCTATGCCCGCTACCACGACGAGGAATGGGGCGTACCGCACGCCGACGATCGCCGCCTGTTCGAGAAGCTGGTGCTCGAAGGCTTCCAGTCGGGCCTCTCCTGGCTGACGATCCTCAAGAAACGCGAGAATTTCCGCCGCGCGTTCCATGATTTCGATCCCGAGCGCATCGCCCGCTACGGCGACAAGGACGTTGCCCGCCTGATGGCCGATGCCGGCATCGTCCGCAACCGCCTCAAGATCGAGGCGACCATCGACAACGCGAAGGCCCTCCTTGATCTGTCGGAGCGGACCCGGCTGTCGGGGTTCCTATGGTCGCATATGCCGGACGGCCCGGTGATCAATCGGCACAGCGCATTCGGCGACGTGCCGGCCGAAACCGAGGCCTCGCGGCGCATCTCGAAGGCGCTCAAGAAGGAAGGTTTCCGCTTCGTCGGCCCGACCACGGTCTACGCCTTCATGCAGTCGACGGGCATGGTCAACGATCACCTCGTCTCGTGCCATCGACATGGCCCTTGCACGCAAGCGCAGCGCCGCTTCAAGCCTCCGGTGTGAGGGGACGGGTGCCGGCCCCGGCGCGCGGCGCGATGCGATAGCCGCTCAGCCCGAAGTAGAGGATGAACAGGTAGCTCGGCGCCGCGAGCGCGAGATAGGCGAGCTGAAAGTCGATCGCCTGCTTCAACAGCGCGAAGGCGTAGGGCATCAGCGCGCCGCCAGCGATGGCCATGATGAGCAGGGCCGAGCCGGTCTCGGTCAGCGCTCCGAGGCCTCGGATGGCGAGCGGGAAGATGGCCGGCCACATCATCGCGTTGGCGAAGCCGAGGCTGGCGATCAAGGCGACCGAGACGTAGCCCTTGGTCGCCGTGGCGGCGATCGTGAGCGCGAGTCCCAGAACCGCCGAGATGGCGAGATAGCGCTCCTGGCTGACCACGCGCGGAATGAGTGCCAGCCCGGCGAGATAGCCGGCGAGCATGGCGGCGAGTGTCCATGAGGTGAAGAAGCGCGTGTCGCCGAGCGGCAGCGCGAAGCCTTGTCCGTAGGTGCCGATGGCGTCGCCCGCCATCACCTCGACGCCGACGTAGAGGAACAGTGCCGCGATGCCGAGCCACAGATGCGGATAATCGAGGAGACGGGAAGCGGCAGTCGAGGGCGCCGCGTTGGCCTCGCTGGCGGCAATGTCGGGCAGGCGCGACCGCAGGATCGCGAGAGCCAGCAGAGCCAGCAGGACCGCCATCGCCATGTACGGCGCATGCACCTGGGCGGCGAAGGTATCGAGCAGGGCTTCGCGCGCGGCGGCGGTCGGCGCCGATTTCACGCGGGCCGCGAGATCGTCGACCCCGCGCAGCACCAGCGCCCCGAACACGAGCGGCGCCAGGATGCCGGCGAGCTTGTTGCAAATGCCCATCACGGCGATGCGCTGTGCGGCGGCGTCGATCGGCCCGAGGATGCTGACATAAGGGTTGCACGCGGTCTGCAGCAGCGCCAGGCCGGCGCCGATGGTGAGCAGCCCCGCGAGCGTGCCGGCATAGACGCGCAGCGTGGTGAAGTGGCCGAACATCAGCGCGCCGCCGGCCATGATGATGAGGCCGATCGCCATGCCCCGCTTCATGCCCGTGCGCCGGAGGATCGCGGCGGAGGGCAGCGCTAGGAAGAAGTAGGACAGATAGAACGCCATCGGCACCAGGAAGGCGCCGACGTCGTCGAGGTCGAAGGCGAGTCGCACGAACGTGATCAGCGGGCCGTTGAGCCACGTCACGAAGCCGAAGATGAAGAACAGCCCGCCGATGGTGACGATGGGGCCGATCCCGCGCTCTCTCCCGGCCATCGTCATCCGCATTTCCCCCGAGCCACGCCCGTCCGGCAGTCTAGCCGAAGCCGGCCGTGGTGCCAGCACACGGAGCAAGGCGGGTTAATCGCGTTATCGTAGCAGCGGCAATGAAGCAGCGGCGGGCGGCGTCACGCCGCCATCGCGACTTCGACGAGTGGCCAGAGATCGTTGCGCGAGAACGGCTTGGCGAGCGCGCCGAGCACGTTGAGGCCGCGCGCGCGGGCGAGCGCGGCGGCGGCCCTGACGACCGGTCCGGCCGCGCCGCTGACGATGACCACCATCGCGCCGGAGGAATGCTGGGCGAGCGTGGCGAGCATCTCGACGCCGTCGGTGTCCGGCATGTTGAGATCGGCGACGATCAGGTCGACGCGCTGCGCTTCCGCGATCTCGATGGCCTCCTCGGCGTTGCCGGCCGGCAGGATCTCGAGCGCCGCGAACGCGCCGAGGCATGCCGCCACCAGCTCCCGGGCGATCGGATCGTCGTCGACGACGAGAGCTTTCTTGAGCCTCGAGGGCATGCTGCGGCGAAACTCCAGGGTCGAGGGCCGCTGGGGCGGCTCGTGTTCAGGGCGTGTGCGCCATTCTCCCCTCCAGAGGTTAACGATTGGATGACGGACGGGGCTACCACGGAGGCGGGGCGCCGATGCAACGCGAGCCGCGGCCCCCTGGGTGGCTCATGATGGATGCCGCTGGTTGACAGCGGCGCGGGGCGACGTCATCACCCGCCCCATGACGATCTCACGCCCCGCCCCGAAAACCCGCGCCTGGCAGCGCATGCTGTCCGGCCGCCGCCTCGACCTGCTTGATCCCTCGCCCGCCGACGTGGCCATCGAGGACATCGCCCACGGCCTCGCGCGCGTCGCCCGCTGGAACGGCCAGACGCTGGGCGACCACGCGCTCTCTGTCGCGCAACACTCGCTCATCGTCGAGGATGTGGCGAGCGACATGAATCCGGGCTGGCAGGCGGAGTGGCGCCTCGCCGCCCTGCTGCATGACGCTCCGGAGTACGTCATCGGCGACCTGATCAGCCCCTTCAAGGCGGCCGTCGGCCTCGACTACAAGGCCTTCGAGCTCAAGCTGCTCGACGCCATCCACCGCGCCTTCGGCGTACCCAGTCCGCTGCCGGAGGAGATCACCGCCGCCATCAAGGAGGCGGACCGTATCGCCGCCTATTTCGAGGCGACGCGGCTGGCGGGATTTGCCGAGGACGAGGCGCTGCGCTTCTTCGGCTCGCCCGATGGTTTGTCCGCCGGTGTAGCCGCCGGGCTCGGAGGCCTTGCTCCGCTTCCCGCCCACGACGCCCAGGCGGTGTTCGTGGCACGGTTCAGGCAGTTGTCGCGGTAGGTCCGGCTACTCCACCTCGAGCTCCTTGATGCGCAGCTCGGTGCCGCCGGTGATCTGCAGCTGGTGGCCGCCGCAGCCGGGGCAGGGGTCGTAGCGCTGCTCGATCGTCACCGTCCTCCCGCACGCCAGGCACCATGCTCGCGCCGGGTCGCTGAGGATCTCGAGTCGCGCGCCGTCCGCCAGCGAGCCCTTGATCACCACGTCGAAGCAGAACCGCAGCGCCTCGATCTCGACGCCGGCCAGCGGGCCAATTTCGAGCCGCACGAGCGTGACCTTCGTGTAGTCCTGCGCGCGCGCCTGTTCCTCGAGCGCGGTGAGAATGCTCTCGGCAATCGCCATCTCGTGCATCAGGCCACCTCGAGCTTGCAGGCGACGCAGGGGTCGAAGGCCGAGACCATGAGCTCCGCGAGCGCTGCCCTGTCGTGCCGGCCACTGGCGGCGACAAGCATGAGTGCGCGCGCCGCAGCGCCTTGTGGATGCAAGTTCCACTCGGTCGGCGCCAGGATCCGATAGGCGGTGATCTTGCCGCCGTCCACGGTCACGGCATGCACGAGCCGCCCCCGCGCCGCCTCCACCTGGGCGATGCCGGTCCCGGGCGGCAGCTCCGAACGAACGTGGCGGCCTGCCGTGGAAATCATCGCCGCCTGCATGCGCGCCGGCAGCGACGCCAGCTCGGCGAGCCGCGCCGCGAGCCGCGCGCCGAGGCCGAAGCCGTGCTCGCCCTCGAGCGACGCGATGAGCGGATGCGCGGCCATGCGGGCGAGCGGCGTCGTCTCGCGCGGCCTCCCGTCCCAGGACGGCTCGGCGATGAAGGCCTCGCCGCCAGGGCCGAGAAGGTGCTTCGCCAGCGCGCCATCGCCGAGCGGCGGCAAGGCATCGAGCGGCACCGCGCCGAGATCGAGCACGCCATCGTCCATCAGCCGCGCCATCAGCTTCGCCGCGAGCGTCCTCCGTCCGCGCGCCCACTCGGCCAGCGCCGCGCGCGAGCCGCGTTCGAGCCATGCCCCGGGCGGCTCGCCGAGCGCCACGTCGGCGATCAGTGCCGTGAGCTCCGCGATCAGCGGCTCCAGCTCGCGCAGGTCTGGCCCGGCCGCTGGCCCGATCGACAGCAGCCCGTCCTGAGCTTTCAGTGCCGTCCGCCAGCGCAGGTCGTGCAGCACGATGCGCTTCAGCACGCCTTGGTCCGGCTCCGCGCCCGCAGCACGTGCCCAGTCCTCGGCAATGCGCAGCAGGTGCTCCCGCGCCGTCTCGGCCATCACCAGAAGGTCGCGCCCGCGCTCGGCGGCGACCGCGGCGCCGATCTCCATCGCCCGCTCGGACGCCCGCGCCGCCGCCACCCCCTGCGCCATGCCGCAGATCCCGTAAACCAGCGGGATCAGCTGCACGGCGTCGGACGGCGCCCGCCCGGCGAGGGTCTGGGCGAGCCCGAGCGGCCGGGTCGACGCAATGCTCGCGCCGTCTCCCGTCAGGCGGATCTCCAGCTCTCCGGCGGTCGTCATGGTCGCTCCGTGCTTCGCGGCACCTTAGCAACCGCTGACGTCCGTGCTAGAGCGGTTTAGGCGAAGTGTGAAGCGGTTCGCCGTGAAAAACCGCGCCAAGACAAGAGGCTGGAGAGCGTGAGCATTCAATCTGGAGCGAACGCTCTCCAAATGCCGCCATGACGCAGAGAAGCGACATCGTGGAGCCCGTCGAGGCCACGCCCGCGGCCATCGCCGAGGCGGCGGAGCATATCCGCGCCGGGCGCCTCGTCGCCTTCCCGACCGAGACCGTCTACGGGCTCGGCGCCGATGCAACCGATGCGCGCGCGGTGGCCGGCATCTACGCCGCCAAGGGCCGCCCGAGCTTCAACCCGCTGATCGTCCACGTCCCGGGGCTCGCCGAGGCCGAGCGCATCGCCGAGTTCACACCCCTCGCCCGCGAGCTCGCCCGCCGCTTCTGGCCCGGACCGCTGACGCTGGTGCTGGCGAGGCGGCCCGAGGGCGGCATCGCCGATCTCGTCACGGCGGGGCTCGACACCGTCGCCGTGCGCGCGCCGGCCAATCCAGTGGCGAACGAGCTGTTGCGGGCGGCGCAGAGGCCGGTGGCGGCGCCGTCCGCCAATCTCTCCGGACGTCTGAGCCCGACGCGGGCCACCGATGTCGCGGCCGACCTCGGCGGCAAGGTGGCCATGATCCTCGACGGCGGTCCGGCGGCGCATGGGCTCGAGTCGACCGTGCTGGCGATCGATGGCGAGGACGTCGTGCTGCTGCGCCCCGGCGCCGTCACGGCGGAGGCGATCGAGAAGGTGATCGCAAAGCCGCTCGCTCGAAGCCTGGAAGGCGGCGACCGGCCGTCGTCGCCGGGCCAGCTCGAGAGTCACTACGCGCCGGGGGCGCGCGTGCGCCTCGATGCTCGCGACGTGCGCGAGGGCGAGGCTCTCCTGGCCTTCGGACCGGAGGTCCCGGCGACACAGGGTCCGGTCGTCAACCTCAGCAGCACAGGCGACCTCGTCGAGGCTGCGGCGAGCCTCTTCTCTGCGCTGCGCGCCCTCGACGCGACCGGCGCCGCGATCATCGCCGTGATGCCGGTCCCCATGCAGGGGCTCGGCGAGGCGATCAACGACCGCCTGCGCCGCGCCGCAGCTCCGCGACCCTGACGTTTCAGCGCCGCAAGCGATCGGACCCGGGCGCCGGGGACGGCGGAGATGGGGGAGTTGCCCGCACGCGGCGCTCGCGATAGCTCGGAGCGTTCCCCAGCGAGCCGTACACCGCCAGCGCGGCGGCGCCCAGGAGAACCAGCGGCACACTCGCGTAGAGCGCGAGGAAACCGATGCCCGCCGCGATCATCAGCCCGAAAAACAAGCTCCACTCCGACCAGCCACCCATGTCTGCCTCCATCGGCTGTTGCGATTGGAGGAGAAAGCGCATGCGCGCCGGGAGGTTCCGTGCCCCGTCCATGCGGCCGGTGGCGGTCAGGCTGGCGGGGGCGGCGTCGCGGGGCGGTGCAGCCACCGGAGCGATGCGTAGGCGCCGAGCCAAGACCCGAACGCGGCAAAGGCCACGTACACCCAGTTGCTGGTGTAGCTGATGACCGCGAAGGACGAGAGCAGGTACCAGAGGCTGCTCCAGTTCGCTGCTGCTAGCGGGCGCTTCGCGACCACCGACGACGTGAACATCACGTAGACGGCATCCGTCGCGGCCGTCGCCAGGATCACTCCGGCGGCCAGCAGGGGATCGATAGGCATGGCACCTTCCTTCTTGCCGAGCGTCATCCCCCAGGCTCGCAGCCTACGCGCGCCCGTGAGGCGTTGTCATCCGGATGCGCATCCGCTCAGGCTCGCTCCAGTCGTTAACAAGTCGCCAGTCCAGCTCGCGGCAAATGAACCCAGAGCCGCTTCGCCGTTTGCGCCGCCACGGGCGCCATATTAGGGGTCGCGCGAATTCGGGCTTCCCGGCGGCAACACGGACAGGCTCGGGCCCGCACCGATCGAGGTTGAATATGGATTTCGTGCCGGCGAAGCGCCTTTCGGATTACCCCGCCTTCATTCGCTTGTTCTTCTGGAAGCAGCGCCGGACGTATGGGCGCGTGCTCGATCCAGGCCTCCTCTGGGGCCGCTCGCCGAAGGTGTTTGCCGCATTGGCCCTGCTCTATGGCGCACTCGATCGCCGGTCGTCGCCGCTCCGGCCCGATCTGCGCTCGCTGGTGACGGTGCGCGTGTCGCAGATCAATCACTGCGCCTTCTGCGTCGACATCAATTCCGCGACGCTGGCCAAGCGCGGCGTCTCGACAGAGAAGATCGAGAGCCTAGCGGCGTGGCGCGATAGCGCGCTCTACACTGAGGACGAGCGCCTGGCGCTCGAGTACGCCGAGGCGATGACCGTCACCGAGCCGGGCGTCGGCGACGACCTGCGGCGGCGGCTCAAGCAGCGCTGGAGCGACGACACCATCGTCGAGCTGACGGCGCTGATAGCGTTCCAGAACCTGTCGTCGAAGTTCAACTCGGCTCTCGACGTGCCGCCGCAGGGCTTCTGCGTGATGCCGAGGCGGGCGGGCCAGCCCGAGGCCGCCGAGAATGAGCCCTGAGTCTCAGACGTCCCTGCGGCAGAAGGCGGCGCTGGCCATGATCGTCACCGGGTCGCGGTCGAAGAAGACGATGCGGTAGAGGCCATCCTCGGGCGAGCTGAGCGAGCTGATCTCGCCGCCTGCCGCGGCCTCGGCGTTTCCCTGGATGATCGCTCCGCGGAACACCAGCACGACCGGCGCCGGCTCTTCATCCGGCATGGAGAGGCCGCGCTCGTTGACCCACTCGTCGGCGATCACGACCTCGAGGTCGGAGCCGGCGCGGCGGATCTCCACCACTTCGCCGTCGTGGAAGTGCCCGCGTTTGGCCAGCCACGCGCCGTCGATCGCTTCCGCCATCCCGCGCTCAGTCCTCGCGCTCCGCCCTGGCCGTGAGGCGCAGCGCGTCGAGGCCCCAGATCTTGACCGTGCCGTCGTCGCCAGCCGAGGCGAGGAAGTGGCCGTCGGGCGAGAAGGCGACCGAGCGCACCGGCCCGGTGTGCCCGAGCAGCGCCCGCGCCGAGCGCCCGCGCTTGAAGTCCCACAGCCGCACCGTTCCGTCGTCGCCGGCCGAGGCGATGAGATCTCCCGCGGGAGAGAAGGCGAGGCCGCCGACGCGTCCCTTGTGTCCGGTGAGTATGCGGCGCAGCCCGCTCGATGACGCCGACCACAGCCGGATGCCGCCGTCGAGTCCCGCCGAGGCGAGCAGCCGGCCGTCGGGAGAGAAGGCGAGCGCCGCGACGAAGTCCTTGTGCCCCTTGTAGGTGCGGACCAAGTCGAGCGTATCGAGGTTCCACAGCTTCACCGTGCGGTCCGCGCCGCCCGAGGCGATGTACTTGCCCGAGTAAGCGACGGCCTGCGCCGCGCTGTCGTGCCCCTCGAACAGGTGCGCCGGAGTGCTGGCCGTCTTGGCGTCCCACAGCGCCACCTTCCAGTCGTGCCCGGTGGCGGCGAAGCGGTCGGCGGCGCCGGTGAACGCGATCGACCAGATGCTCGCCTCGTTGCGGGAGTAGGTGGAGAGCTTCTCGCCGCGCTCGAGGTCCCACAGCGCGATGCGGCCGTTGCCGTGACCGGTGAGCGCCTTGCGGCCCGTGACCGCGACCGCGGTCGCCGGCCCGTCGTCGAGCGCGATGGTGCGGCTGAGGCTGCCCGAGGAGGTGCTCCAGATCTTGAGCGTCGCGTCGCCCCCAGCGGTGATGATGGAGCGGCCGTCGTCGCTGTAGATCACGCTCGTCGCGGCGCCCTTGTGCGCCTTCACCGTCTGCAGCGGCACGATGAACGACGACCCCGCCGGCTTGCCGGAGGCCGAGAGCGTCGACGGGGTCGTGCCCGAAGGGCTCTGGAAATGCGGCAGCTTGTCCTGCATGGCAACCGCCGCGCTGGCGACGCCGGCGCCGATCAGCAGCTTGAACAGCAGCGGGCGCAGGTTGCGGCGCTCGAACGCCTTGACCGGCTTCGGCCGTGCCTTGCGCCGCGGCTCGGGAGCCGCCACTGGCACCACCGCGCGCGCGTCGGACTTTGCCGCAACGGGAGCGGGCTCGGGCGCCTTCGCGGGCGCGGCCTCCGCCGCCTTCTTGCCGCGGCGCAGGAAGGCGGGCGGCGGCGGCGGCGCCGAGTCGATCTTGGCCGTGGCGCCGGGAGGCGCGCCGGGACCGGGGTCCGCAGCGGGGGCCTTCGGCGCCGTGGTCTTCGCCTTGGCCGGCTCGCCCGTCTTGCGCTTGAGCTCATCGACGAGGTCGAGAATGCCGCCCTGCGGGCCCTCGACGTCCGGCAGCGGCTGCGTCACCGCGGCCACCTTTGCCGGAGCCGCGTCGCTGCCCTTCTTCGCCCCGCGGCCGAGCCAGCCGCCCTTGGCCGCCGGCTCCGGCGCCAGCAGGTCGCCGCGCCACGCCGCGATGGTCTGCGGCCTGGCTTCGATGTTGAGCGCCAGCGCCCGGTCGATCGCCTTGAGGAACGTCGGACGGTAGGAGGACAGCGCCGTCTCGCGCGCCGGCACGTACTCGTCCTTGACCATGCGCGACGGGGAATCGGGCGGCCGCTTCCCGGTGACCGCGTGATAGAGCGTCGCCCCGAGCGCGTAGATGTCGGTCCACGGCCCCTGCTGGCTGCCCTTCTCGGAATACTGCTCGTAGGGGCTGTAGCCGGGCTTCACCAGCGCCGACACGGTCTTGGAATGCGCCGCCATCTCGCCCCGCGCCGAGCCGAAGTCGATCAGCACCGGCGCGCCGTTCTTGCGCAGCATGATGTTGTCGGGCGCGATGTCGCGATGCAGGAAGTCGGCCTTGTGCATCAGCTCCAGCGCGTCGAGCAGCGGCGCCAGGATGGCGTCGAGCTCCTTCTGGCGCGGCGCCCGGCCGAGGCTCTTGAGCCAGGCCTTGAGGCTTTGCCCCTCCTCGAAGTGGAGCACCATGTAGGCCGTGGCGTTGGCCTTGAAGTAGCGATGGAGTCGGACGATGTTCGGGTGGTGGTCGAACTTGGCGAGCGTCTGCGCCTCGTCGATGAAGCGCTCGAGACCCCACCGGTAGTCCTCGGCGCAGCCCTTCGAGCGCGCCGTGGCCTCGAGGTTCGAGTTGCGCGCGGCGAAGTCGCTCGGGAAGTATTCCTTGATCGTCACCGCGCGGTTGAGAGCGAGTTCGGTCGCCAGATAGGTGATGCCGAACCCCCCGGCGCCGAGCACCCGCTCGATGCGGTAGTCGCCGACGAGCTCGGTCCCTTCCGGCAGAGCGATGAGGTTCGTCATGGGCCTCGCCCGGCTACCCGTCTTGTTGGAGGCTGCGGCGGCCTCGCCTCTCATGCTACTCGAATCGTGTCCCCGGTGGCTTCTATGGAGCAGGAATGTGGCGGCGGCGTGCGCACCGAATGTCCTATCCCGGCCGGAGTGAACGCTGAAATCGATCGAGGGTTCGGCGTGCCACCCAGGGCACAGGCTCGCACGCTTCCCGGGTCAGAGGCACGCTGGGGACACTGGCGCGGAAAGCTACGCGCTCCCGATCAGGATGCCGGCCGCGAACACGATGAGGCCGCCGACGACGACCTCGAACACGGCCTGCAGGAACTTGGTGTCCATGTAGCGCGAGCGGATCCAGGCGATGGCCCACAGCTCGATCATCACGACGACGACGGCGAGCGTGGTGGCGGTGGCGAAGTCCTTGATGAGATAGGGGAGCGTATGGCCGATGCCGCCCAGGGCCGTCATCGCCCCGGTGATGCCACCGCGCAGCCATGGGTGGCCACGTCCGGTCAGCGAGCCGTCGTCGGACATGGCTTCCGCCATGCCCATGGAGATGCCGGCGCCGACCGAGGCCGCGAGGCCGACGAGGAAGGTCTCCCAGGTGTTGTGGGTGGCGAAGGCGGCCGCGAACAGCGGCGCCAGCGTCGACACCGAGCCGTCCATGAGGCCGGCGAGGCCCGGCTGCACGACCTGCAGCACGAACATGCGGTGCTGCGCCTCGTCCTCTTCCGCCTTGGCGTCGGTGGTCAGGTGCTTCTCGTCCAGCGCCTGCGCCAGGCTGACGTGCTTGTTCTCGGCCGCGATCAGGTCGCCGAGGAGCTTGCGGACGCTGGCGTCGGAGGTTCGCTCGAGCGCCTTCTGGTAGAAGTTCCGCGTCTCGAACTCTATGGCCTCGGCCTGCTGGCGGACTTTTTCCAGGCCCAGCGGGCGCACCATCCAGATCGGCTCGTGGGTGACGAAGCCCTTGACGTCCTGCCGCCGCACCAAGGGGATGTGCTCTCCGAACCGGCGCCGGTGCAGCTCGATCAGCCAGCGGCGATGCTCGTTCTCCTCTTCCGCCATCTCGTCGAACACCTTGGACGAGTTTGGGAAATTATCGGCGAGACCGTGCGCGTAGGCGGCGTAGATGCGGCCGTGCTCCTCCTCGAGCGAAATGGCGAGAGCCAGGATCTCCTGCTCGCTGAGCTGGGCGAAGTTGCGCACGATCACTGTCTCCGTTGCTGCTTTTTGTTCTTAGAACGATTCCAAACAGATTTTAGCCCACCCCAGCGCTAGGGCAAGGCGGATCACGTTCCTTTGACGGAGGTCATAAGCAACTTAAGCGGATCTTCAACCAAGCCCCGTAAACTCCGCGCCAGCCGTAACTTTGCGTAAACGAGGATTGCGATGTTCGACTGGATCGCCGAGCAGGTCCGGACCGCCGCCATGGCGACGCTGTGGCCCATCTACGAGCTCATGCATGATGGCTCGTCCCGCTACTTCTGGCTCTACTGCCTCACGGGCCTGGCCATCGTCGCCTACGTCCACTCCACCCGCAAGGGCGAGCGGCGCTGGCAGGACATCGTCTTCGACCGCGAGACCTGGTCCGGCCGCAGCGCCCTCAACGACTACTTCATCCTGGTCATGGGCTCGGTGCTGCGCCTCACGATCCTGTCGTGGGCCTACGTGAGCTGGAAGCCGATCGCTACCTGGGTGGCCTCGGTCCTCGTCGGGCTCGGCGTCTCCGGCACCGTCACCGACCAGACCGCCATCGGCCTCGGCGTGCTGCTGACGGTGTCGCTGTTCCTCGTCGACGACTTCCTGCGCTGGTGGATCCACCTGCTCATGCACCGCGTGCCGGAGCTCTGGGAGTACCATAAGGTCCATCACTCGGCCGAGGTGCTGAACTTCACCACCGCCGAGCGCATCCACCCCGTCGAGGTCATCATCACCTCGCTGACCATGACGCTCGGCATGGCCCTGGTGAACGGCATCTTCATCGCCGTCGCGGGCCGTCACCTGACCCCGGTCACGATCTTCGGGGCCAACATCTTCCTGTTTACGTTCAACGTGTTCGGTGGCGTGCTCCGGCACAGCCCCTACTGGGTGAGCTTCGGCCCGAAGGTCGAGCGCTGGGTCATCAGCCCGGCCATGCACCAGATCCACCACTCCGACCAGGAGCGCCACTTCGACAAGAACATGGGCGGCTCGCTGTCCGTCTGGGACCGCTGGTTCGGCACCATCTACATCCCGGCCGAGCACGAGAGCATCAAGTTCGGCATCGGCGAGGAGACCAAGGAGTTCCGCACCTTGAAGGGGATTTATTTCCGGCCGATCGTGCAGAGCGTCGAGGTTCTGGGCCGCCGGCTCAAGGCCTTTGGCGGCAGCCGTCCGGGCACCCCGGCGCGAGTGTCGTAGCCAGACGCTACCCGTCGAGAGCAGGAGGAATATGGAAAGGGCGGGAGCTGCTGGCTCCCGCCCTTTTCTCGTTCGGGAAGGCCTTCAGCGCCGCTTGTTGCCGCCGGTCATGTCCGACCCGGCCTGCATCCAGGTCGACATCGCCTGCGACCACGTCTTCTGCCACATTTCCGCGGCCTGCATCCACATCTGCAGCGGCGCCATGGCGCCCATGCTCGACAGGTCCGGCATGCCGTTGCCGCCCATGCCCGGAATCATCTGGGCCATGTTCGGCATTTGCGGCATTCCAGGCATCCCGGTGGGCATCTGCAGCCCGGCTGTGGGGTTGTTCAGCTGGCGCTGCCAGGCGTCCATGAGCTGGTCGATCATCGCCAGCTGCATCTTGGATGCCTGCTGCATCTGCTGGCGCGTGGCCTCGATGAGCTGGTCGGGCCAGCCCATGGCGCGGCCGGCCGAAGCCATGTTGTCGAACACCTTCGACGTGTAGCGCTCGTTGCTGGTGGACACCTGGTCGCGCCACTCCGCGAGCGCGTCGAACGTGTTGTTGACCGCCTTCTTGGCCTCTTCGGAAAGGCCCATCACATTGGCGAGTGGGCTGGTGGATTTGGCTGCCATGGCGGCACCTCCTGTTCAACGCCTGCTGGCGGGATGGGAATACTGTCACACCGGCCAACGCCCGGCCAGCCCTACGGTTGCAGGAGGTATTGCTCCGCCGCGCAATGATCCGCCGGGGGGCGGGTCTGCCGCCGCTGAGCGTCCGGCGCGCGCCGCCGCTGCCCCTTTTGCGGCGCACTCCACCCTGCTACAAGCCGCGCCATGACCGACACATCCCTGATCCGCAACTTCTCCATCATCGCCCACATCGACCACGGCAAGTCGACCTTGTCCGACCGGCTGATCCAGCTGTGCGGCAACGTCTCGAACCGCGAGATGAAGGACCAGATCCTCGACTCGATGGACATCGAGCGCGAGCGCGGCATCACCATCAAGGCGCAGACGGTGCGCCTGGACTACAAGGCCAAGGACGGAAAAGTCTATCAGCTCAACCTGATGGACACGCCGGGGCATGTCGACTTCGCCTACGAGGTGTCGCGCTCGCTCGCCGCCTGCGAGGGCGCCATCCTGGTCGTCGACGCCTCCCAGGGCGTCGAGGCGCAGACGCTCGCCAACGTCTACCAGGCCCTCGACAACAATCTCGAGATCCTCCCCGTTCTCAACAAGGTCGACCTGCCGGCCGCCGACAGCGACCGCGTCAAGCAGCAGATCGAGGACGTCATCGGGCTCGATGCCTCGGACGCCGTGCCGATCTCGGCCAAGACCGGATTAAACGTCGAGGCGGTCCTGGAGGCCATCGTCACCCGCCTGCCGCCGCCCAAGGGCGACGCCACTAAGCCCTTGAAGGCACTCCTGATCGACAGCTTCTATGACGCCTATCTCGGAGTCGTCGTCCTGGTCCGCATCATCGACGGCACGCTGAAGCGCGGCCAGAAGGTGCAGATGATGGCCACCGGCGGCAACTATCAGGTCGACCGCGTCGGCATCTTCCGCCCCAAGCAGGAGATGCTGAGCGAGCTGGGGCCGGGCGAGGTCGGCTTCTTCACCGCCGCCATCAAGCAGGTGGCCGACACCCGCGTTGGCGACACGGTGACCGACGAGAAGAAGCCCTGCGACGAGGCGCTGCCGGGCTTCAAGCCGGCCCAGCCGGTGGTGTTCTGCGGCCTGTTCCCGGTCGACGCCGCCGACTTCGAGGACCTGCGCGAGGCCATGGCCAAGCTGCGCCTGAACGACGCCAGCTTCTCCTTCGAGATGGAGACCTCGGCCGCCCTCGGCCAGGGCTTCCGCTGCGGCTTCCTTGGCCTGCTGCACCTCGAGATCATCACCGAACGCCTGGAGCGCGAGTTCAACCTCGACCTGATCACCACCGCGCCGAGCGTCATCTACCAGATGCACATGACCGACGGCTCGATGATCGAGATGCACAACCCGGCCGACATGCCGGATCAGGTCAAGATCGACCACATCGAGGAGCCGTGGATCGAGGCGACGATCCTGGTGCCCGACGACTATCTCGGCTCCGTGCTGAAGCTGTGCCAGGACCGCCGCGGCCGCCAGAAGACGCTGACCTACGCCGGCTCGCGCGCCCTGTTGGTCTACGAGCTGCCCCTGAACGAGGTCGTGTTCGACTTCTACGACCGCCTGAAGAGCGTCAGCCGCGGCTATGCCTCGTTCGACTACCACATCAAGGGCTACGAGGAGGGCGACCTCGTCAAGCTGTCGATCCTCGTCAACGCCGAGCCGGTCGATGCGCTGTCGATCATCGTGCACCGCTCGCGGGCCGAGCAGCGCGGACGGGTGATGTGCGAGAAGCTGAAGGAGCTGATCCCGCAGCACCTGTTCAAGATCCCGATCCAGGCCGCGATCGGCGCCAAGGTCATCGCCCGCGAGACCATTTCCGCCCTGCGCAAGGACGTCATCGCCAAGTGCTACGGCGGCGACATCACGCGTAAGAGGAAGCTGCTCGACAAGCAGAAGGCCGGCAAGAAGAAGATGCGCGAGTTCGGCAAGGTCGAGATCCCGCAGGAAGCCTTCATCAACGCGCTGAAGATGGATGAGAATTGAGTGGGGCAGGCGGCGCGCTGTGCTACCGTTGTCGAAGAACAGCGATGGAGGTCGCGCCGTGACCGAGCTGATGGACGAGGCAATCGAGAAAGTTCGCCACTGGTCCGCAGAGCGCCAGGAAGCGGCGGCCGAGCTGCTGCTGGCACTCGACGAGCTGGGCTCGGAGCCAATTGAAGTTGACGCCGAGACGCTGGCTGCCATCGACGAGGCATTGACCGAGGTGTCGAGCGGCAGACGCGCCGACCTCGGTGAGGTCGAAAGCTTTTTCGCGCGCTATCGCAAGTGAGCGTCGCTTGGTCGCCGCGGGCACTGCGCGACGTGCAAGCCATCGCCGCTTACATTGAGGAGAGAAGCCGGGTTGGCGCGGCCAGCGTCGTCTCGCGGATTGAGCTGACCGCCGCGCTCATTTCACGCTATCCCGAAGCCGGACGAGCTCTGGCGAGAAGACCGGGCATTCGCATGCTGCCCGTCGGAAAATACCCTTATCAGGTATTCTATGCGATCGAGCCGACTGGCCCGGTAATCCTGCATATCCGTCACTCAGCTCGCCGTTCGCCGAAGGCGCACGATTTGAGGTAGCTATTCAAGCGATGGGACCTGTCGACACGAAGCTCGACCCCGGTTTGATCCTCCGCGTCGCCTGGCTCGACGAGGATGTGGTCGAGCTTATCGTGTCGGCGAGCAACGGCCGTTTTCGCGGCGCGACGAGCTGCCATGTCCGGCCGTCGTTCTTTCAGGACTTGGCTCGGCAGCTCGAGGGGTTTCCGCAAAGCCCGGACGATGTGCGCGAGGCTCGCATCGGCGTGAGCGAAACAGGCTTCGTGGAACTGAGGATGCTCTGCATCGACGGCGTCGGGCACCCGGTGGCCCTCATTGGCATCGTCGCGAGCGGGCGGCCTCACGAGGAGCGCGTCGACCTGACCCTGCCGCTCTCTGCCGCCGGGATCGACGAGCTCGTCGGCGATTTGTCTGCGTCCGAGGTGACGGTTGGACGCGAGCTGCGGCTGCCGATGGAATCTCACTAGCGAAACTCCGATCCGACGTCCCCGGTCATGCCCGGCGCGCCCGACGCCAACGCCGCACAATCTCATTGACTCCGCCACCCATAGGCCGACTCTGCAGGTCATGAAAAAGATCGCGGTGGTCGGGGCGACGGGAATGCTGGGGCTGCCGGTGGTGGTGGCGCTGCTCGAGCTCGGCTTCGAGGTGACGGCTCTGGCGCGCGACCCCGGGAAGGCGCGGCACATGCTGCCGCCAACGGCGCGCATCGTCGCCGCCGACGTTCGCCAGCCCGGCAGCCTCAAGTCCGCCCTCGAAGGCCACGACGCGGTCCACTGCAACCTGTCAGTGGCGCCGGCCGAGAAGCCGGAGGACTTCCACACCGAGGCGCAGGGCCTCGACAACATCCTCGGTGCCGCGCGCGCCGCGGGAGTCGGCCGCGTCGGATATGTCTCCGCGCTGATCCAGGACGGCGGCGCCGACGACGGCTGGTGGGTGCGTGACCTGTGGCGCTCGGCACTCCGCCGCGTCAAGGCGAGCGGCCTGCCGCACACGATCTTCTATCCCTCGAACGTCATGGAAACGCTGGCGCAGAGGCATGTCGCCGGGCCGCTGGTGGTGACGGCGGGCCGATCACTCCACCCGAGCTATTGGATCGCCGGCAGGGACATGGCGCGCCAGGTGGCGCGGTCGTTCGAGCTGCCGGGCGAGGACAGCCGCGAGTACGTCATCCAGGGGCCGGAGGCGATGACCTACGACGAGGTGGCACACCGCTTTGCCCGCGCCTCGCGGGCTCCGCGGATTGCGCTGAAGCTGCCGCTCGCCACGTTCCGCGCGCTGGGGCTCGTCTCGCGCACCATGGACTTCAACTATCGCGTCACGCGGGCGATCCTCGACTATCCCGAGGAGTTCCGCGCCGAGCGCACGTGGCGCGAGCTCGGCCGCCCGACGACGACCATCGAGCAGTTCGCGCGCAGCGTTTGACGATGACCCCGGCGGGCCGCATCCGGCGTTCGCCTCGGAAGGGCCAGAGAGGAAACGGCGCGGGGCTTCGAGCTGCGGCTCGGCCAGCTTCGCTCGGCGGGATCTAGCTCGCGCCGCTTGTGATCAGCTGTCGCCGGGGCGGAGAACGCCCCGGCGGCATCAGGTTTCGCGGCTTACGCCCGCTTGCTGCCGAGCGCCGACAGGACGGCGACCGCACCCGCGTTGGCGATGATGAGCCACAGCCATAGCATGAGGCCGCTCTTCGACGGGTCGGCTGCGGCGGCCTGCTTGGCCGGAGCAGCAGCTGCTGCGGCGGCGGCCGGCGCGGCCGCCTTGGCGGCGGGGGCCGGAGTAGCCGGAGCGGCCGCGGGGGCCGCGGCCTTGGCGGCGGGCGCAGCCGGAGCGGCGGGAGCCGCGGGCGCGGCGGCGGCCGGCTTGGCAGGCTCGCTCTTGGCGGCGGGCGCCGGAGCGGCCGGGGCGGCGGGCGCAGGCGCGGCGGGCGCGGCCGCGGGCGGCGGCGCCTTGGGCTGCGGAGGCGGGCTGCCCCAGGGGAGCCACTGGGCCATGGCAGGCGTACTGAGCCCCATCAAGGCTGCTAAGACCAAACCGTATTTCATGGCATCCTCCGTCGAGTTGATGTCCACCGATGTGCGCGGTCGGCAGGAGTTTTTGCGTGCTGGAACGCTGCGAGTATACAGCACCGGCGTCAATTCAAGAAGACACCGCTGACTGTCAATTTGAGTCAAACTAGCGGTGCGAGCGGACGCTTCAACAACGCACGAAAAAACTTTGAAAGCAAGGGCTTGTATCAAATCACTGATGCGGATTCGCCGACTCTGCGGATCGTGAAAAGGACCGCGGCGCCGGACCATGACCCCCGGCGGACGGCATCAGCCGGGCGCGTACTTAACCGAGCAGCCGTAGGGGCGTGTGGCGGCGGGCTGCGGGCGAGTGCCGGAGGAGAGCGCATCCAGCGCTTCGCGGACGTAGTTCCTGGCCCCCGCGATGTCCTTCACATCGGCGCTGGGCTTGTCGTCGATGGCGCCGGCGTAGGCGAGGCTGCCTTGCGCATCGATGATGAACATGTGCGGTGTGCTCTTGGCCTCGAAGAGGCGCCCGAGCGTGCCCTTCGGATCGAGCAGCACCGCGGCCGGCTTGGCCTGACGCGACGCCGTCAGCTCGTTGGCCTTTGCCGCGTCGATGTAGCCCTGCTGCCCCGGCGCCGACGAGACCACGCTGAGCCAGACGATGCCCTTGGCCGCTGCCGCCGCCTGCAGCGCCTGCATGCTACCCGAGGCATAGTGCTTGATCGTGTAGGGACACTCGTGATTGGTCCACTCCAGCACGACGGTCTTGCCCTTGAGCCCGGCGAGCGAGTGCTGCTGGCCGTTGCTGTCGGTCGCGGTGAAGTCGGGCGCAGGCTTGCCGGTGGCCACCTCGGCCACGGCAGGGATGGAGAGGCTGGCGGCGAGGACGAGCGTGGTGACGAGAACCGGGACAAGGGCGCGTCGCGAGAGCATGGGGCGGCTCACTCTGAGTGTCTGCAACCGGATGAGGGGAGGCGATGCGATCGCTTCGTCCTGCTATGGTACCGTGAATTTTCGGGAAGCGCACCGCTGAGGCCGTTCGGCTCGGTTCACCCGGCTCATTCGACCGGCTCAGGCGAAGTGGCCGGAGACGTAGAGCGCGGCGGTGAGCGCGATCCACACGATGCACAGCACGATGGCCGTGATTTCCCAGGCGCGAGTGGGCTTCCACTTCGGCATCCACTTGGGCTTCGTCGCCGACTGATAGGTCATGTACGCGGTCATGCCGAGCAGCCCCGCCGCGGTCAGATACCATCCGATCTCGAGCACCCGCGCCATTGCTCCCGTCCGTGGCTTGCGGCGGCTGGTCCGCCAAGCCAGAAATACCACGCCGGGCAGGGTCGGCCTATCGCCCGGCGTGTCGCGGGCACCGGTACGCTCATTGTCCGCGAGCCTTGTCTCGGAGGACATGATCGGCGAAAGTCCGGCCCGGCCGTATTCAGCAGGCGCGTCGATGCCCACGAATGACACCACGACCAGGATCAGCCGCGCCGAAGCGCTGCGCATTGCGACGGATGCGACGCACCAGGCGCTGGACGCCTGGGTGATGGCCGCCAATCCCTTCGCCAGCGTCGAGCGCTATGGCCGGCTCCTCGCGATGGAGTACGAGATCCACCGCGACGTGGCCGGGCCCTATCACGACTTGGCGCTCAATGCCCTGATCCCGGGGCTGTCGAGGATGGCGCGGCTGGAGGCCGTTCGGGCCGATCTCGCCGACCTGGGTCTGCCGTGCCCCGCGGAGACCGAGCCGCCGCTGGCCGCGGGCGTGGCGCTTCCCGAGGCGCTGGGCTGGCTCTACGTCGTCGAAGGGTCGAACCTCGGCGGCGCGTTCCTGCTCAAGGCGGCGAAGGCGCTGGGCATGTCCGAGACGCACGGCGCGCGGCACATGGTCGATCCCGAGGAGGGGCCGGCGGCCGTGTGGCGGAGCTTCAAGGCGGGGCTGGAGACGGCGGCCTTGACCGCCGGCGAGGAGGTGCGCGTCATCGCCGGTGCCGAGGCAGCCTTCGCCCGTGCCCATGCGCTGGCCCGACGGTGGCTGGGGTAGTCTCCTGGCTTGGCAAATTCCCTTCGAGCGGCCCCGGGTCGGAGCTGGGTGCCGGATTTACATGGATCAACGCGGGACCGCCTCGAGACGCCTACTTACGATTTCCAGCAGCCTCGGCCGAGCGAGGTGTCATGAGCGAGCGGAACTTCTGGAATGAGCCCCTGGCCGCCCTGGCGGCCGGGCTCGCGGCCTCGCCCGCCGGCCTGACCGGCGTGGAGGCCGCGCGCCGTCTCGAGGCGCAGGGGCCCAACGACGCCATGGCGCGCCACCGCCGTCCCCTGTGGCTGGAGATCGCCGGCCGCTTCGCCAATCCGCTGATCCTGATCCTGCTGTTCGCCAGCGCGCTGTCCGCCTGGACCGGCGAGGTGGCGAGCTTCGCCATCATCGTCGTCATCATCGCCCTGAGCGTCGTGCTCGATCTCGTCCAGCAGCTCAGGGCGGAGAACGCCGTCGAGGCGCTGCGCCGCTCGGTCGCCCTCCGGGCCACTGTGCTGCGCGACGGCCGCGAGCAGCAGGTGCCCGTCGAGAGCATCGTGACGGGCGACGTCGTGCGTCTCGCGGCGGGCGATATCGTGCCCGCCGATGGCCGCCTGCTCGCCGCGCGCGATCTCTACGTCAACCAGGCCATCCTGACCGGCGAGGCCTTTCCCGTCGAGAAGCACGCCGCCGATATCGACGGCCCAGCCGGGGAGGTGGCGCAAGCCACCAACGCCGTGTTCATGGGCACGTCCGTGATCTCCGGCACGGCGACCGCGCTCGTCTGCCGGACCGGCCGCGCGACCGAGCTCGGCGGTCTTGCGGGCACGCTCGCCGCGCGGCGGCCGCGCGACGCCTTCGAGCAAGGCATCCGCCGCTTCGGCATGCTGATGCTGCGGCTCACCGTGTTCCTCGTGCTGTTCGTGCTGGCGGTGAACGTGCTGTTCCACCGCCCGTGGCTCGAGTCGCTGCTGTTCGCCCTGGCGCTCGCCGTGGGGCTGACGCCGGAGCTGCTGCCGATGGTGGTGACGGTGACGCTGGCCAACGGCGCCAAGCGCCTCGCCGCCCGCCGGGTCGTCGTCAAGCGGCTGGCGGCGATCCACGATCTCGGCGCCATGGACGTGCTCTGCACCGACAAGACGGGCACGCTGACCGAGTCGCGCATCACGCTGGTCGGATGCCGCGACGCCGAGGGCGGCGAGAGCGGGCATGTGCTGCGCCTCGCGACGCTCAACTCGGCCTTCGAGAGCGGCATCAAGAGCCCCCTCGACGAGGCGATCATGGCCCACGGCCAGGTCGACCTGACGGGCTGGAAGAAGATCGACGAGGTGCCGTTCGACTTCGAGCGCCGCCGCGTCTCGGTGCTCGTCGATGACGGCCGCGCCCGGCTGCTGGTCGTGAAGGGGGCTCCCGAGGACATCCTGAAGCTCTCGACGCATGTCGAGGAGGGCTGTGCGTTGCGCGATCTCGACGAGCATACGCGACGTCGGCTGCTGGCCGGGTTCGAGAGGCTGGGCGAGGAGGGCTATCGCGTGCTCGGCGTCGCCAGCCGCGAGGTGCCGCGTGACCGTGACAGCGCCGTGATCGGCGACGAGACGGAGCTGACGTTCGCCGGCTTCGCGGTGTTCCTCGATCCTCCCAAGGCCGATGCCGCCGCCGCCATCGCCGCGCTCGGCCAAGCAGGGGTAGCGGTAAAGATCCTCACCGGCGACAACGAGCGCATCACCCGCCACATCTGCGGCGAGATCGGCGTCCCGGTGACGGGCGTGCTGACGGGAGAGGAGCTGGCGCGGCTGTCGGAGGAGGCGCTCGTCGCGCGCGTGCCGGGCGTCAACCTCTTCTGCCGCGTCAACCCGCAGCAGAAGGAGCGCGTGCTGCTCGCCTGCAAGAAGGCCGGCCACGTCGTCGGCTTCCTCGGCGACGGCATCAACGACGCCTCCGCGCTGCACGCCGCTGACGTCGGCATCTCCGTCGACAGCGCCGCCGACGTCGCCAAGGAGGCGGCCGACCTCGTGCTGCTCGAGCACGACCTCGGCGTCGTGCGCGACGGCGTCGCCGAGGGCCGCCGCACCGTCGAGAATGTCACCAAGTACATCATGATGGGCGCCAGCTCGAACCTCGGAAACATGGTCTCGATGGCCGGCGCTGCGCTGGTGCTGCCGTTCCTGCCCATGCTGCCGCCGCAGGTGCTCCTGAACAACCTGCTCTACGACTGCTCGGAGGTCGGCGTGCCCTTCGACAACGTCGATGCCGAGGCACTGGAGAGGCCCGTGCAGTGGGACATCGGCCTCATCCAGCGCTTCATGCTCGTGCTCGGCCCGGTGAGCTCGCTGTTCGACTTCCTCACGTTCTATGCGCTGCTGAAGCTGTTCGGCGCCGGCGAGGCGATGTTCCAGACCGGCTGGTTCATCGAGAGCCTCGCCACCCAATGCCTCGTCGTCTTCGTCATCCGCACCCGCGGCCGCCCGTGGGCGACGCGCCCCCATGCCTTGCTGGCGGCGCTGTCGCTCGGCGCCGTCGCCGCCGGCATCCTCATCGCCGTCACGCCGCTCGGCTCATTGTTCGGCTTCGTGCTGCCACCGTGGGGCTTCTGGGTCTTCCTGGTGGCGGCCACCGCCGCCTATCTGTCACTCGTCGAGCTCGCCAAGCGCGTCGTCGCCTCGTCTCATCGGAAGGAACCGACATGACCATCCGCAATCTCGAGGCCCTCCTGGAGCCGCGCTCGGTGGCCCTCATCGGCGCCGGCACGCGGCCGGTCTCCATCGGCGCCACGGTGGCGCGCAACCTGCTGGCCGGGGGCTTCAAGGGCAAGCTGATGTTCGTCAACCCCAAACACTCCGAGGTCGCCGGGCACCCGTGCTTCCCGTCGATCGCGCAGTTGCCCGAGACGCCCGATCTCGCCGTCATCGCCACGCCGCCGCCGACGGTGCCGGGCATCATCGCCGAGCTGGCCGCGCGCGGCACCCGCGCCGCCGTCGTCATCACGGCGGGCCTCGACGCGGCGACGCGCCAGCGCATGCTCGACGCCGCGCGCCCGACCAATTTCCGCATCCAGGGCCCCAACTGCCTCGGCCTGATGCGGCCGGACATCGGCCTCGACGCCTCGTTCGCCCACATAATGGCGCCGCCGGGCGACATCGCCATCCTGTCCCAGTCCGGCGCGCTGCTCACCGGCATCATCGACTGGGCGGCTGGGCGCGGCATCGGCTTCTCGCACGTCGTGTCCCTGGGCGACATGGCCGACGTCGACTTCGGCGACTTGCTCGACTACCTCGCCGGCGACCGCCGCAGCCGCGCCATCCTGCTCTACATGGAGGCCGTCACCAGCGCCCGGAAGTTCATGTCGGCCGCCCGCCGCGCCGCCCGCGTCAAGCCGGTCATCGTGGTCAAGTCCGGCCGCCACGAAGGGTCGGCCAAGGCCGCCGCCTCGCATACCGGGCGCATGGCGGGATCGGATGCCGCCTACGCCGCCGCGTTCCGGCGCGCCGGGCTCCTCCGGGTGCTGGCGCTCAATCACCTGTTCGAGGCGGCCGAGATGCTCTCGCGCGTGCCGCGCCTGACGGGCGAGCGCCTCACCATCCTGACCAACGGCGGCGGCGCGGGCGTGCTCGCCGCCGATCGCATGGGCGACGACGACGGCCGGCTCGCCGTGCTGAGCGAGGAGACCCGCGCCCGGCTCGATGCCGTGCTGCCGGCCAACTGGTCGCACGGCAACCCGGTCGACATCATCGGCGACGCCCCGCCCGAGCGCTTTGCCGCGGCGCTCGAGATACTGCTCGCGGACAAGGCGACCGACGCGCTCCTCGTCATGAACTGCCCGACCGCGCTCGCTTCCTCGACCGAGATCGCCGCGCGCGTCGTCAAGGTCATCGACGATCACCACGCCAAGGCCAGGGATCTGCGCAAGGTGCCGGTGCTGACCAACTGGCTCGGCGACGGCGCCGCCAGCGATGCCCGCAAGCTCTTCGCCAGCCATCAGATCCCGACATTCGATACGCCCGCCAGCGCCGCCCGCGCCTACATGTACCTCGTCGCCTACAACCGCGCTCAGGAGGCGCTGATGCAGACTCCGCCGGCGCTTCCGCGCGGTGTCGAGTTCTCACCCGCTCCGGTCCGCAAGTGCATCTCCGACGCCCTCGCCGCCGGCCGCGAGTTGCTGACCGAGGTCGAGGGCAAGGCGATGCTCGCCGCCTACGGCATTCCGGTGGTCGAGACCGTCGTCGTGCGCACCGACGCCGAGATCGAGAGGCAGTCGGCCCGCCTGCTGACCAAGACCGGCGGCACGCTGGCCTTGAAGATCCTGTCCGAGGACATCTCGCACAAGTCCGACATCGGCGGCGTGCGTCTCAACCTCGCCACCAAGCGCGAGGTGCTGAGCGTCGCCCGCGAGATGCGCGAGCGCGTCGAGGGCCTGCGCCCGGGCGCGCGCATCGACGGCTTCACCCTGTCGCCGATGGTCGTCCGCCGCCAGTCGCACGAGCTCATCCTCGGCATGACGGTGGACGCCACCTTCGGCCCCGTCATCATGTTCGGAGCCGGCGGCACCGGCGCCGAGGTGATGAAGGACATCGCGCTCGGCATGCCGCCGCTCGACATGAAGCTCGCCCGCGACCTCGTCCAGGAGACGCGCATTTCACGGCTGCTGCGCGGCTACCGCGACCGCCCTCAGGCCGATTGCGAGGCGATCGCCGCCGCGCTGGTGAGCCTTTCGGCCCTCGTCGTCGCCCATCCGGAGATCCGCGAGCTCGACATCAACCCGCTGCTCGCCGACGACAAGGGTGTCATCGCCCTCGACGCCCGCGTCCGCATCGCCGACGAGAGCAAGTCGCCGCGTGTGCCGCTCGCCATCCGCCCCTATCCCATCCAGTGGGAGCGCCAGGCCGCGCACGCCGAGCTCGGCCCGGTCACCATCCGCCCGATCCGCCCCGAGGACGAGCGCCTCTACGAGAACTTCGCCAAGCACCTTCTGCCCGAGGACATCCGCCTGCGCTTCTTCGCCCCCAAGGCCAACCTCTCGCATCATTTCGTCGCCCGCCTGACGCAGATCGACTACGCGCGCGAGATCGCCTTCATCGCCATCGCGCAGAACGGTGACATGCTGGGCGTCTCGCGCTTCGCCGCCGATCCCGACTACGAGACCGCCGAGTACGCGGTGATGGTGCGCTCGGATCTGAAGGGCAAGGGGCTCGGCAACCTGCTCATGGCCCAGCTCATCGAGTACGCCAAGGCCAACGGCCTGAAGCGCATCATCGGCTCGGTGCTGGCCGAGAACACCGGCATGCTGTCGATGTGCCGCCATCTCGGCTTCACCGTCAGAGCCGACCCCGACGACATGACCGTGCGCCACGTCGAGCTGGAGCTGGGGAGGTAGCAGGCGAGGAGCCTGCCTCAACCCGCCTTCTTCTTGGCCTCTCGCCGCATGTGCTCACGCAGTGCCTGATTGAGGGCTGTCTGATATTTGCTGCCGCGCGACTTGAACCAGGCGAGCACATCGGGGTCGAGACGCAAGGTCACCTGTTGCTTCACCGGCCGGTAGAACTTGCCGATCTCGGCCGTCGACCAGCTCGCGCGCTCCGGGATGTCCGAGGTGTCGATCTCCGCGTCGGGCTTAGCCGCCTGACGCTTAAACTCCGCGGCTCTCTGCCTAGGCGTTCTCATCGCATTGGTGCTTACCATAACTCGGTCAGTGCTTCTCGACGAACGTGCTGGCGATGAGCGAGCACAGCCGCTTCATGACCAGGAAGCCGGACTTGGGGTGGCGGCCGAGGATGTCGAGCAGCGCGTCTCCGTTGATGACCAGCAGCTTGGAATCTTCCAGGCACTTGGCGCTGCCGAGGCGGCGCGGATGCTCGGGGACGAGGGCGGCCCAGCCGAAGATCATGTGCCGCTTCATCAGGCTCTGCACGTTGAGGTGCCCGGTGCCATGGCTGGTCGTGAAGCTGACCATGCCCTTGACGAGGACGTATGTCTCGAGCGCCTCGCTGCCGTCCTCGTAAACGACCTGCCCCTTGCGGCAGTCACGCTCCTCCGCGATGCGTGCGATCTCGGAAAGGGCCTCCGGCGAGCAGCCCGCGAACAGCGGGATCTCGTTGAGCATGTGCTGGATGTCGTCGGTCGCGAGCATTCTGGGCTCCCTTGCGAAGCCCCCCTTGCTCAGGATGCGACCATCGGGTTCCCGCATCCAATCGACAGCGCCAATCAGGTATTAAGCCGAACCACGGCGTGGACGCAGCTCGCGACGGGCCCTGCCGCGCCCTCACGACAGGGCCCTTCACGTGCGCTGCTGTCCCGCCAGCAGCGCACGGGATGAGGTTGCGCGAGAAAAGACCCCTGCCACCGGGGGATGGCAGGGGTTATCGAGCGATGCCGGTCAGGGTGTGTCCACCGGCGTCGTGCCCCGGCCATCGGGAAATGGCCGGGGTGGGAGGCGGTGCCAAGCTGGGGTGTGAAGGGGGTCACGTTGGCACCGCCCACAGATTGTCACGCGGGCGTTACATTAGCCATACTGAACTTCGATCAGAATCGGAGAGAGACCTTCTCGGTCCACGCTGCGCTGGATCAGTATTGGACCTGGTCCATGGCCGGGGGGCAGGCGAAAGGCGCGGGGCCGAGTGATCAGGCCCGCTTGGCCGCCGCGGCCATGTAGTTGACGTCGGTGTCGCTGCCGAGCCGCCAGACGTCGGTGAAGGGATTGTACACCAGCCCCTCGAATCGCGGCGCCTCGAGACCGGCGCCCGCGACGAAGCGGGCGAGCTCGTCCGGCGTGATGAAGCGGTCCCACTGGTGCGTGCCGACCGGCAGCCACCCGAGCACGTACTCGGTGGCGACGATGGCCAGCGCGTAGCTCTTGAGCGTGCGGTTGAGTGTCGACAGGATCATCAGCCCGCCCGGCTCGACCAGCCTGGCGATCATGGCCAGGAAGGCGCCCGGGTCGGGCACGTGCTCGACCACCTCGAGGCAGACCACCGCGTCGAAGCTCTCGCCCGCAGCGATCAGGTCCTCGGCTCGGCCCACGCGGTAGTCGATCGCGAGGCCCTGGCCCTCGGCGTGCAGGCGGGCCGCCGCGATGCTCTCCTCCGCCGGCTCGATGCCGGTGACGCGCGCCCCGAGCCGGGCCAGCGGCTCCGAGATGAGCCCGCCGCCGCAGCCGACGTCGAGAATGCGCAAGCCGGAAAGCGCGTCGAGCCGCCCGGCGGTGGTGAGCGCGAAGTGCCGGATAAGCTCGTCGCGGATGAACTGCAGCCGCGCCGGCCCGAGCTTGTGCAGCGGCGCGAACTTGCCGCGCGGGTCCCACCACTCCGCCGCCATGCGGCCGAAGCGCTCGACCTCGGCGGGGTCGTAGGTGGAGCCGCCGGGCGGGGTGGCGGTGGCGTGCGACTGGGCGTTTTCCATGCCCGATCAATGGCCCCCGGCCGCTGGGCTTGTCAACGAGGCAAAACGCAGGCGCTACTGGCGGCCAGTCGCCGCTGCCGGGCGAACGCCGGTCGTGAAGAAGTCGTCGCCGCGGAAAGGAAGAAGCGGCAGCCGCCCATCCTTCCCCGCCCCAAAGCGCAGTTGCGGCGGGCGTGCGTTCTGGCTAAGAGAGCGCGCCGGTTGTCGCGATTTCCGTCCGTGCCGGGCCGTCTCGGGCCCGCTGCGCGGTGTCGCGTTGCCCGCTCCGTAGCCAGCCTCGGTGTCCGGCGGGTCACGATCGAGCCACTTCCATAGGGCATCGCTTCAACGTGGGCACCGCGGACCGGGGATCATGGCCACTGTCGTAATGAAATTCGGCGGCACGTCCGTCGCCAACGTGGAGCGCATCCGCAACGTCGCGCGCCACGTCAAGCGCGAGGTCGACGCCGGCAACAAGGTGGCGGTCGTCGTCTCGGCCATGGCCGGCGCCACCAACCAGCTCGTCGCCTGGGTGCGCGAGGCCTCCGTCCTGCACGACGCGCGCGAGTACGACGCCGTCGTCGCCACCGGCGAGCAGGTCACCGCCGGCCTCCTCGCCATCGTCCTCCAGGCGATGGGGCTGAAGGCCCGCTCCTGGCAGGGCTGGCAGATCCCGATCATCACCTCGCCCGCCCACGGCTCGGCCCGCATCCTCGACATCAAGGCGGGTGAGCTCAAGGCCAGCATCGAGGGTGGCGAGGTCGCCGTCATTACCGGCTTCCAGGGCATCGAGCCGCAGTCGGGCCGGGTGTCGACGCTCGGCCGCGGCGGCTCGGATACCAGCGCCGTGGCTGTGGCCGTCGCGCTCGGCGCCGACGTCTGCGACATCTACACCGACGTCGACGGCGTCTACACCACCGACCCGCGCATCGTGCCCAAGGCCCGCCGCCTGCCCAAGGTCTCCTACGAGGAGATGCTGGAAATGGCCTCGCTCGGCTCCAAGGTGCTGCAGACGCGCTCGGTCGAGCTGGCGATGGTGCACAAGATGCGCACCCGCGTGCTCTCGAGCTTCGTGGCGCCGGAGGCCATGGCGCCGGTGCGGCTCGACAACCTGGAAGACATCGGCACAATCGTTTGCGACGAGGATGAGATCGTGGAGCAGCACGTCGTTTCGGGCATCGCCTACGCCAAGGACGAGGCCAAGGTCACCCTCCTGCAGATCGACGACAAGCCGGGCGTCGCGGCGCGCATCTTCGGACCGCTGGCCGCCGCCAACATCAACGTCGACATGATCGTGCAGAACGTCAACACCGACGGCAAGCACACCGACATGACCTTCACCGTGCAGGCGGCCGAGCTGCCACGCACGCTCGAGGTGCTGAAGGACGCCCGCCAGGACATCGGCTACTTCGACGTCAAGAGCTCGGCCGACGTGGTCAAGGTGTCGGTCATCGGCGTCGGCATGCGCAGCCACGCCGGCGTGGCGAGCCAGATGTTCAAGGCGCTGTCCGAGAAGGGCATCAACATCCTCGCGATCTCGACCTCCGAGATCAAGATCTCGGTCCTGATCGACGCCGCCTACGCCGAGCTGGCCGTCCGCACGCTGCACTCGCTCTACGGCCTCGACGCCGACTGAGCACCGGACCGCGGGCTTGCCTTGCGGCGCTGGTATGGTTAGTCCGGGAGTCGACCATTCCCGGAGGTGAAATGACCGCCGGTCAATTACGGGCCGGCGCGAAACTGATACTGACGTGAACCGCCGCCCGGGCTCCGTGTCGGGGCGGCCGAAGCGAGCAACCTGAGACCGGTATGAGCAAGCGCGGCGACGAGCCCCGGGTCTTGCCGACCGAGCCCGCCTTGCGCGTGCTCATGCGGCGCCTGCGCGACATCATGGCCGAGGCGGGCGACGGCCAGGCGCGCCTGGACAAGATCGTCAAGCAGATCGCAGGCGTCATGGTCGCCGAGGTCTGCTCGATCTACCTGAAGCGCCAGGACGGCTCGCTCGAGCTGTTCGCCACCGAGGGCCTCAACGCCTCCGCCGTCCACAACACGCGCATGAAGCGCGGCGAGGGCCTCGTCGGCCGCTGCGCCGAGATGAAGGAGCCGGTCAACGAGGCCGACGCCCCGAGCCATCCGGCGTTCTCCTACCGCCCCGAGACGGGCGAGGAGATCTACCACGCGCTGCTGGCCGTGCCGATCCTGCGCTCCGGCGAGCTCCTGGGCGTGCTGGTCATCCAGAACCGCAAGACGCGCGAGTATTCCGACGAGGACGTCGAGGTGCTGCAGGCGACGGCGATGATCGTCGCCGAGCACCTGGTTACGGGCGCCGTGGCCGGCTCGAGCGCGGCGATCGAGATCTCCAAGACGCTGTCGCAGGTCATCCGCGGCGAGCCGATCTCGGAGGGCATTGCGCTCGGCCACGCCCACCTGCACGAGCCGCGCATCGTCGTCACCAAGCTGATGGCCGAGGACCCCTCCGCCGAGATGCAGCGGCTGACGACCGCCATGCTGGCGTTGAGGACGTCGCTCGACGACATGCTGGCGCATGAGCACCTGTCCGGCGCCGGCGAGCACCGCGAGGTGCTGGAAGCCTACCGCATGTTCGCCCACGACAAGGGCTGGGAGCGGCGCCTGCGCGAGGCCGTCGAGAGCGGCCTGACGGCCGAGGCGGCGGTCGAGCGCGTGCAGAACTCGACGCGCGCCCGCATGCTGCGCCAGCACGACAGCTACTGGCGCGAGCGCCAGCGCGACCTCGACGACCTCTCGGACCGGCTGCAGCGCATCCTCGCCGGCAAGGCGAGCGGCGTGCTCGACCACTCCGAGATGCCGCCGGACACCATCCTGATCGCCCGCAACATGGGCCCGGCCGAGCTGCTCGACTACGACCGCACCAAGCTGCGCGGCGTCGTCGTCGAGGACGGCTCGGGACAGAGCCACGTCGCCATCGTCGCCAAGGCGCTGGGGCTTGCGGCGATAGGCCAGGCCGCCGGCGCGGTCGAGCGCGTCAACGCCGGCGACGCGGTGATCGTCGACGCGGAATCGGGCGAGGTCCACCTGCGCCCGTCGCCCGACGTCATCAACGCCTATTCCGACAAGGTCCGCTTCCGCGCCCGCCGCCAGCAGCGCTTCGACGCCCTGCGGGATACGCCCGCCGTCACCCGCGACGGCCGCACCGTGGCGCTGCACATCAACGCCGGCCTCGTCGTCGACATTCCCCACCTGCACGAATCGGGCGCCGACGGCGTCGGCCTGTTCCGCACCGAGCTGCAGTTCATGCTCTCGCACGTCTTCCCGCGCCTCGGCCGCCAGGTGCAGACCTACCGCCAGGTGCTGGCAGAGGCCCAGGGCAAGCCGGTCGTCTTCCGCGCCCTCGACATCGGCGGCGATAAGGTGCTGCCCTACCTGAAGCAGCCGCAGGAGGAGAATCCGGCGCTGGGCTGGCGCGCGATCCGCATGTCGCTCGACCGCCCGGCCCTGTTCCGCACCCAGATCCGCGCCTTCCTCGTCGCCGCCGCCGGCCGGGACCTGAGGTTCATGGTGCCGATGGTGACGCTGGCCTCCGAGATGGACGCCGTCCGCGACCTCCTGAGCAAGGAGCTGGAGATCCTCGACAGCCGCCGTCTCGAGCTGCCGCGCTCGATCTCGGTCGGCGCCATGTTCGAGGTGCCGAGCCTGCTGTTCGAGCTCGACGCCCTGATGCGCAAGGTCGATTTCATCTCGGTCGGCTCCAACGACCTGAGCCAGTTCCTGTTCGCCGCCGACCGCACCAACGCCCTCGTCTCCAAGCGCTTCGATCCGCTGTCGGCGCCGATGCTGCGCGCGCTGCGCACGGTTGTGAAGGCGGCGGCCAAGCGCCGCGTGCCGGTGACGCTGTGCGGCGAGCTGGCCGGCAACCCGATCTCGGCCATGGCGCTGATCGGCATCGGCTTCCGCTCGGTCTCCATGGCCCCGGCCTCGATCGGTCCCGTCAAGTCGATGATCCTGTCGCTCGACGCCAAGAAGGTGACGGCGCTGATGGACGATCTCTTGAAGCGCGACGGCGTCGCCATCCGCGCCGAGCTCGAGCGCTTCGCCGAGGCCGAGGGCGTGGAGATTTGAGCTTGCTCCCATGACCTCGCTTCCCAAGGACAAGCTCGATCGCCTCGTCGAGCGCTGGCACACGATCCAGGCCGAGCTCAACGCGGGCGCCTCGCAGGCGTCGTACGTCAAGCTGACGCGCGAGTTCGCCGAGCTCGACCCCGTGGTGGCGGCGATCAACGATCTGACCGGCCTCGAGAAGGAGCAGGCCGACCTCGAGGCGATGCTGGCCGACGCCTCCGCCGGCAAGGACATGGCGGACATGGCGCGCGAGGAGCTGGAGGCGCTGAAGCCGCGCCTCGCCGAGATGGAGCAGCGGCTCAAGATTCAGCTCTTGCCGAAGGACTCCGCCGACGAGCGCTCGGCCATCCTCGAGGTGCGCGCCGGAACCGGCGGCGACGAGGCGGCCCTGTTCGCCGCCGACCTCTTCCGCATGTACTCCCGCTACGCCGACCTGCACGGCTGGAAGACCGAGATCATCTCCATCTCCGAGAACGACCTCGGCGGCTACAAGGAGATCATCGCCTCGATCACCGGCGCCGGAGTCTTCGCCCGGCTGAAGTTCGAATCCGGCGTCCATCGCGTGCAGCGCATCCCGGCGACAGAGGCCAGCGGCCGCATCCACACCTCGGCGGCGACAGTAGCGGTGCTGCCCGAGGCCGAGGACGTCGACATCGACATCAAGCCCGAGGACATCCGCATCGATACCATGCGCGCTGGCGGCGCCGGCGGCCAGCACGTCAACAAGACCGACTCTGCCGTGCGCATGACGCACATTCCCACCGGCATCGTCGTCGTCTCGGCGGAGAAGTCCCAGCACCAGAACCGCCGCCTCGCCATGGCCGTGCTGCGCTCGCGCATCTACGAGATGGAGCGCGAGAAGGCGGCCACCGAGCGCTCGGAGGCGAGGAAGGCGCAGGTCGGCTCGGGTGACCGCTCGCAGCGCATCCGCACCTACAACTTTCCCCAGGGTCGCGTCACCGACCACCGCATCAACATGACGGTGCACAAGCTCGACGCGGTGCTGGAGGGAGGCGGCCTCGACGAGATCATCGACGCGCTCATCACCGACCACCAGGCGGGCCAGCTCGCCGCCATGGAGAGCGAGCTGAGTGGCTGAGACACCCGGCCCGCGCCTCGCCGACGCCGTCCGCCACGCCGCCGCCACCCTGGCCGCGGCGGGCATCGAGGCGGCGCCCGACGAGGCCCGCCGGCTGGTTATGGCGGCGCTGGGCGTCGATGCCCTGGCGCTGGTCACCGGCGCCGAGCGGACGGTGACGGAGGGCGAGCAGGCCCGCATCGGCGCCTTTCTCGCGCGCCGCGCCGCCCGCGAGCCCCTGTCGCGCATCGCCGGCGAGCGCGAGTTCTACGGCCGCAGGTTCGAGGTGACGCCGGCGACGCTGGACCCGCGCCCCGACACCGAGACGCTGATCGAGGCGGTGCTGGAGATCGCGGCCCGCGAGGGCTGGCGCGAGCGTCCGCTCCGCATCCTCGACGTCGGAACCGGCACGGGCTGCATTCTCCTGACGCTGCTGGCCGAGCTGCCGCTGGCCACTGGGGTGGCGACCGATGTCGATCCCGCCGCGCTGGAGGTGGCCCGCCGAAACGCCGTTCGGCTCGGCGTGTCGGCCCGCGCCGGGTTCCGGGTCGCGCGGTCGCTGGAGGGCATCGCCGGGCCGTTCGATCTGCTGGTCTCCAATCCGCCCTACATCGCGACGGCCGAGATCGCCGGACTGGATCCCGAGGTGCGCGGCTATGATCCGGCAGGCGCCCTGGATGGCGGGCCAGATGGCCTGGACATCTACCGTGAGCTGGCCGCGGGGCTCGCCCCAATCGTTCCGACCGGATGGGTGATGCTGGAGGTTGGCCACACCCAGGCCGATGCGGTCGAGGCCTTGCTGAACGCCGGTGCCGGCCTACATGTTGATCAGACGCGCCGGTGGAAGGATCTGGGCGGGCACGCCCGGGTTGTGGCTCTCAGGACACAGAACGCCGCAGCCCCGTGAAGGGTCTTGGATTTGAGCGTCAACCGCGCTAGTCTGTTCATCGGCGGATTTGTCGCGCGCGAAAGATAGCCGGCGTCACGTGTTCAGGCGTGGCGCGCTCGATGCGCGCGACTGGGAAAGCGAAACGCAGGGGATGCGCGACTGTCGCGCGGGCCCAGGCGGATGCCGCAGGCTATGGATGGCATCAATCGCTAAATGCGCCTTTCCGATTGGAAATGCGGGCAGCCGTTCGAGTAGCGACTAACGACTAGCGAGCTTGGTTTCGGCGTGCGCGCGCGCACGTTCGAGCTTGGGGGAGCAGCCGTCCGGGCGGGCGGGTGCGATCGAGGATTGGGGAGAGCCGGTGGTCCCGGAGGACTTCGGCCATAGCATTCGGGTGCTTTCTTGAGCCACAGAGATTGGAAGTCCATGAGGCAGGGTCAGCAGAGCCGTCGAGGCCGCGGCCGCGGCAGCAACAGTAACAATAACAATAGCCAAGGCGGCAACCGCAAGAGCCAGAACCCGCTCACGCGCAGCTTCGAGAGCAATGGCCCGGACATGAAGATCCGCGGCACCCCGGCGCACATCGCCGAGAAATACATGGCTCTCGCCCGCGACGCGCAATCGTCCGGCGACCACGTGCTGGCCGAGAACTATCTCCAGCACGCAGAACACTACAACCGCATCATCCTGGCCTATCGCGAGCAGCAGCTGAGCCAGGGCGGCGGCGACCCGAACCTCGCCCGTCCGCGCTCCTTGCACGAGGGCATCGACGGCGGCGACGAGTTTGGCGACGAGGGCGCCGGCGACTTCGTCGATCCGGGCCAGCAGGCCCAGCCCCGCGTCTACGACAATGGCCAGCCCGGCATGCAGCAGCCGCGCGGCTTTGACCAGCCGCGGTTCGACGACCGCCAGGGCGGCCGTCCGCAGCACGAGCAGTATGGCCGTCGCGACCGTGGCGAGCGCCAGGACCGCGGTGATCGCCAGGATCGGGGCGACAGGGACAGGGGCGACCGTCAGGACCGCTTCGAGGGCCGCGGCGAGCGCCCGGACCGCAATCAGGACCGTAATCAGGATCGCAATCAGGACCGCGGCGAGCGCCCCGAGCGATTCGACCGCCAGGGTGGCGACCGCGAGCCGCGCGGCGGCTTCCAGGCCGAGCGCGCTCCGCAGCCGCCGGCCGGCGATCAGGGCGCGGGCGAGGGCCAGAGCGCGCCGCGCCGCCGCGAGCGCTTCCCCCAGCAGCATCACGACCAGCCGGAGTTCCTGCGCCGCTCGGTCCGCCGTCCGCGCCGCGAGGCCTCCTCCGAAGGCACTGACGAGGCGCCCGCGCCGGTCGGCGCCAGCGACGAGCCGCGCCAGGATTGAGAGCTCTCCCTCTCCCCCGCAAGCGGGGCTACCGCATTCACACATCTGCGTCGCAAGTAGCCGACGCTGGTTTACAACGTGCTTTGTTGCCGCTAGCCGTAGCCGGATTCCCCTCCCCTTCGAGGGAAGGGGTAAGGGGTGGGGTGACGATGCACGGGCAATGCATGTTGGAAAATGTTATCTATTTCCATACGTTGTATTCGATCGCCAATGGCAGCCCCGTCGTGCGGCCTCTCCCCACCCCCAACCCCTCCCCGCTGGGGAGGGGAGCCAGCTCGGCGCTTGCTTGCAGCAGGAGAGCAGCACGTCGGCCGGCACGAGCCACTTGTGTGAATGCGGTAGCCGCAGACGGGGAGAGGGAAGTGGCTCAAGACCTGAGCGCCACATCGGCCCCCTCGGCGACCACGCCGGCGCTCGAGACCGTCGCGTAGACGCCGAAATCGCTGTGCCCCCAGGTGCGGAGCAGCGCGGCCGGGATATCCGTGTCACGCGACGCCGTCGCCGGATCGACGTTGGTGGCGTCGCAGCGCTTGGTGCGCTTGGTGACGGCGAGACGCACCGGCCCGATGACGATGTCGCGGCCGATCCAGCCGTTCTCCACCCACGGCTCCAGCCCGTCGACGACGATGTTCGGCCGGAAGCGGACGGGATCGAGCGGCCGGCCCATGACCCGTTCCACCTCCCGCAGCGAGGCCAGGTTGACGATGTGGACGCACTTCGCCGCCACGTCCGAGAAGCTGTGCCCCGCCGCCGAGACGACGCGCGGCGCACCCCTGAGCTCGGCCTTCATGTAGGCGGCCATGAACTGCTCGATCATCGAGCGGCCGATCTTGGTCGAAAGGTCGCCCCGCGCCACCTGCTTGCCGTTGCGCGAGATGGTCAGCGTGGTAGCCGCGTCGTCGTACTGCGTCGACAGCGCCGCCAGCCGCTCGTTCCGCATCAGCATCAGGAAGTGGATCTTCGGCAGGTGCCGGGGGGCCTCGGCGTCGAAGCCGCCCGCCGGACCGTTCTCGATCGCCCACATGCGGTCGCCGGGCACCGTCTCGCCCGGACGCAGCAGCACCTCCGCCATCCGCTCGGGCGTGAGGCCCTTCACCGGATAGCGATACAACTGCGTGACGCGGGCCGCGGCATCTCCCATGGGTCCGTCCTCAGTCCAATGCCTCGACAGGGATGATGCGCCAAGTGTCGAGCCTGCCATTGACCTCGCGCACCCATCTCAGAACTTCGCTGTGTGCCATCTTCAACTCCAGATGACGGGCCGTCGCCGGACAGTCGGCGGTGATGTCCCAGGACGGTATGCCGCCCCCGGTATCGGGCTCGTGGTCGCGGGTGAAGGCGTGGCCGCGGTCCTTGAGGTGCCGCGCCAGGGCGTCCGCGTCGGCCTCGCGCGCGAAGTAGATCTCGAAGCGCAGGACGGCGCGCGCCGGCATGCGTCCGGGATCGGGAAAGGCCTCGTAGAGCGCGTCGCCGACCTCGTCGGCCGGGTACACCGTGGCATCCCTTCGCCTGAGCCAGCCGAGCATCCCTCCTCCGCCCTCCGATTGGCGCCATTCTGTTTGTCGCGCCCTCTTCATCTATCTTCGAGCATTACCATATCTAGCCCGGACGATCCGGCCGGATGCCGCTCGCGGATTTGCGCCGGACCATCAGAGACGACACCGAGGCGGGGGGAAGTGCCCACGGGGCTTGCCATCCGCGCTAGCGAGGGTGATCCATGAACTTCGAAAAATATACCGACCGGTCCAAGGGCTTCGTGCAGTCGGCGCAGTCGCTTGCGCTTCGCGAGGGCCATCAGCAGTTCACGCCGGAGCATCTCCTGAAGGTGCTCCTCGACGACGAGGAAGGCCTCGCGGCCGGTCTCATCGACCGCTCGGGCGGCAACTCCCGCGAGGCGCTCGCGGCTGTCGAGCGGCTACTCGCCAAGCGGCCCAAGGTTTCGGGCGGCGGCGCCGGGCAGCTCTATCTGGCCCCCGAGCTGGCGCGCGTCTTCGATACCGCCGAGAGGATGGGCGAGAAGGCTGGCGACAAGTTCGTCACCGCCGAGCGGCTGCTGCTCGCGCTGGCGACCGAGAAGGGCACCGAGGCGGCCAAGGTTCTGGCCGACGCGGGCGTCACCCCGCAGGCGCTCAACGGCGCCATCAACGATATCCGCAAGGGTCGCACGGCCGATAATGCCTCCGCCGAGCAGGCCTACGACGCGCTGAAGCGCTACGCCCGCGACCTCACGGAGGCGGCGGCGGCAGGCAAGCTCGACCCGGTCATCGGCCGCGACGAGGAGATCCGCCGCACCATCCAGGTGCTCTCGCGCCGGACCAAGAACAATCCGGTTCTCATCGGCGAGCCCGGCGTCGGCAAGACGGCCATCGCCGAGGGTCTGGCGCTGCGCATCGTCAAGGGCGACGTGCCCGAGAGCCTCAAGAACAAGAAGCTCCTCGCGCTCGACATGGGCGCCCTGGTCGCGGGCGCGAAATATCGCGGCGAGTTCGAGGAGCGGCTGAAGAGCGTCCTCAAGGAGGTCGAGGCCGAGCAGGGCCGCATCATCCTGTTCATCGACGAGCTGCACACCATCGTCGGCGCCGGCAAGGCCGAGGGCTCGATGGACGCCGGCAACCTGTTGAAGCCGGCCCTCGCGCGTGGCCAGCTCCATTGCGTCGGCGCCACCACGCTCGACGAGTACAGGAAGCACGTCGAGAAGGACGCCGCGCTGGCCCGGCGCTTCCAGCCCGTGTTCGTCTCCGAGCCGACGGTCGAGGACACCATCTCGATCCTGCGCGGCCTGAAAGAGAAGTACGAGATGCACCACGGCGTGCGCATCACGGATTCTTCGCTCGTCGCCGCGGCCACCCTGTCCAACCGCTACATCACCGACCGCTTCCTGCCCGACAAGGCCATCGACCTCGTCGACGAGGCGGCGTCGCGGCTCAAAATGCAGGTCGATAGCAAGCCCGAGGAGCTGGACGCGATCGACCGCGACCTGATCCAGATGAAGATCGAGCGCGAGGCCCTGAAGAAGGAGAACGACCCGGCGTCGAAGGACCGCCTCGCCAAGCTCGAGAAGGCGATCGCCGACGGCGAGGAGAAGTCGCAGGCGATGACCCGGCGCTGGGAGGCGGAGAAGAGCAAGCTCGGCGCCGCGCAGAAGCTCAAGGAGGAGCTGGAGCAGGCGCGCAACCAGCTGGAGCAGGCGCAGAGGAAGGGCGAGTACCAGAAGGCGGGCGAGCTCGCCTACTCGGTGATCCCCGGCCTCGAGAAGCGGCTGAAGGAGGCCGAGAGCAGCGACGGCAAGGGCTCCGTCATGGTCGAGGAGGCGGTGACGCCGGATCAGGTCGCGGCCGTCGTGTCGCGCTGGACCGGCATCCCCGTCGACAAGATGCTCGAGGGCGAGCGCGACAAGCTCCTCAAGATGGAGCAGGCGATCGCCAAGCGCGTCGTCGGTCAGGCCGAGGCGGTCGCCGCCGTCTCGACCGCGGTGCGCCGCGCCCGCGCCGGCCTGCAGGACCCGAACCGGCCGATCGGCTCGTTCATGTTCTTAGGCCCGACCGGCGTCGGCAAGACCGAGCTGACCAAGGCGCTGGCGTCGTTCCTGTTCGACGACGAGCAGGCCATGGTGCGTATCGACATGAGTGAGTTCATGGAGAAGCACTCCGTGGCCCGCCTCATCGGCGCGCCTCCGGGCTACGTCGGCTACGAGGAGGGCGGCGCGCTGACCGAGGCGGTGCGGCGGCGGCCCTACCAGGTCGTGCTGTTCGACGAGGTCGAGAAGGCGCACCCGGACGTGTTCAACGTGCTGCTCCAGGTGCTCGATGACGGCCGCCTGACCGACGGCCAGGGCCGCACCGTGGACTTCAAGAACACGCTCATCATCCTGACCTCGAACATCGGCGCGCAGTACCTCGTCGAGCAGAAGGAGGGCGAGGACACCGAGGCGGTCCGCGACGAGGTGATGGCCGAGGTGAAGATGCGCTTCCGGCCCGAGTTCCTCAACCGCCTGGACGAGATCATCCTGTTCCATCGCCTGCAGCGCAGCGACATGGGCAAGATCGTCGACATCCAGATGGGGCGGCTCGCCAAGCTGCTGGTGGACCGCAAGATCCAGATCGTGCTCGACGACACGGCGCGCTCGTGGCTCGCCAACCGCGGCTACGATCCGGCTTATGGCGCGCGGCCCCTGAAGCGCGTCATCCAGAAGCACGTCCAGGACCCGCTCGCCGAGCAGATCCTCGCGGGTGGCGTCAAGGACGGCGACACGGTGCATGTGTCGGTCCGCGACGGCTCGCTGACCATCAACGGCTGGCCTGTGAAGGCGGCGGCGTGAGGTGAGGGGGCGCTGGGCCACGGGTCCGGCGCCGATCAAACGATGATTGAGCCCCGGCCGGGTGGAAGCTCGGCCGGGGCTTTGTGTCAGAGGTCGAGGCTTGCTCGCAGGTCGCCCATGGTGACCATGAGAGTCATCGGGGCGATCGGCGACACCGACATTCCGAGCGACAGATAGAAGGCTTTGGCCTCGTCCGATATGGCGTCGACGAGCATGCCTCTGATCCCGATGATGCCGGCGGCTTGCATCGACCGCAGCCCAGCATCGCGGAACAGCGCGCGTCCGATGCCTTTTCCCTGTTGGGTTAGATCGGTAGCGAGACGGCCGAGTATCACGACGGGGATCGGATCAGGCATGTTGCGGCGAAATCGGCCCGGAGCCGCCGTGACGTCCACCGCTCCTGCCGCGAGTGCGTAGTAGCCGACAACGCGCTGCCCCTCGCAGGCAACGTAGGTATGCGATGCGCCGCTCGCCATGTTGGCGCGGGCCCGTCTCTTGAGCCAGTCGTCGAGCGGTGGCTCGCCGCACGCGAAAGAGTCGAGGAGATGATGATCGGCGAGCGCGGTCGGAGCCGAGAGCGTCACTTCCCGGTGCGCTCCCAGGGAGGCGCCGTCTGCATCGTACGGCGCAGCTTGGCATTGGGCTTCGGCGGGGCATCGAGCGCGGCGGCAAAGCGATCGAACGTCCTGGGATCGACGAGGAACAGGGTCCGGTCGGTCAGCGCCTCCATGGCAGCCCGTCGTGCCGCCTCGAGTACGAAGTCGGTCCGCGTCTTGCCGGTCAGCTCGGCGGCACGATCAATCAGGCCACGCTCGTCGGGCTTGATCCTGAGGTTGAGAGTGTCGCGGCGGACGCGACTGCGGCTTCGCGCTGGTGACGTGGCCATGAGACTTGCTCCTTGTGTAGGCACCATATCACGCCGTAACGTCAGTGTCATTACGTCGAAATCAAGGGTCACCATAATGAAGGTTCTAGGTGTGGATGGCTGTCGGGGAGGCTGGGTCGTTGTTTCGCTCGGTGGCGATGGCCCGAGTTGTGAGGTCATCACTTGTTTCTCCGAGATCGTCGAGCGAGACGCCGATCTCATCCTGGTCGATATGCCAATTGGGCTGCCGGAAGTGGGATACAGGGCTTGCGATTGCGAAGCCCGAAATCACCTTGGCAAGGCGGCACCGAGAGTTTTTCTCGGCGCGCGGCGGCCATTGCTTCAATACGCAGACAAAGACGGCTTCGATGCCGCGAACAAGCTGGGCAAGAGCCTCGGCGCGGGCGTGTCGAAACAGTTGCACGCGATTATGGGAAAGATAAAGGAGGTCGATGATGTCATCACGCCGGCTCTCCAGCAGCGTCTGCGCGAGACGCACCCCGAGATCATCTTCTGGCGATTGAATGCCTGCGAGCCTGTGCCTCGGAAGAAGACTGCCGACGGGATGGCGCGTCGGCGCGGCCTGCTCGAGAAGCACGGTTTCGCGAGCCTCGATGATTGGATCGCGAAAGTCAGACGATTTGGTGCCAAGCCGGACGACGTACTGGACGCTTGCGCCTGCGCCCTGGCGGCGTGGCATCACATGGAGGGAGTCGGTCGCACACTCCCAGAGAACGGGATTGAAACCGACCTTAAGAGTCTGAGGATGGAGATCCTCTACTAGATTGCTCCTTTCCCTGCCCGCCTAATCCGCCGACAGCGCGAGAGCCAGCAGCACCGGCGTCAGGGCGGCGAAGACGGCGATGCCCACGGCCACGGCCACCCCGGCTGTGATGAGCGCCCGGCCGGCGCGATGTCCGCGCAGCGCGTTGCCGCTGACGACGAGGGTGGCGGAGAGGGCCATCAGGACGATCAGCTGGACCATGGATCAAGCCTCATGGCTCGCGCGGGCGAGCTCTCAAGCGTTCGCCCCGTCGACGCACGTGCTCTTCTCGCCCGTGTGCCAGGCGCGCGCGGTCCACGACGGCGTGCCGGGCTCCTTCGCCTTCTCCTCGGTGCGCGCGACGAAATAGAACTCGTAGCAGTTGGCGCCCTCGCGGTGGACGCGGAAGCAGCCGCCGGTCGAGTCCTCGTCGTAGATGGTGCAGAACGTCCCGGCGGTGACCGACCAGTGCCCGTCCGAGGCGCGCAGCTCGTCGCGATAGCGGAGGCTGCCGTCGGCGCGGTAGGTCTCGGTGAACGTCCGCCCGCCCTGGTAATGCCCGTCGAGCGTCTTGCCCCCGAACGCCGCGCGCATCTCGTCCTCGGTCATCCAGCGCTCCACCGCATGGCTGGAGTGGACGGCGGCGAGCGTGGCGAAGAGGGCGAGGACGGCGGTGCGCATGGGCGGGCTCCACGGATGGCGGCGGGCGAAGGTCAGCACACGATTGTGACGCGGGCGGGGTGTTCCCTCTCCCCGTCCTTACGGGGAGAGGGCCGGGGTGAGGGGCGGTGAACAGAGCAGGTGAGGGGCAGCGATAATGAGCACGTGAGCGGCGGCAACTAGTCTCCCCTCCCCCTTGCGGGGAGGGGTCGGGGGTGGGGGTGCGTCGCGGGTGATCCTCGCGAGCAAAGCCGACGGTGAGGCTTCACCCCACCCCTAACCCCTCCCCGTCGAGGGGAGGGGAAAAGGCCGGCGAGTAGACTGCCTCGGGCGAGGCAAGCTCACTTCATCGCCCCGGCGTACATGGCGCGCGCGTCCTTCGTCAGCGCCGCCCGCGACGGCGCCCTGAGGTACATCATGTGGCCGCCGCGGTAGACCTTCACCTCGACCGGCGCCGCGCCGTCGATCGGCTCCAGCTGGTCGATGAGGTAGCGCGAGGCCGCGAACGGCGTCACTAGGTCCGTGTAGCCGCCCGTCACCAGCACGCGCAGGGAAGGCCGCTGCGTGCGCGCCTCCTGCAGCTCGTCGAGCGAGCCGGCATAGCCCTGGCGGCTGGCGCTGGTGCCGTAGTCCCAGCGGCCGCTGACGCCACGGTTCAAGAGCCGGTAGTCGAGGTCGGTCTGGTAGCCGAGCTCGCCGCGCGCGTAGGCGACGAAGGCCGGCGTCAGCACCGTCACCGCGTTGTCCAGGATCGGGTCGGGGTGATGCCCGTCCTCGGCCGGTTTCGGCACCGGCGCGCTCACTGCGCCGTCGTAGAGGCTGAGCGTGCGGTCCTTGGCGCGGCGGTAGGCGCGAGTGAAGTCGCGCACCGTGACGCGCCCGTGGCGGCGCGCGATGTCGTCCGCGGCGAGCCCCGTGTAGCCCGCCAGCGCCGCCGTGATGTCCGGCTGATTGCGCATGCCCTGCGCCAGGTGCAGGAGGTAGCGCCCGCGCGCGAACGCCTCCACCTCGGCCACCTTGGCCTCGAGATCTGGCGCGCCCGACAGCTCGAGGTGCGACGCCGCGATCGACGGCAGCACCAGCGCGTTGGGCAGCAGCATCAGGCTGTCGCCGCGCACCAGCGAGAACTCGATCGCCGGCGAGATCAGCGTCACGCCGCGGACGTCGAGGCCGGCGCGCAGGAGCCGCTTGGCGAGGTAGGAGACGCGGAAGCCGCCGTAGCTCTCGCCCGCCAGGAACACCGGCGACAGCGTCCGCCCGGTCCGCGTCAGGTAGAGGCGGACGAAATCGGTGAGCGCGTCGGCATCCTTCTCGACGCCGTAGAACTTGTCCTTGGCTTCGTCGTCGCCTCCGGTCGCGCGGCTGTAGCCGGTCGACACCGGATCGACGAACACGAGGTCGGTGAAGTCCAGCCACGTATCGGGGTTGTCGGCGAGCCGAACCGGCTCCAGCGCCGCCGAGCCCTTCTCGTTGAAGGGCACCACGCGCGGCCCCAGGGCGCCGATGTGCAGGAACGCCGAGGCGGCGCCGGGGCCGCCGTTGAACACGAACGTGACCGGGCGCGGCGCCGGTGCGCCCTCGAGCGTATAGGCGGTGTAGAAGACATGCGCCGTCGTCTCGCCCTTCGAGCCGGTGAGTGGCAGCGTGCCCGCGGTGGCGGCATAGGCGAGTTGCCGCCCCTCCAGCGCCAGCGTGTGCCGCGTCGTCTGGTCGGCGACGGGCTTGCCGGCCTCCACGCCGCCCGTCTTCCCGGCCTCCGCCGCTCCGCCAGGCTTGGCCGCCGCCGCGGCGGGCGCCCCTTCGCCATGCGGTGAGGGCCGCTGCGCCAGCGCCGGCCCCGTGGTGGCCAGGGGAGCGGCGAGCAGAGCGGCGAGCGTCAGGGCGGCGAGGCGTGCGGAACGGGTCATCGGCGGCCTTTCGGATGGGGAAGCGTGGCGATCCTATCATCTGGTGGGAGATGGCAGAATTAGGAGAGCCCGCCTCGGGGAACACGCGGCGCGCGACGCAATGAGCCCGCCCGGCGGGGCCGGACGGGCTTTCAATCTCGCTTCAAAATCGCTTGTATTCGGGAAGAGTGGTGGTCCCGGATCCGCCTCCGCCGGAGGGTCCGGCACGGTCTCAGTCCGTCATGCGGCGACCTGCGTCGTCTGCAGCGCCTCGAGCTGGCAAACCGTGTGCGAGAGCATGTCGACCAGCCCCTTCAGGCCGGCCAGCGTTCCGGGAATTTCGCCCGGCTCCTGAAGAACACGCCGGGCCTCGGTGGCGACGAGGTCAGCGAGCGGAATGCGCTCGGCCGTCCTGTTGTCGTGCTCCACCAGGATATTCCCGGCGGCAAGGTCGACGAACAGCGAAACATCGACTTCAATGGTCATCGTGGGGGCTCCCCTGCCATAAGGAAGGGGGCAAGCTGAGGCACGTTCAACGCATTTGCTTTGCGTTAGATCATGTTGGGGCGCGACACTTCGCCGAGTTCTTAAGTGCGGTAAATCATGCCGCGCCTATTGCAGCGCAGCATATCAGAACATGCGAATATTGTAAGATATTCCGCCGGTCCTGTCGCCGCGACTTAGGATGTACGGACCGGGGGGGGGCTGGCGGGCCGCGCCGGAGAGGCGCGACCCGTTCGTCTTGCGGGATTTCTGCGAGCCGGCGTCAGCGGTGGCGGCGCAGGTGCACGCCGCCGCCGTGGTGACGCGGCACCATGCGGCGCAGGTGGACGCCGCCGTGGTGCCGGGGGCCGACGACGCGGTAGCGCGGGCCGGACCAGACCCAGTTGTTCCAGCCCCATACCGGGCTGCCCCAGCCGAGGCCGCGCCGCCAGGAGTAGCCGCACCAGTACCACCCGGGGCCTTTCCAGCCGTCGTAGTACCAGCAGTAGTCGCGGCCGTCGTAGTAGTAGCGCACGCTCTCGACGGCGCTCGGCCCGGCGCCGGTGGCGTCACGCGAGGGCGCGAGCGGCGCCGCCGAGGCGGCCGGGATGGCCGCGGCGCCGGCGATCAGCAGCGCTGCCGCGGAAGCGAGAAGGGTCTTGCTCATGGGATGTCCTTCTGGATGCAGGGGGGTGATCGAACCCGGCCGACCATGGCGAAGCCGAGATGAACGTGGAATTAATGATGGGGCGCTCCGGGCGCAGAGCCACGGATGCCGGCGGATGCGCGTCTGGGCGGATCATCTCGCGCCGTGCCGCGCCCGGGATGCGCGACATGGCGTGCGCGACACCGGTGCCCGCCTGCGCGGGAGCGATTGGGGGCAGGCGGCCGGCTCGCCCTACTTCTTGCCGTGCGGGGCCGCCTTCTGCTTGGCCTCGGCCGACGAGAACACCGATGTCACCGGCCCGGTCTTTGGCTTCTCCTTCTTGGGCTTTCTCTTCTCGCGATTGCTGTGCTGTTCCTTGTGGGCCATGACGCGCGCCTCTCTCCAATCGATTCCGGGCCGCATAAGCTCTGGATCATGCGGCAAGATCTGCGCGCGCGGGGTTGCCCGCAGGCATAGCCTGCAAACGGCTGGAGGGCGGCCGCGCGCAAACGAAATGATACGCCTCCCGAGCGTCCCGGTCGAGGCGCGGCGGTGTCCCGCGGGTGCTTTGTTGGCGGCGGGATATCCGGCTGCGTAGGTTGGGTTGGCGCCGGCCCCCGCGCGCCAGCCGCGCGGGACGCCGTCCCGCGCGGAGCTCGACGGCCGGGGGCGGGAGCGTAGGCGGGGTGTTGGGTTGCGGGTGGCGCGGCGGATGATGCCCTTTGACAGCCATGGCCCGCCCTGAGCCAGCCTACGGGCGGGCTGTAGCCGCTACCGATAGGAATTATGCTGCGCGCCGAATTCCCGGAGTGGCATTAAATAAACCAGGATCAAAATGCATGTAAACACTGGAGATGCAAGAGATCTTATCTTTAAATTCTTCGTAGCTCTGCATGTCGGGTCCACTCAGCGCCTCGGCTGCTAGAAGCTTAAGTTGCCCAATAGATCGCCAATGCAGTTCGCGTTTTCTGCCTTTAACCGAAAATACTGCCTTTTGGGCAAAAGCTATGGATGTGCTCGCTATATCAAGTTTGCTGAAAATCAAAAAGGTCTCTCCATTCATCTTGGAGGGCTCAAGCTCATGGTTCGATTTGAAGGACAGATCTTTGAGGGCCTGTTTGCGCAGCACGGTCGCGTGCGCTAAACGCAGCAGTTCGGGGCTGAGCTTCACGAAATCCTCATAGCGCCCTCTCGGATGCGGCAATCCGGGAACGGCTTCGATTATCTCGGCCAGCATTCGGAAATACCGTTCTCGCGATAAAATGTGTGCGGGCTCGATGTTTTCGAAGCCCAGAAAACCGCTCAAATCAAACCGGGCCGAAGTGCCGTTAATGTGCACGGTAATTTGCGCATCACCAGCCGAGAGCATGACGAAAAGGCGATACGTTTGTAGCCACGTGCTCAAGGGCCATAAGTCATTAATTTGATCGTCGCGAGTGCGAACATCGAAGCCTTCGTTGCGTAGCGTAAGATCGATCAATGGCGTCCTTAAGCGGTACTGCTGCAACTCGTCAGGCAAGCCTTGAAAAGGAGAGGTGATCAAGTCTGCGTCAATTCTGAGAATGTTCTTTGTCAGGTGAGAGGTAAAAACAAGTTCGCACCGTCTGCAAATTGGCTGAATGACCAAGTCGCCGCCATTCTGAAATGGACTTGAAGGTAGGTGTGGAAATCCAGGGGCTTCTTTACCAAATCGCGTATGAGAAAGATTAATTGCGCTCGCCGTCAGCGGCAACCCGCCAAGCGATCGGGAGATCAAATCTTCTGCTGAGCTAGGAAAAGTCACGCGAATTTTGTATGAGTTAGCGCTGAAGCCAATTGTGTTCACTTCTCGATCCTTGGCAATAGCGTACGCTGCGATGTCAGGGCCGATCAGGTCTTCAAAGTGTCTTCTCAGCTTAGATGCGGCCGGTTGAACGTGTTTTGCACCAGCGATAGTGAATGCGATCTCCTCATCGTTGAGCTTGACGATGGATTTTCCCGATAAACTTCTTAGGCGCTTTAGAACACGGGCCAGTGCGTCTCCGCGCAAGTGAATTACCCCTATGTCGCCTACCTCGGCATCCTCAGAATCGACAGTGAGTCGCGGTATGATAATGAAGGCCGGACGATGGTCGCGGATAAGCCGCTCAGCGACAGCAAGCGACAGCTTCACATGATCTGTGCCTGGTAGAGCGCTCTTGACTTGCAATACACAGGTTAGTGGCGGAAGACGCATGTCGTACGTCTGACCTTCCTGAAGGGATGCGAATGGCCACTCGACGATCAGATCCTTACCAGTTCGATCTGGGTCAGGCTTCGACGCTTCCAGCTTCGCCAGAATGCATAGCTGATGAACTCGGCCTTCGCCGATTACGCCGATCTGATCCGAGGTGAGCTGGGCCATTGGGAGTGCGGTTGATTGATGACTATTTCGCCAATATCGCCCGATTCGCGGCGACAATGAAGATTAACAAGCCCCACCCCTAATCCTCCGCCTTGAACGGCCGCTGCATCAGCCTTGCAATCGCGTCGTCGACCGTGGCGCGGCCTTCGACGATGTCGTGGACGGCTTCGGCGATGGGCATCTCGATGCCCTTGCCGCGGGCGAGGCGCACCACCGCGGCGGCGGTGTAGACGCCTTCCGTCACCGCGCGCCGGTGGCCGAGGATGTCCTCGAGCGTACGGCCCTCGCCGAGCGCGCGCCCGAGACTCATGTTGCGCGACTGCGGGCTGCCGCAGGTCAGCACCAGGTCGCCGAGGCCGGAGAGCCCCATCAGCGTCTCCGGCCGCGCCCCGAAGGCGAGCCCGAAGCGGCGCAACTCCGCGAAACCGCGCGTCACCAGCGCCGCGTGCGCGCTGGCGCCGAACTTCTTGCCGTCGACGATGCCGGCGGCGATGGCCAGCACGTTCTTCACCGCGCCGCCGAGCTCGACGCCGGTGGTGTCGCTCGTCCAGTAGAGCCGGAACTGCCGGTAGCCGAGGCGCTCCGCCAGCCGCTGCCCGAGCTCCTCGTTGCCGCAGGCGATGGTCAGCGCCGCCGGCAGCCCGCGCGCCACGTCGGCGGCGAAGCTCGGCCCGGAGAGGACGGCGAGACGGGCTTGCGGCGCCGCCTCCGCCACGACCTCGCCCATCAGCTTGCCCGTCGCCTGCTCGATGCCCTTGGCGCACATGACCAGCGGCTGGCCGGGGCGCAGGGAAGGCGCGAGCGCCGCCGTGATGCCGCGCACGTGCTGGGCCGGCGCCACCATCAGGATCACGTCGCGCGCGGCGACGTCGGCGAGGCTGGCGGTGGCGGTCAGCCCCGGATCGAGCGACAAGCCGGGCAGGAAGACCGCGTTGACGTGGCGCTCGTTGATGTCGGCCACCACCTCGGGCTCGCGCGCCCACAGCACCACGTCGCGTCCGGCGAGGCGCAGCGTCTGCGCCAGCGCCGTGCCCCACGCGCCGCCGCCGATGACGCCGACGCTGTCGATGCTGATGCTCATGCCGTCCCGCCTTTCGCAGCTCCGTTCAAGGCTTACGGAAGAAGCGGGCGCGGGGCAACCGCGGCGCTCGCGCCATCGCCGCCGCCCCTGCCTCGTGTGGGTTCCGTCCGCGCGTCGGAGCGGCTCGCTTCTCCCCTCCCCCTTGCGGGGAGGGGTCGGGGGTGGGGTGAGAATGCGGTGGGGGTGAGAATGCGGTGGGGGTGAGAATGCGGTGGGGGTGAGAATGCGGTGGGGGTGA
>WBZX01000178.1_pt1 | contig 59884 bp, 58 predicted proteins | sample 5204211 | NCBI WGS metagenome assembly WBZX01 (sample SAMN12344362, study PRJNA552823) | activated sludge metagenome | biome: Activated sludge suspended growth; feature: Nitrification reactor; material: Wastewater; isolation source: activated sludge from nitrification reactor of wastewater...
AAAATCACCGCCTATATCATCGCTTTCAATGAAGCAGAGAAAATCGCTGCTGCGGTGAATAGCGTGCTGTGGGCGGATGAGATCATTGTTGCGGATTCGGGTAGCACCGATGGGATGGTGGAGATTGCCGAAAGTCTTGGGGCCCGTGTCATCCAGATTCCGTTCAAGGGGTTTGGCGACTTGAGAAATCAGGCCATTGCGGCGTGCACCAACGATTGGATCTTCAGCCTGGATGCCGACGAGCGTTGTACTCCGGAGGCGCGTGACGAGATATTGAAGGTTATTGCGGACCCGGCCAGTGTCGATATTTATTTCATGCCGCGCCGCAACTTCTTCATGGGGCGCTGGATCAAGCATTCAGGCTGGTATCCGAATTATCGGCAACCGCAACTCTTCCGCCGGGGCAAGATGGGCTATACGCTCGAACCTGTGCATGAGGGCTACATCTCGCACAGTGAGCGGCCGGAAGGCCATCTGCAGCAGCCCATCTGGCAATTGCCCTTCAAAAACCTGGATGAGGTGGTGCACAAGGTCAATCGCTACTCCCGGCTGGGTGCCGAAAAACTGGCTTCGCGCGGGCGTACCGGCAGCATGGGGCGTGCTTTTACCCATGGCACCTGGGCTTTCATCAAACACTATGTCTTCAAGCTGGGTGCGCTTGACGGTTGGCCTGGCTTTGTCATCGCATTCGCTTACTTCGAGCAGACGTTCTATCGTTATGCCAAGGGCTTCGAGATGGATCAGAACTGGAAGATGCCCGAAAGCGGGCCGCTCAAACGCAATCCCTGATGCCGGCCAGCTTTCCCGCACACCGGGAAAGCTGCCAGGTTGACGCCTAGTGGGCTGCTTCCCAATTGGGGCCGACACCGACTTCAACGACGAGGGGCACCTTGAGTTCAGCCACCTGAGCCATCAGGCGGGGAAGATGGGTACGAATTTCCATCAGCTCGTTGTCTGGGACTTCCAGCAAAAGTTCGTCGTGCACCTGCAGGACCAGCTTTGATTTCAGCGCCGATTTTTCCAGCCAGTTTTGCACAGCGATCATCGCCAGTTTGATGAGGTCGGCGGCGGTACCCTGCATCGGCGCGTTAATCGCGGCGCGCTCGGCGCCCTGGCGGCGGTTGCCGTTGCTCGAACGGATTTCCGGGAACCACAGCCGGCGACCAAAGGCGGTTTCGACGTAACCCTTCTGGCGCGCCATTTCCCGTGCTTCTTCCATGTATCGGGCAACGCCGGGGTAACGGGCAAAGTAGCGGTCGATGTAGGTCTGCGCCGCGCTGCGTTCCAGCCCGAGCTGGCGGGCCAGCCCGAAGGCACTCATCCCATAGATCAGACCGAAGTTGATGCTCTTGGCGACGCGGCGCTGGTCCGGGCCGACTTCGAGCGGTGTGACGCCGAAGATTTCTCCGGCCGTCGCCTTGTGCACATCCTCGCCGTGCGAGAAGGCGTGGAGCAGACCTTCGTCGCCGGAGAGGTGGGCCATGATGCGCAATTCGATCTGCGAGTAGTCAGCCGAGACGATGCTGCTACCCGGTGCGGCGATAAAGGCCGTGCGTATCTTTCGGCCTTCTTCGCTGCGCACCGGGATGTTCTGCAGGTTGGGATCGCTGGAAGCGAGGCGGCCGGTCACCACCGCCGCTTGCGCGAAACTGGTGTGCACGCGGCCGGTGGTCGGGTTGATCATGCGGGGCAGCTTGTCGGTGTAGGTTCCCTTGAGCTTGGACAGGCTGCGGTGCTCGAGTAGCAGCTTGGGTAGCGGGTAATCGAGCGCGAGTTCGGAAAGCACTTCCTCGTCAGTCGACGGGCCACCGGTTGGTGTTTTCTTCTTGACCGGCAGCCCCAGTTTTTCAAACAGAATGTCGGTGAGCTGCTTGGGCGAAGCGAGGTTGAAAGGCTGGCCGGCCAGTTCATAGGCCTGGGCTTCGAGGGTCATGATTTTCTGGCCCATGTCGTGACTTTGCCGGCTGAGCACGGCGCTGTCGATCAGGATGCCGTTGCGCTCGATCTGCCAGATGACCTGACGGACGGGCATCTCGATTTCATGGTAGATGCGCGACAGGCCTGGTTCATCGGCAAATTGCGGGTGCAGCACGTTGTGCACGCGTAGCGTGACGTCGGAATCCTCTGCCGCGTAGACGGCGGCGCGCTCAATATCGACCTGATCAAAGGTGATCTGCTTGGCGCCCTTGCCACACAAGTCTTCGTAGGCGATGGTGGCCAACCCGAGGTGACGGGTGCACAGCTGACCGAGGTCGTGGCCCTTGTCGGATTCGATGACGTAGCTTTGCAGCATGGTGTCGTGGGCGATGCCGGCCAGCGCGATGCCGTGGTTGGCAAAAACGTGCTGATCATACTTTGCGTTTTGCAGTACTTTTTTCCGGTTGACCGCAGCAAGCCAGGGTTTGAGCCTTTCCAGCACTTCGTCGCGCGGCAGTTGGTCGGCAACACCGGGGGCGGTATGGGCGACGGGAATGTAGCAGGCTTCACCCGGCATCACCGACAGAGAAATGCCGACGATGCGCGCCTCAAATGAGTCGAGGCTGGTGGTTTCGGTGTCGAGCGCGGTGAGGTCTGCGGCTTCGATTTTTGTCAGCCAGGTATCGAATTGCGGCCAGGTCAGCACCGTTTCGTACTTGACCTCAAGCACTTCGGCTGGCATCGGCGGGGTTTCGGTCAGGCCCTCCCTTGCGGGAAGGGTTGCTGCCGCTTCCGGCCCATCGATTTCGCCTAGCCAGGTGCGGAACTGGTAGCGGGTGTAGAGTTCGCGCAGAGCAGCGGTATCGCGCTCGGTGGTGGTCAGGGAGGCGGGGGCCGGCAAGTTGGGCAGGTCGCACGCCACGGTAACCAGCTTGCGCCCAAGCGGCAGAAAGCCGAGGTGGTCGCGCAAATTCTGACCAACGACGCCGCCGATCTCATCGGCATGGGCGACTATTTCGTCAAGCGAGCCATATTGCGCCAGCCATTTGAGGGCGGTTTTCGGACCGCATTTGGCGACGCCCGGGACGCCGTCGACCGTGTCCCCGACCAGCGCCAGGTAATCCACAATCTTGTTCGGCGGAACCCCGAACTTCGCTTCGACCCCGGCTTCATCGAGCAATTCGTTGCTCATGGTGTTGTACCAGCTGACCAGCGGGCTGACCAGTTGGGTCAGATCCTTGTCACCGGTCGAAATCAGAGTTTTTATCCCGTCGACCGCTGCCTGTGTCGCCAGTGTGCCAATCACGTCGTCGGCTTCGACGCCATCGACCATCAGCAATGGCCAGCCGGCAGCCCTGATCGCCGCATGGAGCGGCTCGATCTGGCCAACCAGGTCTGGCGGCATGGGGGGGCGATGGGCCTTGTACTCCGGATACCAGTCGTCGCGAAAGGTCTTGCCCTTGGCATCAAAGACGACGGCCTTGTACTCCGCCTTGTAGTCGGTCTCCAGACGACGTAGCATGTTCAGAACGCCATAGATGGCACCCGTTGGCTCGCCTGCCTTGTTGCGCAGGTCGGGCAGGGCATGAAAAGCACGGTAGAGATAGGACGAACCGTCCACTAACAACAAGAGAGGCATGAGAAGTGACGGAAAGCGAAAAACTGGTGACGGGCGTGGAGACCGAGGCCATCCTGAAAAGCACGACAGCCCGCGAGTCATGGCGGATTTTCGGCATTATGTCAGAGTTCGTCGAGGCGACGGAACGTCTGGCCGCGATCAGGCCGGCGGTCACGATGTTCGGCAGCGCCCGGGTGCGGGCAGACTCCCCTTACTACATGCTGACCGAGCAGATTGCACGCTTGTTGTCCGACTCTGGCTTTTCGGTCATATCCGGTGGCGGGCCTGGCATCATGGAGGCTGCCAACAAAGGTGCCTTTTTCGGAAAGTCCCCCTCCGTTGGCCTGAACATCCAGTTGCCGCATGAACAAAAGAACAATCCCTATCAGGATATTTCGCAGACATTTCGGCACTTTTTCGCACGCAAATACATGTTCGTCCGGTTTGCCAGCGCCTATGTCGTGATGCCGGGCGGGTTCGGCACGCTCGACGAATTGATGGAAGCGCTGACCCTGATCCAGACCGGCAAGGGGCGAAAGATTCCGTTGATCCTTGTCGGTACCGCATTCTGGAGCGGCATGCTGGATTGGTTCAGGGAGCGTCTGGTCGCCGAGGGCATGGTTGATCCGGAGGACATGAATCTGATCCAGTTGATCGATGAGCCGGAAAAGGTGGTCGAGGCGATTTTCAAACATTACGAAGCTCGTCCGTTCGGACCCCTGCCGAACGAACACGAGATGCTGCTCAACCTGTAAAATCAAAATATCAACACCGAGGATTCGATCATGCGCCGCCTTATTCCCCTTTTGCTCCTTGCCGCGCTTCCTGTCTGGGCGCAAAAAGGAGACCTCCAGCCGTTGCCGGCAGTGCCGCCACCGCCACCGGGCATGGAGGCCTTCGATGACGCGCTTGAGCCTCAGGTCACCATCGTCAAACGAGAGACTGAAACGCGTGAAGAGTTTCGCGTCAAGGGGAAGCTCTACATGATCAAGGTCACGCCTGCGGTCGGTCCGTCCTACTATCTGGTCGATCGCCAGGGTGACGGCAATTTCATCGAAGCCGACATCAATCATCCGGCGGTCAAACCGCCGATGTGGGTCATTCACAGCTGGTAAGTCTTGTCCGTATATACCTCTGTCGGGCGGGATGAGCTTGCCGCCTGGCTTCAGCCCTTGGGCTTGGGCGAACTGACCGACTACGCCGGTATCGCCGCCGGCATGCAGAATTCGAATTATTTCGTCACCACTGCCAGTGGTCGTTTTGTTCTGACCCTGTTTGAGCGGATCGATATTTCGGCGCTGGACTTTTACCTGGCTTTGCAGGACCACCTGGCGCAACGTGGCATTCCGTGTCCTCAGCCTTTGGCGGATCACGATGGCCAGCGCTGGCGCAGCTTAGCTGGCAAGCCCGCGGCCCTGCTGACCTGCTTGCGTGGCGCAGCCCTGGAAACACCGGGGTCGACTCACTGCCAGGCTGTCGGCAACATGCTGGCGCGCCTGCATCTGGCGGCCGCTGACATGCCTCGGCATGTACCCAATCCCTGCGGTGCAGCCTGGCGGCAATCGACCGGCGCCCGCTTGCTGCCCTTACTGTCACGGGATGAGCAGGCGCTGCTCAGCGATGAGCTTCGCTTTCAGTCCGATCAGGACTATGCCAGCCTCCCTCGCGGCATCATCCACGCTGACCTTTTTCGCGACAACGTGCTGTGGGATTCATCGGGCCAGTTGTCCGGCGTGCTCGATTTCTACTTTGCCGGCGAAGACGCTTGGCTCTTTGACCTGGCGGTGGTGGCCAACGACTGGTGCGACGATGCCCTGTCCCTGGCTGCCTTGCTGGATGGATACGTCCGCCAGCGCCCGCTGAGCGAGGCCGAGATTCAGGCATGGCCGGCCATGCGTCGCGCTGCTGCGTTGCGTTTCTGGTTGCTCCGCCTGGAGGTTCGGCACCAGCCGCGGACGGGAGAAGTGGTAACAATCAAGAATCCGGACCATTTCATGGCGATGTTGACGCGTTTTCGCCTTGCTCCGGAAGCAATGCCCCGTTAGCATCCGCGCATGAGTGAAACTCCCGCTTTTCCGATGGCGCCGGTACGATTTAATGGCGAAAGCCGTGAAGTCGATCCCGGTGCCTGCTTTGATTGGCTGCGACAGGGTTGGGCCATGTTTCTGGTCAATCCAGGTGTCTGGATCGGTAGCACCGTCCTGTTGCTGGTCATCTTGATGGCAATTTCCATTGTGCCCTTGTTCGGGCAGATTGCCGCCCATTTGCTGGTGCCGCTGTTTGGGGCCGGCATGATCAAGCTGTGCCGACGACTGGGGGTTGGTGAAGAGCCTGAAATTGCCGACCTGTTTGCCGGATTTCGCCATAACGCCGGGCAACTGGTCATGGTCGGGGTTTTCTTCGCGATCGGTATATTCGGTATCGCCTTCATTGCTTTCTTGCTGGTGAGTGGCGGCGTGCTCGGTGGGGTCGTGACCGGCAAGGTGGCTGGCTTCGGTGTCGCGTTCGGTGGCGTCATGCTGGCCGGATTGATGGTTCTGGTGCTCTCCGTCCCGGTGATCATGGCGACCTGGTTTGCCCCTGCACTGGTCTTTTTCCACGACATGCAACCGCTGGATGCGATGAAGGCCAGTTTTGCGGCCGGCGCCAAGAATTTTCTGCCGATGGCCATTTTCGGGATTTTTCTGGTCGTCGCCTTGTTCTTTGCGATGCTGCCGGTTGGCATGGGGCTGCTATTGCTGTTGCCGGTTTTTTCGGGCGCAGTCTACGCATCCTACCGCGATATTTTCGTGGGTAGCTGAGCGCATGCGAGCCCATACGCTGCCGCCCGCCGCCGGCTGGGGCTGGATTTTGACCGGTTTCGCCATCTTTCGACGCAACCCGCCGGTACTTGGCATGCTGGTTGTGACCTACTGGCTGACTATCATCTTTCTCAACGTACTGCCGATCATCGGCGCGTTAGCCGCTTCGCTGGTCATACCCGGGTTGTCAGTCGGCCTGATGCAGGCCGCCCGACATGTTGATCGTGGCCAGCCGGCCAGCCTACAAACCCTGTTTGGCAGCATGAAGGAAAATGGCCGGACGTTGTTCGCCCTGGGCGCGCTTTATCTGTGCTGTACCTTGGGTATCCTCGGATTGTCTACGCTTCTGGATGGCGGCGACATGTTCCGCTTCATGATGGCGGGGAACCGGGTTGAACGGGCGGCTGTCGAGGACGAGAATTTCGTCCTGCCAGCACTCTTTGTGATGGCCATGATGATGCCGGTGATGATGGCCTACTGGTTTGCGCCGGTGCTTGCCGCGTGGCATCGCTTGTCGCTCGGCAAAGCATTGTTCTTCAGCTTTATCGCCTGCTGGATCAATTGGCGGCCCTTCCTGGTTTACGGTTTCGGCATCGTACTGGTGGCCGGGATTGTGCCCGGTGTGCTGCTTGGCACCCTGTTGCTGATCCTTCCCGGGGCAGCGAACTTTATTACGGCAATCGTGACAGTTCCGATGGTCTTGATCATTGCACCGGCCATTTTTGCCAGCTTCTACGCCAGCTACCGCGACATCTTCGGTATTTCCGAAATTGTCTGACGCCTTGAGCCAACCGCTGGGCCTGTTTGGTGGCACGTTTGACCCCGTTCATTACGGCCACTTGCGGCTGGCGGAAGAAGCCATCAACCATCTCGGGCTGGCCGGGGTGCGCTGGATTCCTGCCGGGCAACCGCCGCATCGCGGTACGCCTCAGGTGACGGCGCAGCAGCGTCTGGAGATGGTGCTGCGGTCAACGGCAAAAAATCCCCGATTTTCAATGGATGCGAGCGAGGTCGAGGCTGCTGCGCCAAGCTACACGGTCCATACGCTGGAAAGATTGCGTCGAGAACTGGGGGGCGAACAATCGCTCGTTCTTCTGGTCGGCGCTGATGCCTTTGCCGGGCTCTCAAGTTGGCACCGATGGCGCGATATATTTGCCTTGGCCCATGTCGCCGTGTCGCATCGCCCTGGTTTTCCGGTAGAGACAGGCAGCCTGCCACATGAATTGGCGACCGAGTTTCTTGACCGCGCACTGGCGGATGCTGGCGCCCTGAAATCAGCACCGGCCGGCGGCATCATCACGTTTGCCATGACCCAGATGGCTATTTCCGCGACGCAAATTCGCAAACTATTGGCCAATGGCTTGTCTGCACGCTATTTGCTGCCAGACACCGTTCTCGACTATATTGATCTTCACCAACTCTATAAAAGTACCTGATGGACATCCGCAAGCTACAAAAAATCATCGTTTCCGCCCTCGAAGACATCAAGGGCAAGGATATCGAAGTCATCAACACCAGCAAACTGACGTCGATGTTCGATCGCATTGTCATTGCGACCGGCGATTCGAATCGCCAAGTCAAATCGCTGGCCCAAAACGTTCAGGAAAAGGTCAAGGAAGCTGGCGGCGAGATCGTCTCGACCGAAGGCGAAGATGGCGGCGAATGGGTCTTGGTAGACTTGGGCGATATTGTGGTGCATGTCATGCAGCCCAACGTTCGCCAATACTACAATCTTGAGGAACTCTGGCAGGCGACGCCTGCACAGCGCCGCAAGGCCGTGGAGCAGGCCAGGGAAGAATGAAGCTGGCCGTACTCGCCGTCGGTCATCGTCAGCCCGACTGGGTGAACGAGGGCTGCGCCGAGTACCTGAAACGCATGCCGCGCGAATTGCCGGCCAGCGTGACCGAGATCAAACCGGAACCGCGCGGCTCGAAGACCCGCGAACAACTGCTTGCAGCTGAGAAAGGCCGCATCCGCGATGCGCTGCCGGGTAGTTGCCGGATGGTCGTGCTTGATGAAAAGGGCGATGACCTGACGACGCTCAAGCTGGCCAAACGGCTGGAGGTCTGGATGCAGGATGGCCGCGATGTGGTCTTGCTGATCGGCGGCGCCGACGGGCTGGACGAAGCGTTCAAGCAGGAAGCCGATGACAAGCTGCGTTTATCCAGTTTGACGCTTCCGCACGGCATGGCCCGCCTGCTATTGTGCGAACAGTTGTATCGTGCCGTCAGTGTCTTGAAAAACCATCCATATCATCGGGAGGGATGATGCGTCTCTACCTTGCTTCGCGCAGCCCGCGGCGACGTGAATTGCTGCACCAGATTGGCATCGACTTCGATACCGTCGTGTTTCGCGATGGCAGCCGAGCCGATAGCGAGACTGATGAAACACCAAGGCCGGACGAGGCGCCCATGGCCTACGTGGAGCGCGTAGCTCGCGCCAAGGCCATGCATGGCCTGAAAATCGTCGAAGAGCGTCGCCTGCCCATGCGGCCCGTGCTGTCGGCTGACACGACCCTTGAACTGGATGGCCAGATTATCGGCAAACCAGTCGATATGATCGATGCGACAGCCATTCTGCGTCGCTTGTCAGGGCGAACGCATCGCGTGCTGACCGGCGTCGCCGTCGATCATCAAGGACGAACGGAGTATTTGCTATCAACCAGCGAAGTCCGCTTTCGCGCCTTGGATGACGATGAAATCCGCCACTACGTGATGAGCGGCGAACCGATGGACAAGGCCGGTGCCTACGGGATTCAGGGCAGGGCGGGGATGTTTGTCGAGCATCTGTCCGGTAGCTATACCGGCGTGATGGGGCTACCGGTTTGCGAAACCGGGGAACTGCTCAAGCGGCTGGGTTTTCGGCCACTGTGAGCGTAGCCACAGCGCCAATATAGCCGCAGGGCAAGATCAAGGTGTCGACCTGGCAGGGGGCCAAGCGGTTTTCCAGTAGATCACTCCACTCTTCCAGACCTAAGCCCAGGCATTTGAGTCGGGCTTCGTGCCGGGTCCATGCACTGGCGAAACAGGCAAGCTGCTCGATAGGTGGCAACTCGGCGATTTGCCTGGCTATTGTCGGACCTAAATAATCGACGGCCAGTGTCGGTAGTTCTGCCCGCCAATCGGGGTATTCCGGCATCCTTAGCAGATCGATGCCCACCGGACCCCCAAAGTGCACGGCCACCAGCGATAGTCCTGCTTCATGACTGACTGAAATGCCCGGCGTTTTGACCTGCCCGGCGACGCGTATGGGCTGCCCCGGTCTCGAAATGAGTTCGACATCCCCGAGTATTTCTCGGAGAACGTCCCGGACCTGCTGGCGGGCAGTTTCGCGAATAGGCGTATCCGGCGCGTCGACCGCGACAATCAACCGTTCCTGCGCGGCGTCGAATGACGCAGGCCAGCGCAGGACACTCGCCAGTCCTGCCATCATTTCAATGGCTGGCCGGGGCTGCCGGGCAACCATGCCAGTGTGATCCGGATGGCAGGCTTTCGCCCTTCATCACCAGCGACAGCGCGCCGAGGCGGACGTTGTCACCGACCACGGCGCCGTACAGGACCGTGGTTCGGGGGCCGATATAGACCCGTTTGCCGATGGTGACCCGGTCAATCTTCATGACGCGGTCTTCGAAGAGATGGGTTTGCGGGCAGGCCAGCGCGTTCAGTTCGCTGTAGTCCCCGATGTGGACGCAATCGAATTCCGTGACATCGGTAGTGTCGAGGTACACCCCACGCCCAATTCGGCATCCCAGCAGATTGAGCGCTAGCGGCATCCACGGCGTACCGCGCAGATAGCGCATGAAATTGGGTACCGCCATACCAACATAGAGACTGGTAATTGCTTCCGACGTCCACACGAAGGGTGTCCACATCGGCACCGAAAATTTGTTGTAACGCCCGATGCTTAGCCATTTGAAGATGCCGACAAAGAGCAGGGTGCCGGTTGCGAAAAATACGCCGGCCAGTGTCAGGGCGGCAAAGACCTCTTGCCAGCGGCCGGCTTCGGCCAGCGGAATGACATGGAGGACAACCGAGTAGCCGACCGCAATCACCAGCGCATGCGGTGAAATGATGCGAAACGCCTCGACCAGTGCGCGCCCCAGACGGCGCTTTTTGGAGGGACGGAAGGTCAGTTCTTCGGGATACCCGGCGACCTGTTCACGGGCGGACAGGTTGATTGGGGGCGATCCGAGCCAGGTGTCGCCGGGCTGCATTCGTTCGTTGTCCGGGGCGCGGGACTGGACGCCGATCAGGACATTCTCGGGCAGGATGGTGCCATCGGGAATGAATGCGCCATTGCCGACAAAGCTGCGGCGCGAGACGACGGTGGGTTTGAGGGTCATCCATCCACCATCGATTTCCTCGTCGCCGAGCATGACAGCATCAGCGATGAAGGTCTCATCGCCCAGCGTCAACAGGTCGGGAACCAGTCCTTGCGCTGTCGAAATTTCAGCATCGCGGCCAACTTTGGCGCCCAGCAGGCGATACCAGAAAGGCGCGTAAACCGTGGCATAGATGCCATGCAAGATGTTCAGGCTAGATTCCTGGATCTGGTTAACCAGCCAGCGGCTGCAATAGATGCGGCTGTGAATCGGCCAGCTGCCCGCTTCGAGGCGTGGCAATAGTGTCCAGCGGAGCAGCGCCGAACTCAGGATGGTGCCGAAAATAAGGGCGGCCGTTCCAGGAAAGGCGAGCACGAAATACTTCAGCAACTGCAGTGGCAAGGGCAGGCTGTTGGGCGCCGGGTCGAGCCAGTCAACCAGCATGAAGCTGGGAAACACCGGCATGAAAAACAGCGCGGCGGTCGCAAACATGCCCAGTACGTAAAACAGTCCTTCACGGGCCAGACGGGTTTCAGAAACTTCAGGTCGCGGCGGGATGGATGCGGGGTCGAATTCGCCGATATCGTGGGCCGGTGACCCCAGCCAGATCCGGCCGGGGGGGAGTTCCTGCCCTTCGCTCAAGGCAGATTGACCCTCCAGATGGCCGTACTTGCGTATGGTCGTGTTTCCTTCAACCACCGAATACGACCCGATGCAGACATGATCTTCCAGCGTAATGCGGCCGAGGTGCAGCTGGCCGCGTTCAACCCGTGCATTTTCGAGATTGACCGCATTGCCGATGCTGACGCCATCGCCAATCTGCAGCAGATCATGAGCGCGTAGCGTGACATTGCCGATGATGGCCTCGTTGCCGATTCGCGCGCCAAGTGAACGTAACCACCAGACATTGAGGGGGGAACTGCTCAGCATATAGACCGGTGCGCCTTCAATCAGTCGGTCGGCACACCACCATCGGAAGTAGGTCAGGCCCCACAGCGGATAGCTACCGGGTTTCAGGCGGCCGGCAATCAGCCATTTGCCGACAATGGCGAAGAGGAAACTGAGCAGGGTGGCCAGCAGGAAAACACCCACCGACACAGCCACCGCGACCGCGATGGAGTCATCGGGGTCGCCAGTAAAATAGTGATAGGTAAAGAACGGGGCCAGCCACTGGCCCATGCGCATGCCAACCAGCGGCGGCAGGACGCAGGCCTGGGCAATGCCGCACAGCCAGCGGCGACTGGCCGGCGGCGGGGTCCATTCGGTGGCGCTGGTATCGATGGCGACTTCGACGGTGGCGGACAGGGCATTGGCAATCAGGCCGACGCGCCGGTGTACATAGATGTCGCGGACCGAAAAACCGGCAAAGCGCGCCTCCTGCCGTAGTGTGGAGGCAAGTCGGGCCGCAAACAGCGAGTGACCACCCAGATCGGCAAAAAAATCGGCCTCGCGCTTGATGGCCTGACCAGGGAATAGTCGGGCCAGCGCTGCAAAGAGGATTTCCTCGGCCGGGGTTTCCGGCGTGTCCGAATCGCCAGGTGCGCCAGTGGGCAGTTCCAGCGGTCGCGCGCGCAAGGCTTTGCGGTCGATCTTGCCCGAGGTCAGACGCGGCATGACCTCCAGCATCTCGACATGCGAAGGCACCATGTAGGGTGGCAGACTGGTTGCCAGCGTAGCTCGCAGGCTTGCACCCGTGGTGACTTCGGCATCATCGACAATGAGGTAGGCGACCAGGCGTTCGATGCCTTCATCCTGACGCAGGATGACCGCGGCCGTGCCAACGCCGGGCTGGCGGGTCAGGGCGGCTTCGATCTCGCCCAGTTCGACGCGGAAACCGCGAATCTTGACCTGATCATCCGTGCGCCCCAGACAATGAATCTGGCCATGTTCATCAATGCGCGCCAGATCGCCGGTGCGATAAAGGCGACGCTCGTGCGCATTGGCAGCCCATGGGTTGTCGAGGAATTTTTCGGCCGTCAGATCGGGGCGACCAAGATAGCCGGCCGCAACGCCGGGACCGGTGATGCACAACTCGCCGGTTTCGCCTTGCGGCAGCAGGCGCAGGCCATTTTCGACCGCGGCATCGATGACCAGCAGTCCGTAATTGGGCAGCGGACGGCCAATGGTGACCGGCTGGCCGGGGTGCAGTTCGGCCAGGCTGGCGGACACCGTGGCTTCGGTTGGACCGTAGGTGTTGAAGACCTGGCGGCCGGGGCGGGCCCAGCGTTCGACGATGGCTTGCGGGCAGGCTTCGCCACCGAGGTTGATCAGGCGCAGGCCAGGGACGTCGCAGGTAAACAGGGCGAGCAGTGTCGGCACGGCATGGAGGACAGTGACCCGGTTGTCGATCAGTGCGATCGGCAGCGCTTCGGGGTCGGTCGCCACGTCCTTGGGCGCCAGCCAGAGCGTGGCGCCGACCAGATAGCTGATCCAGATTTCCTCGAAGGACATGTCGAAGGCAACCGAGAAACCCTGATACACCCGATCGTGTTCGCCAATGCCCAGCACGGCGTTTTCGCTGCGCAAAAAGTGGCAGATGGCCCCCTGATTGATCAGGATGCCCTTCGGCTTGCCGGTCGAACCGGAGGTGTAGATAACGTAGGCCGGATCGCCCGGCTGGGCGTTCTGACGGCGGTTGAGCGGGCCATCGTGTGGCGCCTGCAAGGGATCGGACAGCCAGCACGGACGGCCAAGATCGGCGATGTTGGCCTGGGTGACGAGGCCGGCGCTTTCGGCGTCATCAAGGCAGACCTTGATGCGGTCGACCGGCGTGTCGGCATCAAACGGCAGCCAGGCGGCACCTGTCTTGGCAATGCCGAGTTGCATGACCAGCAGGTCGATGCCGCGCGGCAGCCAGAGGCCGACAATCTGGCCCGGGCGCACGCCATCGGCAATCAGGCGCGAGGCGACGCGGTCCGCGGCGGTGTTCAGTTCGCCATAGCTGATCTCACGGTCGGCGAAGATCAGAGCGATTTTTTCAGGGTTTCGTGCCGCGGTGGCTTCGAAAAGATCGGCCAGAACTTCGTGGCGGATGAGGTCAGTATTTTCGGGGCCGCACAGGCGGCTGACAGGGGTGGACATGGGGCTGGTTTCGAGCATGCCGAATTGTGCCAAATCCCCTGAAAAACGGGGGGTTTCACAGCGCTTGTCGGGTAAAAAATTGTGCGCGGGAAAGATGACAAATGGTGTCGGCTGCCTGCGCAATCCCGTCCACGACGGGCCTGGGTGATGGCGCCTGTTGGGCGAGCCTGTGAAGGGCTTCTGAAAGCTGCCCGCGTTCAAGCGCCGTCGCTTCAATGTCGACACAGCGGCCGTTGTCTTTCAGCCAGTCGATCAGGCAGTCCTGCTCCGGCCAGTTGTCGCGCCGCTGGTAAATGACCGGCGTGCCATTGCAGGCGGCTTCGGTGAAAGTGCCATAGCCGGGCTTGGTGATCACGGCATCAACCGAGCACAGCAGATCGGTGAAGCGGAGGCCGAAGGATTCGGCGGCGATGGCGTCGGGGCGCTGGCACTGCCATTCGGCAGGTAGCAGCCAGCGCACGCCGGGCAGGCACGGCCAGTTGTCGACGGGCAGGCGGTGGGCGATGCCACCCATGGCCACGAGTATGGTCTGGGCACCGTTGAGACCGAGGTCATGCCGGGTGCCCAGGGCCGCTATCGGTCCTACGGACTGGATATTGTCTAGCGCATCCATCGCCATGCCGGGGGTGGTGCGAATAAATGCCTGTGCCGAACGGTAGGCGGCGAGCATGTCGCGGTGAATTGCTTTGCCCCAGGGCTGATCCCCGAAATAATGGGCGAAAAGGTCGGCCCAGTTGAGTGAGCACAGGCTGCAGGAAGGAATGCCGGCGGCGGCAGCCCCGGCCAGCGGCAGGTAGCTGACATTGGTGAGCACCAGATCGGGCTCGAGATCGGCCAGAAAATGCGCTTCGGCAGCGACGCGGGCCGGCCAGTCTTGGTGCGCCCGACGGTAGGCGGTGGCACTGGCGGCGAGGTCGATGTGCGTGGCATCGATCATCACGTAACCAAAGTCGCTGGCGCCGGCCATCAGCGCATGAGGGACGGTGATCCGTTGTTGCAGCTTGGCCACAGGGAGCGCGCTACGGATGGTCAGGCGGAAATGCGGGTCGATGCTCGCCAGTTGGTTCAGGACCGGTGCGGTGATGGCGAGATGGCCGAAGCCGTGGCTGGAGATGTCGACAAACAGGTGCATCGGGTGCTTTATGGGGCTTTGTTTCGATTGCTGCGGCCAACCGAAAAAAATGCTCATATTTGAAAAAATCCGGGCCGCACTGCAACGACCCGGACTTCTCCAACATGGTGAAATCAGCGGTTCTTGAAGCTGGGCTTTCGCTTTTCAACAAACGCTGCCATGCCTTCGCGCTGATCTTCCAGCCCGAAGCTGGCCTGGAAGGCGCGACGTTCGAAGAGCAGCCCTTCATTCAGTCCCGATTCGAAGGCCCGGTTGATCGATTCCTTGACCATCATGACGACGGGCAACGAGAAGCCGGCTATCGTTTGCGCTGCCTTCAGCGTTTCGTCAAGCAACTGATCGGCCGGGATGACGCGGGCGACCAGGCCGGATTTTTCGGCTTCGGCGGCGTCCATCAGGCGGCCGGTCAGGCACAGGTCCATGGCCTTGGCCTTGCCGACCGCACGGGGCAGACGCTGGGTGCCACCGGCACCGGGCAGCGTGCCGATCTTGATTTCCGGCTGACCGAATTTGGCGGTGTCGGCTGCGTAAATCATGTCGCACATCATCGCCAATTCACAGCCGCCGCCCAGGGCAAAGCCGGCCACTGCCGCGATGACCGGCTTGCGCGTCGTCTTGATGCGCTCCCAGTTGCGGGTGATGAAATCGGTCTTGTAGGCATGCATGTAGTCGAAATCCTTCATGAAGCCGATGTCGGCGCCAGCCGCGAAGGCTTTTTCATTGCCGGTGATGACGATGCAACCGATGTTGTCGTCGGCCTCGTAAGCATTAATCGCTGCCCCGATGCCGTCCACCACGTCGTTGTTCAGCGCATTCATCGCTTCCGGGCGGTTGATGCGAATCAGGCCAACCTTGCCGATGGTTTCGGTGAGCACTACTTGGGTCATGTCTCTTCTCCTTTATGGGGCCCTGTGCGGGCGATCAGTGTGTCAGTGAAATCCAGGCCAGGCCCAGCCATTCATGCAGCGCGTAATAGCTCGTTCGCAGGGCGTAGGCCTGAGGCAGAAATTCGATGGGTTCCCAGGTCGATTGCTGGTGGCTGAAGAAGGCAGTCGGCGCGGGAATGACCTCCAGCCCGGCCTGTTCAAAAAGTCGCCGGGCACGTGGCATGTGGAAGGCATGGGTGACGAGGACGATGCGACGGATGTCGGCGGCCTTGAGTATGGCGGCCGAGAGGGCGGCATTCTCGGCCGTATCCATCGAGGCTGTTTCCTGCCAGCGCACAGCCACGCCCAATTCGTCCTGCAGGATGCCGGCCATGACCTCGGCTTCGGAGCGGCGGGCCTTGAGCGGACGACCGCCGGTGACCAGCACGGGCAAACCGTACTGGCGAGCCAGTACGGCGCCATAACGGGTCCGGATCAGCGTCCGGTCGCTGGCGGTATCGCCGCCATATTCTGCCGCGTCGGTCGCCAGGCCGCTGCCGAGGATGACGATGGCGCCGGCGTCAGGCTGGCCCTTGGCCAACGGGGCATTCTGACTTTCCAGCGACCCGATCAGTCGATCGGCGACCGGCGCGACACATTGCGCGGCCAGCAGTGCCGCGCCAAAGACGGCCAGTCCGAAAGCCCAGCGTCGGCGTCGGAAAACGCCGGCCACACACAGTAGCGCCAGTCCGTTGCCGGGTGGCAACAAGAGCAGGCTGATCAGTAATTTCAGGGTCCAGGCGAGTGACATGCATCCGGCCGACAGGGGTCAAGGGGACGAGTTTGTCCGTGTCATGGCGCGCCGTCAATCGTTGGCGGGAAGTGTCCGGTTGATGACAGTTCCGGCAGTCAAATTCCTGCTATCTTTGCCAGCGAAAACCGGCCATGCCGAATAAAAGTGATCAAGGAGACGAGATGAACGATGCAATTGGCGCCCAGCCTTTGTGGACACCCAACCCCGCGACCGTGGGGGAGACCCGCATGGCGCAGTTGATCGCTGCGCAGCGCAAGGTAAATTATGCGGCGCTGTGGCAATGGTCGGTCGATCAGCCAGAGGCTTTCTGGTCTGAACTCTGGGATTTCTGCGGCGTGGTGGGCGACAAGGGGGGGACGGTGTTGCGCCATGGCGACAAAATGCCCGGCGCCCAATGGTTTCCCGAGGCCCGGTTGAACTACGCCGGAAATGTTTTGCAGCGCCGCGACGATGGTGAAGCGCTGGTTTTCTGGGGCGAAGACAAGGTCAAGCGACGCATGACACGGGTCGAACTGGTTGCCGAGGTGGGCCGTTTTCAGCAATTCCTGAGGGCCGCCGGGGTGGGCGAGGGCGACCGGGTCGCCGGCTATCTGCCCAACCTGCCGGAAACCTTGATTGCCATGCTGGCGGCCACCGCGCTGGGTGCCATCTGGTCATCGGCGTCACCTGACTTTGGCGTGCAGGGGGTGCTCGACCGTTTTGGCCAGATCGAGCCAAAAGTGCTGATCTGCGTCGATGGCTATTGGTACAACGGCAAAGCGGTCGATTGTCTGGCGAAAAACGCAGAAATCGTGGCCAAAATGCCGTCCTTGCTCAAGGTCGTGGTCGTGCCTTACCTCGATTCGGCCCCGGATTTGAGCGGCATTGCCCATGCCATCGGCTGGCACGAGCTTCCCGCGGTCAACCCGAAAAATGCGCCAATTTTCAAAAGAGTCGCCTTCGATCATCCATTGTTCATCATGTTCTCCAGCGGTACGACCGGCGTGCCGAAGTGCATCGTTCATTGCCACGGCGGTGTGCTGCTCCAGCATTGGAAAGAGCATCAATTGCACAGCGATGTGCGGCCCGGTGATCGGCTGTTCTACTTCACCACCTGCGGCTGGATGATGTGGAACTGGCTGGTCTCCGGCCTTGGCTGCGGCGCCACCTTGCTGCTGTACGACGGCTCGCCTTTTGCCGCAGGCGGTACGGTGCTGTTCGATTACGCCGCTGCCGAGAAGATGACGCACTTCGGCACCTCGGCCAAATTCATCGACGCCGCTGCCAAGCTTGGTCTGACGCCGGGCAAGACACATGAACTCGGCGCCCTGCGGGCCATGTTCTCGACCGGCAGCCCACTGTCGCCAGAAGGCTTTGACTGGGTATATCGCGAGATCAAGCCGGACATTCTGCTGGCTTCGATTTCGGGCGGTACGGATATCGTGTCCTGCTTCGTGCTCGGTAATCCGGTGCTGCCGGTGTATCGCGGCGAAATCCAGTGCCGCGGCCTCGGCATGGCGGTCGATGTGTTTGATGATATGGGTCGGTCGATACGTGGCGAAAAGGGTGAACTGGTGTGCACCAGGCCATTCCCGGCCATGCCGGTGGGCTTCTGGAACGACCCGGACGGCAAGAAGTATCACGCGGCCTATTTCGAACGCTTTGACAATATCTGGTGCCATGGCGATTTTTCGGAGCTGACCACGCACGATGGCCTGATCATTTATGGCCGCTCCGATGCGACGCTGAATCCAGGCGGGGTGCGTATTGGTACGGCGGAAATCTACCGCCAGGTCGAGTTGTTACCGGAAATTCTTGAAGCGCTGGTGATCGGCCAGGATTGGCCGCCGGGCAGGCACGACGATGTGCGGGTCGTGCTTTTTGTCCGCCTGCGTGATGGCGAGGTACTGGATGCCGGGTTGATCGAGCGGATCAAGAAACAGATCCGCGACAACACCACACCGCGCCACGTGCCCAGCAAGATCGTTCAGGTGCAGGACATCCCACGAACCAAGTCGGGCAAGATCGTCGAACTGGCCGTGCGCAATGTCGTCGGTGAGCAGCCGGTCAAGAATATTGAAGCCTTGGCGAATCCGGAGGCATTGGAATACTTCCGGGGGCGTCCGGAACTCGCCAGCTAAGGCCGCTCAGGCTCTGCCGAGGATGGCGCGACGGGCCAGCCTTGCAGCCTGTTGCGCGATGGAACCCAACCCCGTCGAGAGCCGGCCCAGCCCCGCCGTGATGCGCTGGCTGGCCTCGGGGCCTTCGATCCATCGGTAGAAAAGCGTGGCTACGGCAATGCTGGTTGCCATCGTCAGCATCAGTGCGAAAACGACTGAAAGTGCTGAAGACAAACCCAGCAGGGCATAGACGCAGTTGGCCAGCAGCAAGACCGGGAAGTGCACCAGAAAGAGCGAATAGGATATCTGGCCAAGAAAGGCTAACGGCCTGGAGTCCGGCCAGGTTTCCAGCAGGCCGGTACGGCGGCTGAACCCCAGTAACAAGGCGATTACAAGGGCCAGCGCGATGCGCAGGCGGAAATCGACGACCAGTGCAGCCATGACGATGGTCAGGATCACCCCCAGCCAGGCAGACAGTTGGCGGCGACCGGAGGCCCACCAGGCGGCAGCCCCCAAGCCGTAGGAGCCAAAGAAGTAGATTGCCCAGTTATCCCAGCTGGCGTCGCGGTTGAACCAGAATAGGGACGCGATGGTCATTCCCAGCACCAGCGCCGGTGCCACGATATTGCGGCGACCGAGCCAGAGCAGCGTGGCCATCAAGGCAAAAAGCTGGAAGTCGATGGCGATGTACCACACCCCGGCCGATAACGAATCGAAACCCAGCAGGCTGTGCAGCAAGGCCGCGTGAGCCAGCCATTGCACGAAGGTGGCGCGGGCAGGGATGGCTTCGTCATCCAGCCACTGGTTGGCGATGGCGGAGGCGATAATGGCCAGGCCGATGGCCGCCAGATAGGGAACCGCCAGCCGCAGGTATCGCTTCCAGATTAATGGCAGCGGGGAAACCGACAGCGCCTGACCTTCCGCTGACAGGCCTCGGGCAGCGAGAAACCCGGCAATGACCAGGAAAACCTGTACGGCCATGCGGCAATATTCGAAGATCCAGCCCGAGATCGCCGGGAACGCGTCGCGTGCTGCTTCGGCGAGGGGGCCGTAGGATGAAAAGTGGTTGAGCAGGACGAGCAGCGCCGCGATCGCCTTCAAGGCGTCGATCAGCGGCATGCGGTTGGCGGGTTTGCTCATGGGTCGGAGTTTACACGCATTGCTGCAGTGCACCAAAATAAATCAGGCTTGTTTTGTAAGGATTAGTTAAACAAAACGCGCGACGAACGATTCGGTGTACAGGGCGGGCAAATTAATCCAGACCCGGTGGCCGCTACCCGGCGCCACGGTGACGGTTTCACCCTTCTTGTTCTCCATGTGGGTGAGTGTGAACACGTGGTTGCCGGACGGGTGGACGCATTCCAGCTTGTCGCCGATCGAAAAGCGGTTTTTGACATCGATTTCCATCAGGCCGCGGGTGGCGTCAAACTGAATTGCATCGCCCACGTAGAGGCTGCGGTCGGATTCAGAGCTGCCGCGCAGGTAGTTCTGGTAATCGGCATCGTGATGACGCTGCAGGAAACCGTCGGTGTAGCCCCGGTTGGCGAGGCCCTCCAGCTCACGGAGCAGGGCCGGATCAAGCGGCTTGCCGGCGACGGCGTCGTCAATCGTCTGGCGATATACTTGCGAGGTGCGGGCGACGTAATACGGGCTCTTGGTGCGGCCTTCGATCTTCAGCGAGTCGATGCCGATCTCGACCAGGCGATGCACGTGCTCAATCGCGCGCAGATCCTTGGAGTTCAGAATATAGGTGCCGTGCTCGTCTTCTTCGATCGGCATCAGCTCACCGGGTCGCTGCTTTTCTTCGAGCAGGATTTCCTGTTCGTTTTTGAGCATTTTTGCCGGTTGACCGTCGGAAGTCGTCACCTTGTAGTCCCAGCGGCAGGAGTTGGTGCACGTGCCCTGGTTCGGATCGCGGTGGTTGAAGTAGCCCGAGAGCAGACAACGGCCGGAGTAGGCGATGCACAGCGCGCCGTGGACGAAGACTTCCAGTTCGATGTCCGGGCAGCGCTGGCGGATTTCGGCGACTTCGTCGAGCGACAGTTCGCGCGACAGGATGATGCGCTGGACGCCCATTTTCTGCCAGAAGCGAACGGCGGCCCAGTTGACCGTGTTGGCCTGCACCGACAGGTGAACAACTTGTTCCGGCCAGGTTTCGCGCACCATGTCGATCAGGCCGGGGTCGGACATGATCAGCGCATCGGGTTTCAGCGCGATGACCGGCGCCATGTCGGACAGGTAGGTCGGTAATTTGGCGTTGTGCGGAATGATGTTGCTGACGACGAAAAACTGCTTGCCGCGGGCGTGCGCTTCGTTGATGCCTTCGCCCAGTTTGTCCAGGTCGCCGAACTCGTTATTGCGTACGCGCAGGCTGTAGCGCGGCTGCCCGGCGTAGATGGCATCGGCGCCAAAATCGAAGGCGGTGCGCATCATCTCGAGTGAGCCGGCCGGCGCGAGGAGTTCAGGGGCTTTGGTCATAGTAGAATGGGGCAAAACCGCGCATTGTAGAGACTATGTCTGAAGAAATCCTGATCAATTTCACACCGCAGGAAACGCGCGTTGCTGTCATGCAACAAGGCGTTGTCCAGGAGTTGCATATCGAGCGCACAGCCAGTCGCGGTCTGGTTGGGAATGTGTATCTGGGGCGTGTCTGTCGCATCCTGCCCGGCATGCAGTCAGCCTTCATTGATGTCGGGCTGGATCGCACGGCTTTCCTGCACGTGGCTGATATCTGGCAACCGCGGGAAACGGCCACCGAAAGGCCCATCGAGAAGATTCTTCACGATGGGCAAAGCATTCTTGTCCAGGTCGTCAAGGACCCGATTGGCACCAAGGGTGCCCGGCTTTCAACGCAGGTTTCCATCGCCGGTCGAATGCTGGTTCACCTGCCGCAGGAAAAACATATCGGCATCTCGCAGCGTATCGAGTCCGAAGCGGAGCGCGAAGTCCTGCGCGAAAAAATTACACGGCTGGTGCCGGATGATGAACCCGGCGGCTTTATTGTCAGGACAATGGCTGAAAATGCCAGTGACGAAGAGTTCATTACCGATATCGCCTATTTGCGCAAAACCTGGGCAGATATTCGTGAAAAGGCCAGAGTGTCGGCGCCGCCGACCCTGTTGTATCAAGAGCTTTCGCTTGGCCAGCGCGTGCTGCGCGACTTTGTCAATCCGGAAACGACGCGCATTTTCATCGACTCGCGGGAGAATTTCCAGAAACTCACCGCCTTCGCCCAGGAATACACGCCGGCCGTCATGCCGCTGCTTGAGCACTATACCGGCCAGCGCCCACTCTTCGACCTGCACGGTGTCGAGGATGAGATCCAGAAAGCGTTGGCGCGCCGCGTTGACCTGAAGTCCGGTGGCTACCTGATCATGGATCAGACCGAGGCGATGACGACCATAGACGTGAACACCGGCGGCTTCGTCGGCGTGCGCAATTTTGACGACACGATTTTCAAGACCAATCTCGAGGCCGCAGTCACCATTGCCCGCCAGCTCCGCCTGCGGAACCTCGGCGGCATCATCATTGTCGACTTTATCGATATGGAAAACGAGGAGCACAAGAAAGCAGTGCTCGAAGAATTCAACAAGGCCTTGTCCAGTGATCATACCCGGCTGACGGTGAATGGTTTCACCGCGCTGGGGCTGGTTGAAATGACCCGCAAGCGGACGCGTGAATCGTTGGCGCACGTGCTTTGCCAGCCGTGTCCAACCTGTGGCGGACGTGGCGAAGTCAAAACGGCGCGTACCGTCGCATACGAAATACTGCGCGAATTGCTGCGTGAAGCTCGCCAGTTCAACGCTCGTGAATACCGTATCCTCGCCGGCCCGGCAGTCGTTAACCTCTTCCTCGATGAAGAGTCGCAGGCGCTGGCCATGCTTTCCGATTTCATCGGCAAACCCGTTTCGTTGCAGTCCGAGCCCAGCTATTCGCCCGAGCAATACGACATTGTCTTGATGTAATGCACGCCCAGGAGACCCCCCATGACAACAGAACCCGAGTTCGACAGCCTTGTTCCGGCCCAGTCATATGATCGCCGGAGTTTTATCGTGACCAGTCTGGGCGCGGGTTTTGCGCTCGCCACGCAACCCGTGATGGCGCAGACGGCGATCAAGACCGACGAAGTGGGTATTCTGGCGGGCGAAATCAAGGTGCCAGTCAAAGATGGTGAAATGGTCGCTTACCGGGCGCTACCGGGCGGTTTGGCCAAGCCTGCCGTAGTGCTGGTGGTTTCAGAGATATTTGGTGCCCACGAACACATTCGGGACATATGTCGCCGACTGGCCAAACTAGGGTATTGCGCCATTGCCCCCGAGTTGTTCGCGCGTCAGGGCGATCCGAGACAGATAGCCAGCATCCCGGAAATCCTGGAAAAAATTGTTGCCAAAACACCGGATGCTCAGGTCCTCAGCGATCTGGATGCCTGCGTCGCCTGGGCTGCATCGAAAGGGGCCGACACCAGCCGCTTGGCGGTTACCGGCTTTTGCTGGGGCGGCCGAATTACCTGGCTGTACAGTGCACACAACCCGGGGATAAAGGCTGGCGTCGCCTGGTATGGCAAATTGGTAGGCGCGTCCAGTGCAATGACCCCCAGGCAGCCGATTGAATTGGTCGGCGAGCTGAAAGCACCGGTACTCGGTCTTTACGGAGGGCTTGATACCGGAATCCCGCTGGAAACGGTAGAAACGATGGAAAAGCTTCTTCAGCAAGGAAATGCGGCTGCCAGGGCTTCGGAGATTCATGTCTACGACAATGCGCCGCATGCCTTCAACGCGGATTACCGACCGAGTTATCGCAAGGAGGAGGCCGAGGACGGGTGGCGACAAATGCTGGCCTGGTTCCGCAAAAACGGCGTCTGATTTCCGATTCGAGCCTGTAAAGCGGTGCCTTCGTGCTAACCTTCGCGCCTCGACAAAATACTGTCCAATCATGACTACTACCGCAGCCAATACCGCACCTTCAACAGAAAAACCAAACGATACCCGGGCACTGCTCAAGGACTTGCAGACGCGATTCGACGTTTTTCGCAACTTTAGTCCGCTGGCGATTGGTATCGACAAACAGGTGTTTGCCCTGTTGCCGGAGTTGAGCAAAAAATCCCTGCGTCTTGCCATGCGTAGCCACACCATTTCCACACGGTACTTGAAAGAAATGGAAAAAGGCACGGTGCGACTGAATCTGGACGGTACACCGGCCGATGAAGTGACCGATGAAAATCGTCAACATGCAGCGGAACAGCTACGCGAACGCTTCAAGAAACAGGCGGAAGTACGCAAGGCAGCCGAAGCTGAAGCCAAGGCAGAGCAGCGTCGAATGGAGAAACTGAATCAGCTTACCGAGAAATTTGGCCGCAAGTAACGGCATGCATTGACGCTGAAATAATGAAAAAAGGCCAATCAGTTGATTGGCCTTTTCCTTGGGAATCTTTGGTTGCGGGGGCAGGACTTGAACCTGCGACCTTCGGGTTATGAGCCCGACGAGCTGCCAACTGCTCCACCCCGCGTCCGGTCAGGCGATTGGTTTCCCAAGTTTGCCTGTAATGCGACAACAACTACTGAAACTAGACGCTCGGCCGAAGCTAAGTGCTTTTGAATTCTGGTGGGGCGCGACAGATTCGAACTGTCGACCTACGGATTAAGAGTCCGCTGCTCTACCAACTGAGCTAGCGCCCCACATACTCAAAAAGGCTGGTGGGTCGGCCGAGATTCGAACTCGGGACCAACGGATTAAAAGTCCGCTGCTCTACCGACTGAGCTACCGACCCGCCTTAGGGAGGCCGAATTATACACAGACTTCTAGTTTGTGCCTATCTTTTGTGCGTGCCAGCGGGCGGTGGTGTTTCCCGAGGGGTTCAGGACTGACGATGACCCATGCGAATTGATGGCGATTGGGTCACTAATCGCCTGATCTTCAAATAGACCCGCTGGTTTGATGGAAAAAAATCTAGCACCTACCGTCAGTCGGACGACTACGGGTGAAGATGATCGCCCCGTTTTCGGACGTCAGCACGCTTTGCTGCGCATTGCCTGGGGTCAGGTGAAATTCCCCCGCGCAGACCAGCAGGTCGCCAAAAAAGACATCGCCTTCAATCACCATGCATTCTTCGTCACCGACCGTCCGGTCTGCCGGCAAACTCGCGCCCGGCTGCAGTCGCAGGAATCTCGACACCATGTCGCCATCACGGCAAAGGGTTTTGCTCTCGACCCCATCGGTCAGCGATTCCCACTTGCCATCATTTGCAGTTACGGTCACAGCGGGTGCCCCGCTACCGGGAAGAAGGGCGCTGACCATTTCGCCGAGCATGGTGCCCGTGTGTCCGAGGGAAGTGCCACGCAGATAGGCTACGACACCCTGTTCGGAGATGATGCGCCCATGTCTGCTTCCGACCGGCGACATGTGGTAATCACCCGGCCCGAGTGACATGCCGTCAATCTGAAAGCCACCGGAAAGCACGATGCCTTCCTCCAGGGCCGCATGACGGTGCATGGGGAGTGCCGCACCAGGTTGCAGTTCAATCAGGACTGAGTCGCTGTGCGCGCCATGCCACAGGGTTTTTACCCGGACCCCCGATTTGACGTGGCGCCACGCGCCATCACGTGCACGGACGGTAATTGTACCGGCCGTGGCCAAGCGACTTTTTTCGGCTCGTGTCAGCAGGCGGCTGCGCAAGTTTTGCCGGTTTGATGTCGGCATGTTGCTACTTGCCAAGGCCTCGCAAATCAACTGGCTAAGCTCCGCATCAGTATCTGTGGGGCGGTTGAGGGGGGTTTTCATGGCATCACCATCGTCATGCCCGGGATCAGGGTTTCTCGCAACCGGCCCAGGGCTCGCCGAATGTGCGATTTGACAGTTCCCAGTGGCAAACCGGTATGAACTGCAATCTCTTCGTGGCTTAAGCCACGGAAAAATGCCAGTGCAACAAGCTGACGTGGCAAGGGATCGAGTCTGGCAAGTGCTGAGTGCAATTGGTTGCCAATTTCCGTCGCGGCCAGCAAGTCTTCGGGACCATCAGCCGCATCCGGTTCGCTGTCTCCAGCATCCTCGGTGCATTGCGCAGGATCACGTCGACGGAGCGCATCCAGGGCGCGACTTCGTGCAATGGTCAGCATCCAGGCGACGGCACTGCCGCGAGCCGGATCGAAACGGGGCGCCTGGCGCCAGATTTGCCAGAAGGTATCTTCTGCTACTTCTTCGGCGGTCTGTGTATGCCGAGTAATGCGCAGGGCCAGTCCGTAAACTCGCCCGATCATGGCTTCGTAGAGGTTGCCCAAAGCGGCTTCATCGCGACTGACGACCAGGGCAATCCACGCGCACAGGGCAGGCTCGTTCGCAGGGTTGGCGGCGTAGGCGCCGTTGCCGGTCGAAGCGCTGGCTGATGGCACCAAGCGGTCGTCGTTGTCGCATCGCTCGTCCATGTCACCGGGCCAGGGATCGGGCAGGGTGTCGCTGTCGTTGTGTTCTGCGGATGAGTTCATTGTTGCTTGCCGATGTCCGAGCGGATGCCAATGGGGGGGAGTTGCTGCAAAAAGGCGATGATGTCTGCCCTGTCCTTGGCATCGGCGACCGAATATCCCATCCGCTGCCCAGGGATCAGACTTTCCGGGTTGCTGAGCCAAGCATCGAGCGTCTCGTTGTTCCATATGATTTTGGCACGTTGCAGTGCCGGGGAATAGGAAAACCCGCGGACGCTCCCGGCACGGCGGCCAAACACGCCGCGGTGGTGCGGCCCGGTCCGATCAGCGTCGAGCCCGTGACAGGCGCTGCAACGCTGTTCGTAGAGGCGTTCGCCATGCTCGGCGTCCTGGGCTGCTGCGGGTGCTGCTGCCGCCATCGCCAGGCATGCCGGGATCAAGTAGCGCAGCGTCCGCAGCCGCATGTCAGGCACCAAAACTCAGGGCGCCGGCGGGCACCGGTTTGCCCAGGGCGTTGGACAGCAACGTCCAGTGCATGGTCTCGTCGGCTGCCAGTCGGGCAGCAATCTTGGCCAGATCATGCGAGGCGAAGGCTGGTATGACGCCGATGTAAGCATTGGCCGCACCCATCTCCAGGCGGGCTGCCAGCGTCAGTACATCGGCCTGGTTTTTCAGGCCGCCAGCACCCAGGGCTGTCGCATAATCCGCGTTCGATTTTGTGGCCACCGGCTTGCCGCCCATTTTCTCGATGGTAGCCGCCAGTGCGTCGCGGTGGCCTTTATGGTGGCTCTGGAAGAGCACGGCCGTGTCGAGCACCGGTTTTTGCAGCAGGCCGCTTTCAGCGCCCAATTGATAGGCAGCGATTGCTTCATGCTCCAATCCGAGGGCAACATTCAGGATGCCGACATCCGAACTCATGTCGCCACCGGCGGCAAGTGCCAGGCGCGAGTTGCCCGCCAGCATGGCGACGGCAGCGCCCGATAGCATCAGGCCGGAGCTCCGACCCATGAATGAGCGGCGCGAGCTGTCTTGAAGTTCATTGACACGAATCAACATGGTCATTCCTTTCGTTGGTTGAGGTAGCGATCTGTCACTAGGGGAGGTCGCTCTCCATCGGGTGTAACGATTCAGGCGACTCCTGACCTGTACTACGCAGCCGCAACGAATCCGGATGCAGATTTTTCGTGGGTAGAAGCAATTAATCCGCAGTGAACTGCTGCAGTTTTGTTTGCAACGCTTATGCGATTAGAATGATATGGAACCCAACAGCGCCAATTGGCGGGCACCGGAGTACGTATTTCAAGGAGAGCACGATGACCGAACACGATATTTCACGTTACCAGGATATTTTGATTGCGACGGCGACCGACGTCGGCTTGAAGATGCTCGCGGCCATTGCCTTCTGGGTAATTGGTCGCTGGCTGATTGGTATGGCGCTTCGCATGTTGCGTTCTGCGCTGGAAAAGCAAAAAGTGGATCCAACCTTGCTGCGCTATATCGGATCGATCGTTACGGTCACCTTGAACGTGCTTTTGGTGATCGGCATCCTCGGCTATTTCGGCATTCAGACCACGACGTTTGCGGCCCTGATTGCGGCGGGTGGTGTCGCCATCGGCATGGCTTGGTCCGGCCTGCTGGCGCACTTTGCGGCGGGCGCTTTCATGGTGGTGCTGCGCCCGATGAAGGTTGGCGATTTTGTCTCGGTGGCCGGCGTGACGGGGACGGTGGTGGAACTGGGTCTGTTCACGACCACGATCAATACGCCGGATAACGTGCAGACCATCCTTGGGAACAACAAGGTGTTCAGTGAAACGATCCAGAATTTCACGGTTAATCCGTTTCGCCGTGTAGATCTGAAGTGCCAGTTGTCAGGGGCGGCCGATCATCAGGCGGCCATGGTTTTGCTGCGCGAGAAGATTGCGGCGATTCCGAATGTGTTGCCCGAGCCGAAGGTGGACGTCGAAATTCTCGATTTCACGCTGGTTGGCCCGGTGCTGGCAGTGCGCCCGTATTGCCACAACGACAATTACTGGCAGGTCTATTTCGACACCAACAAGGTGCTGCGCGAAGCGTTGGCCGAAGCCGGGTTCCCGTCACCCATGCCGGCGCAGAACGTCATCGTTACGCAAGCCGCCTGATCCTCTCCCGCGGTCGACGGCAAAAAGCCGCGAAATTTCAAATTTCGCGGCTTTTTGCCGTCGACCGCAGACCTCTGATTTAACCGAGGCGTCGGCAGATTTCGGTGGTCAGCGCCGACTGGTTCATCGAATAAAAGTGCAGGCCGGGGGCGCCGCCCTGAATCAGGCGTTCACACAATTCCGTGACCACATCGAGGCCGAAGGCGCGAATGGAATCGCTGTCATCGCCGAAACTCTCGAATTTCTTGCGCATCCAGCGAGGAATTTCAGCACCGCAGGCGTCCGAGAAGCGGGCCAGCTTGGTGAAACCGGCAATCGGCATGATGCCGGGAATGATCGGGACGTCGACGCCTTGCGCCTTGGCTTCGTCAATGAAATGGAAGTAGGCGTCAGGATTGTAGAAATATTGCGTGATGGCCGAATTGGCCCCGGCCTTGACCTTGCGGACGAAGGCGTCCATGTCGTCTTTCGGGCTCCGCGCCTGCGGGTGCCATTCCGGATAGGCCGCCACTTCGATGCTGAACCAGTCACCGGTTTCGGCGCGGATGAACTCAACCAGTTCGTTGGCATAGCGGAACTCGCCGGTTTCAGCCATGCCGGAGGGCAGGTCGCCACGCAGCGCAACGGTGCGCTTGATGCCGGCGGCCTTGTATTCGCCCAGGATCTCGCGAATGCTGTCGCGGCTGGAGCGGATGCACGAGAGGTGCGGTGCAGCGTCGAAGCCTTCCGCTGCAATTTCCTTGACGACACTGAAGGTGCGCTCTCGCGTCGAGCCGCCGGCGCCATAAGTGACCGAGAAAAACTCGGGCTTCAGTTTGGCCAGCTCGGCGCGAACCGTGCGCAGCTTGTCGACACCTTCCGGTGTTTGCGGTGGAAAGAATTCGATGGAGATCTCAGTGTTCATTTTTTTAGCCAGATAAAAAATTCGCGGTTGCCATCACCGCCGGTAATGGGGCTGTCGAACCAGCCGCTTACGGTCAACCCGATATTTCGGGCAAATTCGAGATATTTTGCTTCAAGTTCGCGATAGCAGGCCGGGTTGCGCACGATGCCACCTTTGCCGATATTGGCCGGACCCACTTCGAACTGCGGTTTGATCAGCAAGAGAAGATCCCCTTGCTCCGCCAGCAGCACCGGCAGCTGCGGCAGAATCAGGGTCATCGAGATGAAAGACACATCGCCGACGATGAGGTCGAACCCACCGGTTGGGAGTGCGGCGCCCAGATCTTCGGCGCTCAGCGCCCGGCAGTTGATGCCTTCGAGCGCGACAACGCGCGGATCGGCCTTGAGCTTGGTGGCCAGCTGGCCGTGGCCGACATCGACGCCAACCACCTGTTGTGCACCGGCTTGCAGCAAACAGTCGGTAAATCCGCCGGTCGATTGGCCGACATCGAGACAATTTTTTCCGGTCACGGCGACGCCTGTTTTTGCCAGCGCCCCCGCGAGCTTGAGGCCGCCGCGCGACGCGAAGCGGTCATTATCATCGGGCGCGATATGCAATGGGCTGTCCGGTGCCAGTTCGTGGGCCGGCTTGAGCAGGGGGGCGCCATTCAGTGAGACGCGACCGGCGGCGATCATGCGCTGGGCGGCCGTGCGTGATGGCGCCAGGCCTCGGCTGACCAGCAGACTGTCGAGCCGGGACATGCCGTGGCGTTCTATGGTGCGTTCAGCGTTGGCGTCGGGCGGTGTGGCCGGACGGCTGCTGCGCCGGTGGAAGGAGTTCATCGACAAAGGTGAAAGTCCCTATTTCCGGGTGACCTTGACGCACTCGACCGGGTGCTCGTAAACATCCTTTCGCTTGTCGTAGAGCGGAATAGTGGTTCCGCTGAGGCGATTGCTTTCGAGGTCTTTCAGATCCACGTCAGCGACGACGATCTGTTCAAGATTGAGCGTACCTTCTGCGGCGATGCCATCGCGGGCAAAGGGGAAGTCGGACGGCGTAATGATGCTCGCCTGTCCGTAATGCATTCCGAGGCCTTCAACCGGCAGATTGCCAACGGTGCTGGTCATGGCGACGAACACCTGATTTTCAATAGCGCGGGCGTGGCAGCAGTAGCGCACACGCAGGAACCCCTGGCGGTCATCCGTGCATGACGGTACGAACAGGATGTCGGCACCCGCTTCGCAGACCATGCGCGCCAACTCGGGGAATTCGATGTCGTAGCAGATGAGAATGGCAATTTTGCCAAACGGGGTGTCAAAAAGGCGAAGCTGGTCGCCGGCGTCGGTGTTCCACTTTTCGCGCTCCCAGCGCGTGCGGTGGATTTTGTCCTGCTCGAAAACTTCGCCGCCAGGGGTGAAGTAATACGCCGTGTTGAGGAGCCGTCCGTCTTCCTTGACCGTGGGATGGGTGCCGCCGATGAGATGGACGTTCCATTGCGCGGCCAGTTCCTGCATCAGATCCTTGTAGCGCTTGGTATAGTCATTCATGTTGCGGACGGAGGCGCGAACATCGCTGGTGTCCATGAACGACAGCAACTGGGTGGTCAGAATTTCTGGCAGCAGCACAAACTGGGGTTTGTAATCCCCCGCGGCCTTCATAATGAAGCGGACCTGGTTTTCAAAACCTGACCAGTCATAAATGGGGCGGAGCAGGTATTGAACAGCGGCAATTCTGACGATCATAGGACGCTTTTCTCCGGAATGATGGTTGGGAAGTTCGGGTTGTAGTCGGGGTTGAGCCAGACGATCAAGGCGGCATTGCCGCAGGATTCGTTATCCTCGGGAATGTAGTCTTCCATGATCCGGCAATAGCTGAAGCCCTCCTTGATCTGAAAGCTGAGGACAGGGTCCGTGAGATCCCCCCAGACGACTTTCTGCGCATAAAACTCGGCGCTGATTTCATCTGCGTAATTGTGGTAGCCAGGGAGTCGGCCGCAGGCGATGATGCGTTTGAGATTCATGGCGCGGCACAGCGCCCTGCGTCCCTCGTATAGCAAATGCCCAATACCTTCACCGCGCAGCGTTGGGTCAACGAATATTTCGGCGCCATAAAGCGTTCGTCCGTGCGGGTTGTGATTTGCAAAGGTGCCGGCGCCGGTGATCTCTTTCCAATTGTGCGACTCGGACCAGTCGTCCCAGAGGACAATCAGTGAGCTGGCGCATCCGACCAGGCCATTTTCGTTTTCGGCGACGATCTGGCCTTGGGGAAATACAGAAAGTTGCTCCTGAAGTTTGTGTGAACTCCAGGGTGGGATGTCGGGATAGACGCGCGCCTGCAAGGCGATGAGTTTCGGCAGGTCATCCGGTTGCGTATGGCGTATCTGGATGTTACTCATGCAGAATCTCCTGTTGTTCGCTTTAAACCGGCAAGCCGAAAGTGGCTTGCCGGGCGGAGCATGTGCCTGATCAGTAGCGGTAGTGTTCAGTCTTGTACGGGCCTTCCTTCGGTACGCTGATATAGGCGGCCTGCTCGTCAGTCAGCTCCGACAACTGGGCATTCAGCGTCTTCAGTTGCAGGCGGGCGACCTTTTCGTCCAGGTGCTTGGGCAGGGTATAGACGCCGACCGGGTACTTGTTCGAACCCTTGACCGCTTCCGTCCACAGTTCGATCTGGGCGATCGTCTGGTTGGCGAAAGAAGAGGACATCACATAGGACGGGTGGCCGGTGCCGCAGCCGAGGTTCACCAGACGACCCTTGGCGAGGAGGATGATGCGTTTGCCGTCCGGGAAGATGACGTGATCGACTTGCGGCTTGATCTCTTCCCACTGGTACTTCTCGATCGAAGCGACGTCGATTTCATTGTCGAAGTGGCCGATGTTGCAGACGATGGCGTTGTTCTTCATCGCGACCATGTGGTCATGGGTGATGACGTGGAAGTTGCCGGTGGTGGTGACGAAGATGTCGGCCTTGTCGGCGGCGTATTCCGTGGTGACGACGCGGTAGCCCTCCATGGCGGCCTGCAGGGCGCAGATCGGGTCGATTTCGGTGACCCAGACCTGGGCCGACAGGGCGCGCATGGCCTGGGCGCAGCCCTTGCCGACATCGCCATAACCGATGATGACGGCGACCTTGCCGGCGATCATCACGTCGGTGGCGCGCTTGATACCGTCGACCAGCGATTCGCGACAGCCGTACAAGTTGTCGAACTTGGACTTGGTGACCGAGTCATTGACGTTGATACCCGGGAACTTGAGTTCGCCGCGCTGGTGCATCTGGTACAGGCGATGGACGCCGGTGGTGGTTTCTTCGGTGACGCCCTTGATCTGGGCCAGGCGCACGGAGTACCAGGTCGGATCGACGGCCAGCTTGGCCTTGATGGCGGCGAAGAGGATGGTTTCTTCTTCGGAACCCGGCTTGGCGAGCAGGGAGATGTCCTTCTCGGCACGGGCACCGAGGTGCAGCAACAGCGTGGCATCGCCGCCGTCGTCGAGGATCATGTTCGAGTAGCCACCGTCGGCCCATTCGAAAATGCGGTGGGTGTAATCCCAGTAATCGACCAGGGTTTCGCCCTTGACGGCGAACACCGGGATGCCTTGTGCGGCGATGGCAGCGGCAGCGTGATCCTGGGTCGAGAAAATGTTGCACGAGGCCCAGCGAACTTCAGCGCCGAGCGCGGTCAGCGTCTCGATCAACACCGCAGTCTGGATGGTCATGTGCAGCGAACCGGTGATGCGCGCGCCCTTGAGCGGTTGGGTCTTCGCGAATTCCTCGCGAATGGCCATTAGGCCCGGCATTTCGGTTTCGGCAATGAGGATTTCCTTGCGACCCCAGTCGGCAAGGTTGATGTCAGCGATGACGTAGTCTTTGAATTCAGCCACAGTAAGCTCCTGAAGAACTGTGGCCGGGAGGGGATGCTCACCCGGCATCCCGTGCCCGGCACGGATTAAATGGGTGAGCGCAGTTTCAAACCGAGCCTGAGAGAGTGGTTTGTGAAAACCAAGCCCCTGCAGCGCCCCTCGGTAGGTCTTGGATTATAAACTGATTTCAGGCGTTTTCGCCGGCCCAGTAGCGGTCCACGTCTTTGATGCCCCATTTGGCGGCGTCGTCGCGACCGGCAATTTTTTCCGGGCTGCGTGCCAGGTCAATGGTTTCCGGACGGATGTATGCCTGCGATTTGGTCGAAAAAAAGACCTTTACTTTGGGTTTGAGCAGCGACTGCTCGCCTTGTTCGACCACCACACCCAGCTTGCCTGATTCCAGGCGAACAAACGAACCGATCGGGTAAATTCCCAGGCTTTTGACGAATGCCTGGAATACGGTCGGATCGAAATGTCCCTTCCATTCCGCCATCCGCTTGATCGATTCGGCAGGATCCCAACCCGCTTTATAGGGACGGTTCGAGGTTACCGCGTCATAGACATCGCATACCGCGCCCATCTTTGCGTAAAGGCTCATCGACTCGCCATTCAGGCCTTTCGGATAGCCGCTACCATCGATCTTTTCGTGGTGATGAAGGCAAACGTCCTTGGCTATCTCACTGATGCCCTTACCTTCGAGCAGAAGTCTGTAGCCTTCTTCCGGGTTTGTCTTGACCAGTGCAAACTCTTCATCAGTCAGTTTGCCCGGCTTATTCAATATTTCCATCGGAATCATGGCCTTGCCAAGATCGTGCAAGAGGCCTGCCATTCCCGCATCCCTGGTTTGCTGTTCATCCAGCCCGAGTTGTCGGGACAGCGCGATCATCAGTGCGCAGACGGCCACCGAGTGCATATAGGTGTAGTCGTCGGCAATTTTCAAACGCGCCAAGCTGATCAAGGCACCCGGATTGCGCATGACGGAGTTGGATATTTCTTCGACTAGCGGTGCCGCCGCTTCGGCCTCTATGGCCTTGCCCATCCGCGCTTCCTGAAACATGGAAACGACTGCTTCCTTGCCTTTGGCGCAGATTTTGGCAGCACGTTTGACCTCGTCGTTGAAGCCCGTTCTTTCCTGGGCAACAGGTGACACGTTCGGAACTGATTCAGCCGTGATGATTTCAATCGCAGAATCTGTTGTCTCGGTGACTTCGCTGTCCAGTCCCTTGGCAAGATTTATCCAGACTTCCTTGATCGGGCTTGCCTGAATTAGTGCGATGTCCTTCGGGTCTGTCAGAACGAACTTGTTTCGCCAGAATGGATGCTCCAGCCAGGCGCCACAGAAGGCCTCCAGATGCATGCCCAGGCGGATGTGCTCGACAGGTATTTTTTTAAGCATATTTGGAAATTTTACCAAAAAAAGGGAGCCGGTTGGCTCCCTTTTTGCGCGTCTTCTTTGCTTTACAGACCAGCGTCGGACTTCAGCAAATTTGCACGATCGGTTGCTTCCCAGCTGAATTCCGGCTCGTCGCGGCCAAAATGGCCGTAGGCGGCAGTCTTCTGATAGATCGGACGGAGCAGGTCGAGCATATTCACGATGCCCTTGGGACGAAGGTCAAAGTGCTTGCGAACCAACATGGTGAGCGTTTCATTGCTCACCTTTCCAGTGCCGTAGGTCTCGACCATGATCGAGGTCGGCTCGGCAACGCCGATGGCGTACGACACCTGTACCAGACAGCGCGAGGCGAGACCGGCGGCGACGATGTTCTTGGCGACGTAGCGGGTAGCGTAGGCGGCCGAACGGTCAACCTTGGACGGATCCTTGCCGGAGAAAGCGCCACCGCCGTGCGGTGCGGCGCCGCCGTAGGTGTCGACGATGATCTTGCGGCCGGTCAGGCCACAGTCGCCTTGCGGGCCGCCGACGACGAAACGGCCGGTCGGGTTGACCAGGTACTTGATGTCGCCCTTGATCAGTTCCTTCGGCAGAACCGGCTTGATGATCTGTTCGATGGTGGCTTCGCGCAGGTCTTCCAAGCTGATGTCTGGCGAGTGCTGGGTGGACAGCACAACGGTATCGATGGAGTGCGGTTTGCCATCGCCGTAGCGAATCGTGACCTGCGACTTGGCATCCGGACGCGCCCACGGCAGGCGGCCATCCTTGCGCAACATGGCCTGACGCTCGACTAGGCGGTGCGACAAGTAGATGGGCAGTGGCATCAGCGACGGGGTTTCGTCGCAGGCATAGCCGAACATCAGTCCCTGGTCACCAGCGCCCTGTCCGAGGTTGTCGTCGTAAGCGGCATTGACGCCCTGGGCGATGTCCGGACTTTGCTTGTCGTAGGCAACGAGAACCGCGCAACCTTTGTAATCAATGCCATAGTCGGTGTTGTCGTAGCCGATGCGCTTGATGGTGTCACGAGCGACCTGGATGTAATCGACGTTTGCGTTGGTGGTGATTTCACCTGCGAGGACGACGAGTCCGGTGTTGCACAGGGTTTCGGCGGCCACGCGGGAGTGCTTGTCCTGAGCCAGGATGGCATCCAGAATGGCGTCGGAAATCTGGTCGGCAACCTTGTCCGGGTGGCCTTCACCGACGGATTCTGATGTAAAGAAATATTCGCTCATGCGAAGCTCCAATGGTCCTTTATCCGGCGTTACCGGCTTCGGACCACGAGCGGGTGACGCTTTAGCAGAATTTATTAGTCGCCCCGCAAGTTGTCTGTTTAACTCGGCGAACGGATAATATTAAACTTTTCTCAGGGGGATTCAACCCCCGGGGCCTCATGGTTTTCATTTTTCGCCTTCTGTCTTTCCTGCCTCTGAGTATTCTGCATCTGTTGGGTGCAGGACTTGGACGTCTGACTTATTGGTTGTCGCCAACTTATCGCCGTCACCTGCGGGAAAATCTTGCCCAGGCTGGGCTGGCACCAGCCTGGCACGGCAAGGTGGCAGCTGAAACAGGCAAGCAGATGCTGGAGTTGGCGCGCATCTGGATGCGTCCGCTGGAAGAGGCCGTGCCACTGGTAGTCGACATCGTGGGTTGGGAGCATGTCCAGGCTGCGCGGCAAGCCGGCAAGGGGATCGTTTTCCTGACACCTCATTTGGGCTGTTTCGAAATTACGGCCCAATATCTTTCGTCCTTCGGAGACATCACGGTGCTGTACCGTGCGCCGAAATCGGCCGTGGCGCAGGAATTGATTCTGACTGGCCGAAAACGGGCGCACTTGCATCTGGCACCGGCCGATTTGTCCGGTGTGCGTTCATTGATCAAGGCGCTTAAGAAGGGCGAGATGGTGGGCATGCTGCCAGATCAGGCCCCGAAAACTGGAGAAGGCGTCTGGCTCAAGTTTTTCGGCCGCTATGCCTACACGATGACGCTGGCGGCTCGCCTGACAGAAACCGGTGCGGCCTCGCTGTTGACCTGGGGCGAGCGTCTGCCTGGCGGACGGGGGTACCGCGTGCATTTTCAGCCACCGCAAACCCCGCTGGCTGGTTCTACGGTCGACCGGGCTCAGCAGATAAATTCGGAAATCGAACTGCTGATTCGCCAATGTCCTGCGCAGTATCTATGGGGCTATAACCGCTACAAACGACCCGGTGGCGCCGAGCCGCCGCCTGCGGAGTGATCGGCTGGTGAAACAGTTTTTGACTTACCTTCTGGTGGGCGTTTTGTGGCTCCTGCATTGGTTGCCGTTGCCGGTCCTCCGCGCTCTGGGTTGGGGATTGGGGGTATTGCTCCACAAATTCGGGCGCGAGCGGCGCAATGTGGCGCTGACTAACCTGCGGCTGTGTTTTCCAGACAAGACAGAGGTTGAGCGGGAACTATTGGCGCGTCAGCATTTCGTGGCATTTGCCCGAGCCGTCTTGGATCGTACCTTGGGGTGGTGGGCGTCAAAGCAAAGACTGGAACGCATCATCCGGATCCATGGTGTTGAAAACCTGACCGATTCCGGCGGTCGTCCCACTATCCTGCTTTCGCCGCATTTTGTTGGGCTGGACGCCGGGGCGACGCGAATCTCGATGTACGTTGTCGGCTGCAGCGTATTCTCGAACCAGAAAAATCCGGTGCTCAACAAGTTGCTTTATGATGGGCGTATGCGCTTTAACGATGCGGTATTGCTGTCGCGTCAGGATGGCATGCGGAAAATTGTCAAAGCCATGAAGGACGGACATCCTTTTTATTACCTTCCCGATATGGATTTTGGTCCCAAAGAGTCAATCTTCGTGCCTTTCTTTGGCGTTCAGGCGGCAACCATACCCGCGCTGTCGCGCCTGGTTCGTTTGACCGGCGCCCGGGTGGTTGCCTGCATCACGCGGCAGGTGCCCGACGGCTACGAGGTGGAGGTGATGCCACCCTGGGAAAACTTCCCGGGCGAAAGCGTCGAGGCAGATACCGAATTCATGAACCAATTTATCGAAACCCAGGTGCTGCGCATGCCGGAGCAGTACTTCTGGTTGCACAAGCGCTTCAAAACCCGGCCATCCGGAGAACAGAGGTTTTACAAATGAACACCCTGAATATTGAAATCCGTCCCGTGACGCCGCCCGATGTGCCGGCGATTTCAAGCCTGGCCCGCGAAATCTGGCAAGCCTCCTATCCGGGCATCATCACGCAGGAGCAGATCGATTTCATGCTCGAGCAGCGTTACGGTCATGAACGCCTGTACGACGATCTTGAGGACTTGCACAAATGGCTGGATCAGGCCTTTCTGGGTGATCGCCGGGTGGGTTTTGCCTTCAGTGAAATTTACAAGGGCGAGTTCAAGCTGGACAAGCTCTATATCCATCCCGACGTGCAGCGCCAGGGCGTCGGTGGCCAACTGATCGCCCACGTTGCCGAGCGGGCAAAACGCGAGGGCTATCCTTGCGTGATTCTGGCGGTTAACAAGCGTAACGAAAAGGCGATCAATTCGTACAAGAAATATGGCTTTGTGGTCCGCGAGGCGATCGTCGACGATATTGGTCGCGGCTACGTGATGGACGATTTTGTGATGGAGAAGAAACTTTAAGATTTTGAGGCAACTGTCTGTCTCTGCTATGCTTTTCACAATCATTCAGTGGAGCGGTACGTGAAACTCAAATTCTCGAAAATGCATGGCCTGGGCAACGATTTTGTTGTCCTTGACGGTATTGGCCAGCATGTTTCCTTGACGCCGGAACAGCTCTGCTATCTGGCTGATCGCCACTTTGGTATCGGTTGCGACCAGATTTTGCTGGTCGAGAAGGCGACGCAGGACGGTATCGATTTCCGCTACCGTATTTTCAACGCTGATGGCGGTGAGGTGGAGCAGTGCGGCAATGGTGCACGCTGCTTTGTACGCTTTGTCCACGATCAGGGGCTGACAGACAAGCGTGAAATTCGTGTCGAGACGATGACGGGTATCATTGCGCCTCGCCTTGAAGGCGATGGCAACGTCACCGTCGACATGGGCATTCCCCGATTTTTGCCCGCCGAAATACCGTTCATTGCTGACGACGATGTGGTCGTGCATATGCTGGACGTGGCAGATGAAACCCTGGAGACCAGCGTTGTTTCGATGGGGAATCCGCATGCCGTGCAGGTGGTTGATAGTGTCGAAACGGCGCCGGTCGGCGAGCACGGCCCGCTGATTGAAAAACATCCGCGCTTTCCGCAGCGGGTCAATGCCGGGTTCATGCAGATCGTTGATCGGCATGCCATCAAGTTGCGCGTTTACGAGCGTGGCTCGGGCGAAACGATGGCGTGTGGCACGGGCGCCTGTGCGGCGGTGGTAGCCGGTATCCGGCGTGGGCTGTTGGAGTCGCCGGTGCGCGTGACGACCCGCGGCGGTGATCTGAACATTGCCTGGGGTGGCCCCAACCGGCCGGTTTTGATGACCGGCCCGGCAGTCACGGTATTTACTGGAGAAATTGAATTATGAGCGCCATGTTCCCCGATGAGATCGCGGATTATCTGAAGAACAATCCGGGTTTCTTCGAAAAGTACGCCGATTTGATGGCGACGATTTTCGTGCCGCATCCGCATGGCGGGCATACCGTTTCACTGGCCGAACGCCAGATGCTGACGCTGCGCGACAAGAATCGGGCGACCGAGAGCAAGCTGGCCGAATTGATCGCTTTCGGCGAGGAAAACGACCAGATCAGCGAGAAAGTCCATCGTCTGGCGGTGGCCTTGGTTGCGGCTGAAACTTTCCAGGCGGTGATTCATTTGTTGAATTTCCATCTGCGCGATGATTTCTCCGTGCCCCATGTTGCCTTGCGCCTGTGGGACAAGCCTGAAGGTATCGAGGATCTGCCGGAATTCGCTGCAGTCAGCGAAGAACTGCAGGTTTTTGCCGAAACCCTGGCCCGGCCGTATTGCGGGTCGACCGCTGGTTTTGGCACCAATTCGTGGTTCGGTGAGCATGCTTCGCACATCCGTTCGCAGGCCCTGATTGCCTTGCGCAATGGCGGCGGCACCATCGGCATGGTTGCGCTGGGCAGTGAGGAGGCGCAGCGTTTTTATGCCGACATGGGCACGCTGTATCTCGAACGCCTAGGCGAAATGGTGTCTGCGGCGTTGGCGAGAGTGACCAAGAGCGTGTTGTGACCACGCACACGACGCTGGACGCGAATTTGGCTGCTTATCTGGCCGAACTCGCAGATCAGCGCCGGGTTTCTCCGCACACCGTTTCAAATTACCGTCGTGATCTGAGTAAGTTGCTGAAGGTTATCGGGGAAATCCCGATTACCGGGCTACAGGTCCATCACGTTCGCCGCTTTGTCGCGCAAATGCATGGGCAGGGCTCGTCCGGTCGTTCGCTGGCGCGTCTGCTGTCGGCGTGGCGAGGCTTTTTTGCCTGGCTTGGTGAACGCGGTCTGCTCAAGGCCAATCCGTGCGATGGCATCAAGGCGCCGAAATCCCCCCGTATGTTGCCCAAAGCGCTGTCGGTCGATGAAACTGCCCGTTTGCTGGCGCCGGTCGACGATGACGATCACGTGCAGACAGCGCGAGATCTCGCCATGTTCGAGTTGTTTTATTCGTCGGGCTTGCGGCTGGCCGAGTTGGTGGCGCTCGATTGTGATGCACTCGACAGCATCGCCCACGAAGGCGAGGTCCGGGTGCTCGGCAAGCGCAGCAAGTTGCGGTTGGTGCCGGTGGGCAGCAAGGCGCGGGAGGCGATTGCCGCCTGGGCCGCACTGCGCGGTGAGTTGGCCAGGGCGGACGAGCAAGCCTTGTTCGTCGGCCAGCGCGGAGCGCGCATCAGTCCGCGCATGGTCGAGTCGCGACTGACGCGCCGGGCAATATTGCTCGGTTTGCCCACTCACGTTCATCCGCACATGTTGCGCCATTCCTTTGCGTCGCATGTCCTGCAGTCCTCGGGTGATCTGCGGGCAGTGCAGGAAATGCTGGGTCACGCCAGCATTGCCTCGACGCAGGTGTATACCCATCTCGACTTCCAGCATCTGGCCAAGGTCTACGATTCGGCCCATCCACGGGCCAAGCGCTGAGCGAATTTTGCGGTCAACCGGAAAAAACAACCAAAATCAAAGGCTTTAATTGACGAGTTGTTTGCCAAGCCCTATGATTCACGGTTTGAAAAATCGCCGGAATCAAGGAGTTAGTCATGGCTATCAATCGTAACCGCCGTTCTTCCCTGGAACGCCGCTGCATTTCCAAGTCTACCAAGCGTCTGTTCAAGGGTACGGGCAAGACCATGTTCAAGGTCATGTACGCTGCCGAGTGCCATCAGCGTAACCGCAAGGCGCTGGGCGCTTAAGTTTTCGCCAGTATTTCGAGCCCCGGTTGCCGCAAGGTGACCGGGGCTTCTTGCTTTCTAGATCAGGAAAAACATGGCTCAGCTGATTCTGCTTCCGGGTAAGGAACGTTCTGCTTTCAAGCATCACCCGTGGTTGTTCGCCGGTTCGGTCGGCCGTCTCGAGGGGCGCGCGCGGCCGGGTGATACGGTCGACGTGCTGGCGGACAACCTGCGTCCGCTCGGGCGGGCCGCCTACAGCCCGAAGTCGCAGATACGCGCCCGTTTCTGGACGTTTGATGCAGAAGAATCCATTGATGATGCCTTCTTCAAGCGGCGCATTGCCGCCGCCGTGGCGCTGCGTCAGGCCTTGCCGGAACTGCGCGGCCAGCAGGGCTTGCGGCTGATCCATGCGGAATCCGACGGGCTGCCCGGTGTGATTGCTGACCAGTATGGTGACACGGTGGTGGTTCAGCTGACGTCCGCCGGTGCGGATAAATGGCGTAGCGCCATTGTTGCCGGTCTGGTCAAGGCGACGGGTTGTGCCCGCGTTTATGAGCGGTCGGATTCCGACGTTCGCGGCCTTGAAGGTTTGGGGCCGACGACGGGCTGGCTGCATGGCGAAACACCGTCGACGCCGTTATCCATTGATGAAAACGGCGTGCGACTGGCGATTGATATCGCCGGTGGCCACAAGACCGGGTTCTATCTCGACCAGCGCGAGAACCGTGCCTTGCTCGGCCAATTGTCGGCCGGCAAGGATGTGCTGAACTGCTTCTGCTACACCGCCGGATTTTCGTTGCAGGCGCTGGCGGGCGGTGCAAAGAGCGTGTTGTCGATCGATTCTTCTGGCCCGGCGCTGGCGCAAGGTCAGGCCAATCTGGCGCTGAATCCGACGTTGCCGTCAGACCGCGCGCAGTGGCAGGAGGCGGATGTCTTTCAAGCCTTGCGCGATTTCCGCAAGGCGGGGCGGACGTTCGACCTGATTGTGCTCGATCCGCCCAAGTTTGCGCCGTCGGCGGCGCATGCCGAGCGTGCCGCGAAGGCTTACAAGGACATCAATATTCTTGGCTTCCGTCTGCTCAGGCCGGGTGGCTTCTTGATGACCTATTCGTGTTCCGGCGGCGTCGGGTTGGAAATGTTCCAGAAAATCATTGCCGATTCGGCGCTGGATGCCGGACGAAATGCCCGTATCGTTCGTCGTCTCTCCGGCGCAGCCGATCATCCGGTGGCGTTGAATTTCCCGGAAGGCGAGTATTTGAAGGGTTTGCTGGTCCAGGCGGACTGAAGGCGACTTTGCCATCCGCGCGTAATGCTGCCCTGCTAAACTGACGCGATGCTTCCGCTGCGCCACCTACTTTTCGTTGCTGTCCTCTTCTTCGCCCAACTGGCGGCGGGGGCGCACGCTGTCGAACATGCGGCGACCAACGAGAACGGCTTGCCGACCCACACCTGCCAGCTTTGTCTGGCGGCGCATGATCTCGGCACGGCTTTGCCGTCACTGGTGGCCTTGCCCCCGGTGCAGGCTGTTCAGCTGGTGCCGGACAACCTGTCGGTTCACGACCGTGCCGCGTTTCCAGCGCCCGTCGCAACACAGCGGGGCCCGCCCGCTTTCTGAAAATTGTCTTTTTTTCCGGTCGACCGCAGTCAGCCTGCGGATGACCGACGTCGACGTATTTTCAGGAGAAATCCATGCAAAAGTCATTTGCTGTGGCGGCGCTGCTGGCCGTCTCATGCGGCGCACAAGCTGCTAGCGATGCCGATCTTGCGGCCATCCGCAGCCAGATCGATGAGATGAAGAAAACCTACGAGCAGCGCATTGCCGCGCTCGAACAGCGGTTGGCGCAGGCTGAAACACGCGCCAGTGTCGAAAAGCCGGAATCTGTTCCGGTGCCGGTCGACAACCGTCAAACGGTGGCGGCTGCCAATGCCTTCAATCCCGAGGTGTCGCTGATCCTTCAAGGGCAGTATCGACACGCGAAGGACGTGCCGGGGCGCGCGATCAGCGGCTTTGTGCCGGGGGGTGAAAGCCTGAATACCCGCGGCTTTTCGGCTGATGAAACCGAGTTGGTGCTGGCGGCCAATGTTGATCCCTATTGGCGCGGTCAGGCCATCGTGGCGATGGCGGATGGTCAGGCCCAGATCGAGGAGGCCTGGTTCCAGTCGCTGGGGATCGGTGAGGGAATCGGCCTGAAAGCGGGCCGTTTTCGCTCGGGCATCGGCTATCTCAACGAGCAACACCCGCACGCCCGCGATTTTTCGGATGCGCCGCTGATGTATCAGGCGATGTTTGGTGACAGTTATGCACAGGATGGCGTGCAATTGAAATGGCTGGCGCCGACGCCGTTGTTCGTCGAACTGGGTGCCGAAATCGGTCGCGGCGCCCATTTCCCCGGCACTGACCGTAACCGGAATGGCGTCGGTGGCGGCGCGCTGTATGTCCACGTCGGTGACGATGTCGGCATATCGAATAGCTGGCGGGCCGGGGCGTCCTGGCTGAAAACGCGGGCAGCCGAACGGACTGCGGATTTTGTCGACATCAACGGGGCGCTGGCGCAAGGGGCATTTACCGGTGACTCGACCACCTGGCTGGCTGATTTTGTCTGGAAATGGGCGCCGAATGGCAATTCGGCGCATCAGAACTTCAAATTTCAGAGCGAGTATTTCCTGCGCGATGAGCGTGGGGGCCTGGATTGCGCCGGAACCTGTGGTGCCTTGGTCGACAGCCGCTACAAGACCCGGCAGAGCGGCTGGTATGCCCAAGGCGTCTATCAATTCGCGCCGGAATGGCGCGCCGGGCTGCGTTACGAGCAACTCGACAGCGGCACCCGTGATCTGGGTGCGAACATGGCCAATCTGGTCGTCGATAGCTACCGGCCGAAGAAAGTCTCGGCAATGGTCGATTACAGCTGGAGCGAATTCTCCCGCGTCCGCCTGCAGATAGCGCAGGACAAGTCGATGCAGGGCATAACCGATAACCAATTGACGCTGCAGTACGTCATGAGTCTGGGCGCCCACGGCGCCCACAAGTTCTAGGAGCCACCATGAAAAATTTCATTTTTGCCTGTTTTTTCGGGTTGACCGCAGCAGTCGCTCACGCCGATCTCGAGGTCTTTGCTACCGTGCCGGAATGGGGCGCGCTGGCCAAGGAGATTGGCGGCGACAAGGTCAAGGTTTACACGGCGACCAACGCTTTTCAGGACCCGCATCGCATCGAAGCCCGGCCATCTTTGCTGGCACAGGCGCGGCAGGCCAATCTGGTGGTAGCGGCGGGGGCCGATCTGGAAATCGGCTGGTTACCGCTGGTGCTGCGTGACTCCGGAAACGCGGCTATTCAGCCGGGCAAACCTGGGTATATCGAGGCAGCGTCGTTGGTCAATCGCCTTGAAGTACCGAGCAAGCTGGATCGGGCCAACGGCGATGTCCATGCTGCCGGCAATCCGCACATCCACCTTGATCCGCGTAATGTCCTCAAGGTCGGTGAAGCGCTGGCGGCGCGCATGGCCGAGCTTGATGCGGCCAATGCGGTCGCCTATCAGACCGGCTATCAGGCCTTTGCCGGCAAATGGCAGGCTGCGATGATGCGTTGGCAAAAGGAAGCAGCACCGCTCAAGGGCGTGCCCGTGCTGGTCCATCATGCGTCCTTTGTTTATTTGCTGAACTGGCTGGGCATGAAGGAAGTGGGTACGCTGGAACCGAAGCCGGGCATCGAGCCGAGCAGCGGCCACCTGACCGACTTGCTTGCCCGCCAGCAGACGGCGCCAGCCAAAATGGTATTGCGTGCGGCCTATCAGCAAGAGGGGCCGAGCCAGTGGATTGCCGGCAAGACCGGCATCCCGGCGGTCATGCTGCCCTACACGGTTGGTGGCACGCCGGAGGCCAAGGACTTGTTCGGCCTGTTCGACGACACCATCCAGCGTTTGCTGAAAGGCCTCCGGTGAATGTCCTGCTCCGTGCTGAAAAACTGGTCGCCGGCTGGCACCAGCCGGCGACGCAGCCGCTCGATTTGAGTATTGCTGCCGGCGAAATCGTCGGCCTGACGGGCCCGAATGGGGTTGGCAAAAGCACGCTACTGGCTGCTTTTGCCGGGCGCTCCAAAATATTTTCCGGGCGCATCGAGCAGCCGCCTGGCGTTCGACTGGCCTTGCAGACGCAGGAGGTGCCTCCGGTCGTGGGCATGCCGCTATCCGGCCGCGAGCTGCTGGCCCTGACGGGTGCCAGTCCGAAGGGCTTGCCGGGCTGGTTGGCCGACTGCCTCGATAGCCGGCTTGACCGGCTATCCGGGGGCCAGCGCCATTATCTGACGCTGTGGGCGATCCTGCAGGCGCCGGCCGATCTGGTGCTGCTCGACGAACCGACCAACAACCTCGACGTGGCCGGTGTCGCGCACCTGACCGAGCATCTGCGCGATCGGGCGGCAGCGGGGGCGGGCATGCTGGTGGTCAGCCACGATACGGCGTTTGTCGAAGCGGTGTGTGACCGGGTGATCGTGTTGGGAGGCTGCGATGTCGACTGAAATATTCCTGATCCCCTTCCTGACCGGTCTGGGTTTTGCCATCTTGCTTCCCGTGCTTGGCTGTTATCTGCGTCTGCGCGATGAATGGCTCGCCGCGCTGGCCTATGCCCACGTCGCTGCGGCTGGCGCCTTGCTGGCACTGGTGGCCGGCGTCGCTCCGGTGTTCGGTGGCTTGGTCGTGGCGGGCCTGGCGGGTGCCGGGCGGCGTTTGTTTTCCCGCCGCTTGACCGGCGGCGCCGGCGATGCGCTGCTGCTGCTGGCCGGCTGGGGGGGTGCCGTGTTGATCACGGCCAATCAGCCCATGGCCGAACGCCTTGGTCATGCCTTATTCGACGGCCAGCTCTATTTCGCGGGCAGTGAGCAGCTATGGCTGATCAGCACGGGCGGTGTGCTGGCCTTGGTCGTCTTGCGCGCACTGTCGGCCAAATTGCTGCTGGCACGGGTCTATCCGGATATTTTCCGTCTGCGCGGCCTGGCGTCCTGGCCGACCCAGATGGGCTTTGACCTGCTGGCTGCACTCTGCCTCGCCCTAGCGACCATGAGTCTCGGCGTGATGGGCGCTTTTGCGCTGGTCTTCATTCCCCCGTGGCTGGCTTTTCGCCGTGCCGCCAACTGGCGTGCCGGGCTAAGGTGGGCGCTGGGGATCGGGGTCACGGCTTATTGTGCGGCATTCGGTCTGGCGCTGGGTCTCGATCAACCTTTCGGCCCGGTGCTGGCCATCCTGCTGGTGCTTGTCGGCTTGCTCGTTGCATGAAGTCGATCACCGTGCTAAAACTACTATCCCGCACGCGGAGTAGTCATGGTTTTTTCCTTTTTCAAGAAGCAGGACAAGAAGATGCCCGAGCGGCCGGCAGCTCGCCCGCGTGCGCCGGATCTTCTGCCTGAGGCAAAAATACCGCAGCCTACCGCCGAGACGCCACCTGCGCCGCTGCCCGAGCCCTTGCCGGACCTTGAATTCACGGCCAGCGTGTGGGCCAAGGCCGGGCCGCTTCCTGCGGCCGACGAGCCATACTCAGCCGCGCAGATCATGGTGCATCCGCCACTCAAGCCGAAGGCGGCGAGTGCGGATACGCCGGACTTCAGTATTGACGATTTCGATCGCGACGACTTTACCGAATCGACGGTCATGGGCATTGATGTTGATCACGACGTCGATCCCATGCAGGCCTGTGTCGAACAGGTGGTCGTGCTCTATGCCAACGGCCAGGATGCTGCGGCTCGTTCGCTGCTCGAAACCTTTGTTCGCGCGTACCGTGGCCCGGAGGGGAAACGCTTCTGGTTGCTGCTGTTCGACCTGCTACAGGTGACGGGCGATCGGGCCGGCTTTGACAAACTGTGTGTGGAGTATGCCGAGACCTGCGAAATGTCGCCCCCGACCTGGTCGTCGCGACTGTCTGCCGTACCGTCGGCATCGGCTTCGCCAGGGCCCAGCAAGATATTCCTGCAAGGAGTGTTGACCTCGGAAGGCGCGTTGCCCGTGATCGAGCTGGAAAGGCTGATCAGCCAGAAGGTGCCGGTGACCGTTGATTGCAGCAAACTGATCGGCTGCGATGATGACGTTGCCGGACAGCTGGCAGATATGCTCGGTGCTGCTCGCAAGGCCCGCCTGTCGGTGACACTCGGTGGCTCCGAAGGCGTTATCAATCGCCTGAATGCGAGACTGCTGGCCGGCGATGCGGCTCATGAGCCGGCTTGGCGTCTGTTGCTTGAGCTGCTGCAACGTCATGGTACCCAGGAGGAGTTCGAGGAGCGCGCTGTGGATTTCGCCGTGACCTTCGAGTTGTCACCTCCCTCCTGGGAGACGCGACCCGCCGCGGCCATGCAGTCGGTTGCCGCATCGACCAGTCGTCCGGCTGACGATGCGCATTATTTGTCCGGAGAGCTGAAAGGCTGTCGTTTTGATGATCTGACAGCCTTCCTGGACGCACATGAGCAACCTGTATTCGACTTTTCCGGCGTCCGTCGTCTGGATTTCGTCTCGGCGGGGCAGCTGGTCAATCGCCTTGCCCCGTACAAGGCTGCGGGGCGCGATATTGTCATCCGCAGTCCGAATCACCTTGTCGCCGAATTGATGGCTGTGGTTGGCCTCAACAAGCAGGCGCGCATTCTCGTTCCCAAGTCTTAAGGTTAAATCAAATGGAGCAATATCACGGCACCACGATCCTGTCGGTGCGCCGGGGCAACGTCGTTGCCATGGGCGGCGACGGTCAGGTCACGCTGGGCAATATCGTCATCAAGGCCACCGCCAAAAAGGTGCGCCGCTTGTATCAAGGGCGCATTCTGGCCGGTTTTGCCGGCGGCACGGCCGACGCCTTCACGCTGTTCGAGCGATTCGAGGCCAAGCTGGACAAGCATCAGGGCAATTTGTTGCGCTCGGCTGTCGAACTGGCCAAGGACTGGCGATCAGACCGTGCCTTGCGGCGCTTGGAAGCCATGCTGTCGGTGGCGGATCGCGATGTTTCGCTGATCATCACCGGTAACGGCGATGTGCTGGAGCCGGAGCAGGGGATTGTCGCCATCGGTTCCGGCGGCGCTTACGCACAAAGCGCGGCCCGCGCCTTGCTGGAAAACACGGATCTGTCGCCGCGAGACATCGTCACCAAGTCGCTGGAAATCGCGGGCGATATCTGCATCTACACCAACCGAAATTTCACGATCGAGGCCCTCGAATGACCGCGATGACACCGCAGGAAATCGTTTCCGAACTCGACAAGCATATCGTCGGCCAGAAGAATGCCAAGAAGGCGGTCGCCATTGCCTTGCGCAATCGCTGGCGACGGGCGCAGGTGGCAGAGCCATTGCGTCAGGAAATTACGCCGAAAAATATCCTGATGATCGGTCCGACCGGTGTCGGCAAGACTGAGATTGCGCGCCGCCTGGCCCGGCTGGCCAATGCGCCGTTCATCAAGATCGAGGCCACGAAATTCACCGAAGTCGGCTACGTCGGCCGTGATGTTGAGACGATCATTCGTGATCTGGTCGAGATGGCGATCAAGACGCATCGCGAGCGGGCCATGAAAACCATGCGCGCGCGCGCCGAAGATGCCGCCGAGGAGCGCGTGCTTGACGTGCTGTTGCCATCGGCTCGAGGCCCCAACTTTTTTGCCGAAAATTCCGAGTCGACTGCCACCGAGAACACGACCCGCCAGAAATTCCGTAAGAAGCTGCGGGAAGGTGAACTGGACGACAAGGAAATCGATATCGAGGTTGCGGCGCCGGGCATGCAGGCCGAAATATTTGCGCCGCCCGGCATGGAAGAGCTGACGCAGCAGATTCAGGGCATGTTCCAGAATATCGGCGGTGGTAAAAAGAAATCCCGGAAGCTGCCGATCAAGGAGGCCTTGAAGCTGCTGGCCGACGAAGAGGCTGCCAAGCTGGTCAATGACGAGGACGTCAAGCTGGAGGCGGTGAAAGCCGTTGAGCAGAACGGCATCGTTTTTCTCGATGAACTGGACAAGATCGCCAGCCGCTCTGAAACACAGGGCGCCGATGTCTCTCGCCAGGGGGTGCAGCGCGATTTGTTGCCGCTGGTTGAGGGCACGACCGTGTCGACCAAGTACGGCATGATCAAGACCGATCACATTCTGTTTATCGCGTCGGGGGCATTTCACCTGTCCAAGCCGTCCGATCTGATTCCTGAATTGCAGGGCCGCTTCCCGATTCGCGTCGAACTGGATTCGCTGTCGGTGGCTGATTTCGAGTGCATTCTGACGCAGACTGACGCCTGTCTGACCCGCCAGTATCAGGCCTTGCTGGAAACGGAAGGCGTGCACATCGAATTTGCCGACGACGGCATCCGGCGCATGGCCGAGATCGCCTTTCAGGTGAATGAGCGGACCGAGAATATTGGTGCCCGTCGCCTGCATACGGTCATGGAAAAACTGCTTGAAGAAGTCTCGTTCGATGCTGGCAAGGTTGGCTTGGAGAAGGTCTTGGTGAACGCGGCTTACGTCAACGAAAAGCTGGGCGAAGTGGCGGCCGACGAGGATCTGTCGCGCTACGTGCTCTGAGCTTAGGGGTATTCCCGGCTGTGCGGGCGCGCCCGACGTCCGCACAATCCGACCTGTTGCCGATTCCCATTTGAGGTCCTGTACTTGGACGAGCAAAGCCTGAGTTTCCGTCTGCTGGCCATTCTGTTCCCGATTTTCGGGATCGTGGCTGCCGGCTATGTGTATGGCCGCAAGCACAAACCGGAAATGGCGGTGGCCAACCGTCTGAACATGGATGTTTTCGTGCCGGCGCTGGTATTTGCAGCCATGGCCGGCAAGTCATTCGACCTGACGATCTATGCACCGCTGGCGTTCGGTGGCTTTCTGGTGCTGGGGACTTGTGGCCTGCTGGCCTGGCCAATTGCCCGATTACTCGGCATCCAGCCGAAAACGCTGGTACCGCCGATGCTGTTCAACAACTCCGGCAACATCGGCCTGCCTCTGGCGGTACTGGCCTGGGGTGACAACGCCTTGCCGGCCGCGGTGATATTGTTCATGGTGGAAAACACGCTGCATTTCTCCTTCGGTGCACGCCTGCTTGATCCGAATACCCGATTGCTGATGCTCTGGCGAATACCAGTGGTTTTTGCCGCCATCGTCGGGTTGACCGTAGCGATCGTCAAAATCCCGATCTGGACGCCGCTGGTGATCGCCATCAAGATGCTGGGCGATGTTTCGGTGCCCTTGCTGCTGTTTTCGCTGGGCGTACGAATGACCGACGTGAATTTCAGCGAATGGAAGGTGGCTGTGGGCAGCGCCGTGCTTCGCCCGATCGCCGGCATGTTGATTGCGGCCGGTGCCATCCAGTTGCTGGGGCTGCAGGGTCGCGATGCAGCAATGCTGTTCGTGTTTGGTGCACTGCCGCCAGCGGTGCTCAATTTTCTGTTCGCCGAGCGTTACAAACAGGAGCCGCAGCGCGTCGCGTCAATTGTATTGATCGGCAATCTGGCGGCCCTGATTTTTCTGCCGCTGGCGCTGGCCTACGTTTTGTGATTTTGGCGGTTTTTTCCGGTTGACCGCAGGTATCGCGCGTTATCGGCCGTAACGATCCATCTGGCGTCGGTCACGTTTGGTGGGCCGGCCATGGATGTCGGCGGCCGGATCCTGATCAAATACTCGGCTTTCCCGGGCGGCTTCGCGGGCGCTGGCGCTTTCCGGCGTTTCTTCGTAGAGCAGGCGAGCTTCCGGTGCCGGACCGCGTTTGTCCGACAGCGCTTTGACGATTACTGCCCAGCGCGTTTCGCTGTTGGCGATGTCGAGTCGGTCGCCAATCTTGATGTCACGGGCTGGTTTGATGGTGGCGCCATTGACCTTGACCTTGCCGCCGCTGACGGCATCGCTGGCCAGCGAGCGCGTCTTGAAAAACCGCGCCGCCCATAGCCATTTATCGACGCGCAGGCCGCTCACTTGGGCAGTATGGACTCGCCGGCGTAGAGTTGTTCGACCGTTTCGCGCTGGCGAATGACGTGGACCTTGTCGCCATCGACCATCACTTCAACGGCCCGGGGCCGGGTGTTGTAGTTTGAGGCCATGGCCATGCCGTAGGCGCCAGCGGACATCACAGCCAGCAGGTCGCCAGCTTCGACCGCGAGCATGCGGTCCTGGCCGAGGAAATCGCCGGTTTCGCAGACTGGTCCCACGACATCGTATGCCGTGCCAGCGCTGGCGCGTGGCACCACCGGATTGATGTCGTGCCAGGCTTCATAGAGCGCCGGGCGCATCAGGTCGTTCATGGCGGCGTCGATGATGGCAAAACTCTTGGCTTCGCCCTGTTTCAGATATTCGATGCGAGTCAGCAGCAGGCCTGCGTTGCCGACCAGTCGGCGCCCCGGTTCGAGGACCACCTGCAAGTCACGACCGGCCAGCTTGTCGAGCAATGGCGTCAGATACGAGGCGACGGTTGGCTGGACCTGCTCGGCGTTGTATTGGATACCAAGGCCGCCACCGAGGTCGAGGTGATGAATGTGGATGCCTTCAGCGCTCAACTGGTCAACGAGGGCCAGAATGCGGTCTAGCGCTTCGATGAAAGGCGATGGATCGAGCAGTTGCGAGCCGATATGGCAGTCAATGCCGGCGATTTCGATGTTGGGTAGCAGGGCGGCACGGCGATAGAGCGTCAGTGCTGTGTCGTAGGCAACACCGAATTTGGCGCCCTTGAGCCCGGTCGAAATGTAAGGGTGGGTTTTCGGGTCGACGTTCGGATTGACGCGCAGGCTGATCGGCGCTTTCTTGCCACACTGGCCGGCCACGTCGTTCAGGCGATCCAGTTCGGCGGCAGATTCGATGTTGAAACAGAAGATACCGACTTCCAGCGCCAGCTTCATTTCTACGGCTGTCTTGCCAACGCCGGAGAAGACAACCTTTTTCGGGTCGGCACCAGCCGCCAGAACACGCTGCAATTCGCCACCGGAAACGATATCGAATCCGGCACCGAGGCGGGCGAAGATGTTCAGGATGGCAAGGTTTGAGTTGGCCTTGACGGCATAGCAAACCAGCGCACCCTTGCCGGCGGCATGGCCGCCGAGGACATCGTGAAATTCGCGCAGCGAGGCTTCCAGCGCCGCGCGGGAATAAATATAGGCTGGTGTGCCGAATTTTTCGGCAATAGCCGGCAGGGCGACGGATTCGGCATGCAGGACGCCGTTTTTCAGAGCAAAGTGGGTCATGGGGCTTTGGGGCTGGTGGTCGTGCTAACATCCTTGGGCGCTGGCTTGGCATTGCCAAGCAGCGGTTCCGGCGCCTGGCCGGTGGGCCGTTCAAGCGGGCCCCTCATGCCGCAGGCGGCAAGGCTCAGGATGATCAGTAGGGCAGCGATTCTGGACATGTTCGGGGCGCTGTCAGCGAAGCACAGGATGGTAGCACACGATGGATGACAAGGAATTCAACACGATCGCCGATGCAACGCTGGCAAGAATTGATGCGGCATTGGAAAACTGCGATGCCGATGTGGATAGCCAGTTGGCGGCAGGCGGTGTGCTGGAAATTGAATTTGAGGATGGAAGCAAGATCATCGTCAATCGCCACGGCGTGGCCAAGGAAATCTGGGTGGCGGCTCGCGCCGGGGGCTTTCATTTTCGATGGGATGGCTCGGCTTGGCGAGATACCCGCGATAGCAGCGAGTTGATGGAAAAGCTGTCGACACTCGCCAGCCAGCAGGCCGGCGAGTCCATCGTTTTGCGCTGATTAGTCGCTGGGCGGTACGCTGAGATCCGGTTTCGGTAGCGGCTCTGCTTCCTGTTCCTCTTCCTCTGGTGGTTTTTCCTTGGCGGCATTTTCCGCGTAGATATAGCTGCGATCCCTGCCTTCGCCGCGCGCCACTAAGCCTTCGGGGGCGCGTGGAAGCTGCATCGGCACATCCTTGAGTGCGCGGTTCATGTAGCCAATCCAGATCGGGAGCGCGGCAGCGCCGCCGGTTTCTCTGTCTCCCAATTTGCGCGGCTGGTCGAACCCTATCCAGGCGCAGGCAGCGACTGTCATCTGGTATCCGCAGAACCAAGCGTCGTTGTACTCATTGGTGGTGCCCGTTTTTCCGGCGAGATCCTGACGCTTCAGGGCGACCGAGGCTTTGGCTGCGGTTCCATAGATGGTCACATCACGCAGCATGGCATCCATCATGAATGCATTGCGGGGGTCGATTACCCGGATACCCTCTTCTCCTGCTTCAAGTTGTGCTGATTGGGCGACGATCTGATTGGCCGCATCGCGTATTTCGCGAACGACGAAGGGGTTGACCTTGTATCCACCGTTGGCAAATACCGAGTAGGCTGTCACCATCTGCCAGGAAGTCACGGAGCCAGCGCCAAGGGCCATCGTGAGATAAGGGGGGTGCTTGGCGGGATCGAAGCCAAAGCGTCCGGCGTAATCCTGAGCATAGCGTGTGCCGATCGATTGCAGGATGCGGATCGAGACCATGTTCTTCGATTTGGCCAGGGCGGTGCGCATCTTCATCGGGCCTTCATATTTGCCGTCGTAGTTATGTGGTTGCCAGGCTGCAGTGCCTGTCTGGCTGGCCGGGATGACGATTGGCTCATCGGCAATCACGCTATTCGGGTTGTAGCCTTTTTCCAGTGAAGCCGAATAAATGAACGGCTTGAAGCTGGAACCGGGTTGTCGCCAGCCTTGCGTAACATGGTTGAACTTGCTGCGATTGAAATCAAAGCCGCCCACCAATGCTCGAATCGCACCATTTTTCGGGTCGACCGCAACGAATGCAGATTCGACTTCGGGAAGCTGGCTGATTTGCCATCCGTTTTTGTCGTCTTTTTGCAGGCGGACGATCGCGCTACGCTTCAGCCGCTTATTGGGCGGTGCCTTGTCATCGATCATCCGAGCGGCAAATTTCATGGCGTCGCCGGTGAGCGTTACTATTTCGCCGCCTTTTCGGTAGACCTTGAGCTGCTTGGTGTCCGCGGATAGCACCAGTGCCGGAACAAGGTCGCCTGTATCTGGAATGTCCTGCAGCGCTTCGTCAATTGCTTCATCCTGGTCGGATTTGATGTCCTTCATGTCCAAATAGGATTCGGCGCCCCGATAGCCATGCCGATGGTCATAATCCATCACACCTTTGCGCAGGCTGGCATACGCCGCTTCTTGCTCCGCCTTGTTTAAGGTCGTATAGACCATCATTCCGCGGGAATAGACTTCTTCAGGAAATCTTTCAGCGGTAATCTGGCGTGCCATCTCCGCGACGTACTCGGCGTGAACGGCGTATTCCGCCAGCTCACGCTTGACTACCAGCGGTTCCTTAAGGGCGGCGTCGTATTGCGATGACGAGATGTAGCCCAAATCATGCATGCGGCGAAGTACGTATTGCTGGCGTAGTCGAGCCCGGTTTGGGTTGACGACGGGGTTATAAGCGGAGGGGGCTTTGGGGAGACCTGCCAGCATTGCCGCTTCGGCTATGGAAATATCCTTGAGCGGCTTGCCGAAATAGATTTGGGCCGCCGCCGCAAATCCGTAGGCTCGCTGGCCAAGAAAAATCTGATTGATATACAGCTCGAAAATCTGATCTTTCGACAGATTGCTCTCTATCTTGAATGACAGCAGTGCTTCGTAGAGTTTGCGCGTGTAGGTCTTCTCACCCGTCAGGAAAAAATTACGGGCAACCTGCTGAGTGATGGTCGACGCGCCCTGACGTTTGCCGCCCCCAATCAGATTGGCTCCTGCTGCACGTACGATGCCTGTGTAGTCGATTCCGCCATGCTGATAGAAACGGTCATCTTCGGCAGCCAATATTGCATGTTTCATGACCGAAGGTACGTCTTGAATTGCGACGACCGCCCTACGTTCCTCGCCATATTCGCCAATCAGGAAGCCATCGGCGGTAAAAATGCGCAACGGAATCTTTGGCCGGTAATCTGTCAAAACCTCAAGCGATGGCAGATTGGGATAGGTAAGAATGAGAATGATCAATCCCATCGCTATGCCAATTGCGATAAGTCCAATGAGGAATATGACAGGATAAAGCACGACGCGCAGCGCCGGAGGCAGTGAGGGCACGGTGATCTTAGAGTTCAAAATAAACGTGGCGCCGATTATACGCTGGCCCAAATCTGCCCCGTGAAATTGCTTTACACCTCCAGATGTTATTGTTAGCATCTGAAGTGAATTATTGGTAATTTTGCTAACTTCGTATTCCGTAAGGACTTTTTGGGGGTCTGGTGGGCTTCGATATATCGGCGTTATTAAATCCCAAGGCGCGCTCCTTGTTCGGCTTGGATATAAGTTCTTCCGCCGTCAAGATGGTTGAACTGAGTTCCAATGGGAAAGACGGCTATCGCGTTGAGCGCTACACCATCGAGGTGTTGCCCAAGGATGCGGTATCCGATGGCAATATCGCCAACCTGGAGGGGGTTGTCGACTGCGTCAAGCGAGCCTGGAAGCGCATGGGCACGTCGACGCGCAACGTCGCCATGGCTCTGCCAGGTTCTGCGGTGATCACCAAAAAAATCATCGTACCCGCCGGCTTGCGGGATGAGGAGCTTGAGGCCCAGGTTGAAACAGAGGCCAATCAATACATTCCGTTTTCGATTGATGAAGTCAATCTGGATTACCAGGTCATTGGTCCCGCCCCTGCCGTGCCTGATGAACTTGAGGTTCTGATTGCGGCTTCAAAAAAGGAACGCGTCGAGGATCGGGTGGCGGTAGCCGATTCCGCGGGTTTGAAAGCAGCGGTCGTGGACGTCGAGTCGTTTGCTGCCTTGGCTGCATTTGAATTGATTGAGCGCCAGTTGCCCGAGTCTGGAAAAAATCAGGTGGTCGCCTTGATTGATGCTGGCGCAAATGTGATGAATTTGACGGTTTTGCGTAATGGACAACAAGTTTATGCCCGTGAGCAAGCTTTTGGTGGTGGGCAGTTGACGCAAGATATTGCGCGTCACTACGGGATGAATTTCGAGGATGCTGAGGCCGCCAAGCGCGCAGGAAATCTGCCTGAGGGGTATGAAATTGAATTGCTGAATCCTTTCATGGAAAATTTGGCGCTTGAGGTATCTCGCGCGTTGCAGTTTTTCTTTACCTCGACTCAATATAACCAAGTTGACCATATCGTACTGGCCGGTGGGTGTGCTGTGATCCCGGGTATCGATGAGGTGGTCGCTACTCGTACCCAGGTCAACACGCTTATTGCAAACCCGTTTGCCAATATGGTGTTATCCGACCGCGTTCGGGCAAAAAGCCTGCTTGCCGATGCCTCTTCACTGATGGTGGCTTGTGGTTTAGCGCTGAGGAGGTTCGATCCATCATGATTCGTATCAATCTCCTTCCTCATCGCGAAGAAGCAAAAAAGGCTAGGCGTGAGCAGTTCTTTGTATTGGCAGGCTTGGTCTCAGTATTGGGGGCATTGATAGTTTTTGCTGTATACACATTCATTGGTAGTGCTATCAGCAATCAGGAAGGTTCGAATAATTTTCTCAAGAAAGAGATTGCTGTTCTCGACAAGCAACTCGATCAAATCAAGCGACTGAAAGAACAGACGCAGGCGCTGTTGGCACGCAAGCAGGTTATTGAAAATCTCCAGAGAGATCGTGGTGAGACGGTTTATTTGCTCAGTGAATTGGTGAAACAGGTTCCTGATGGGATTTACCTGAAATCACTGAAACAGGATGGGCTGAAGGTAAGTATTACCGGGCACGCGCAATCAAATGCACGTATTTCTGCCCTGATGCGCAATTTGGAGGCATCGCCATGGCTGGAGGCGCCGCAGCTGATTGAAAGCAAGGCTGTCGTGGTTAATGGTCGTCGAATAAATGAATTCGGAATGAATTTTGTCCTGACTCGCATCAAGCCAGAAGAAGGGAAGGAGAAAAAGTGATCACAAAAAAAATCTCCATTCCGAATATCGACTTTCGCTCGATCGCTGACGACTTTCGGTTGATGAATCCGAATGATCCTGGGTCGTGGCCATTAATTCCTAAAATTACAGTCCTGATTGGCTTGTTTGCAGCCATTCTTCTTGCTGGATGGTGGTTTGTGTGGAATGACCAGTTGACTGAGCTCGAGACTAAGCAGCGTGAAGAGGGGACGCTTAAGCAGCAGTATCTCGACAAGAAGCGTCAAGCGGTTAACCTTGATTTATATATTCAGCAGTTGGCAGAAATTGATCGTTCGTTCGGCGCATTGCTGAAGCAGTTGCCGGATAAATCAGAAATTGAGGCGCTGTTGATAGAGGTTAATCAGGCCGGCTTGGGGCGTGGTTTGCAATTCGAATTATTCAAGCCGGGTCAGGAGCAGATCAAGGACTTCTACGCAGAATTGCCGATTACCGTGAAAATAAACGGGGGGTACCATGATTTTGGGGCGTTTGCCGCCGATATCGCCAAGCTGCCGCGGATCGTAACCCTAAACAATATATCGATTGCTCCGGTCAAGGATGGTGGCGTTCTGTCGCTTGACGCGACGACCAAAACTTTCCGCTATCTGGACGAGGAAGAGATTGCAAAGCAGAAAAAGGCTGAGCAAGTGAAGAAGGCTGCGCAAGGAGCGAAGAAGTGAAGCGGATATTGCTCATAGCCGTGTGTGCTTCCCTTGGTGCTTGTTCGGGAGGCGATCACGAAGAGTTGAAACAATGGATGGCCGAAAGCACGTCAGATATGCGGGGGAATATTCCGAAGTTGCCAGAGGTCAAGCCCTATGAGCCTGTGCCCTACGAAGTCGACGGTGCTGTAGATCCGTTCAAGCCAAGCAAAATTGAACCGGAGTCCAAGTATAAGCAGGCAGCCGGTAAGGGAGGGGCATTCCAGCCTGATTTTGAGGCTCGAGAAGTGCGGAATAGTCTGCTCGAAAAGTATCCCCTCGAATCTCTAAAGATGATTGGCTATATGAATGTCAATAAGCGCCCGATGGCAGTCATTCAGGTCGAAGATAAGGTTAAACAGGTCAAGGTGGGGGATTACATCGGACTGGATTTCGGTATGGTGACGCAGATTTCGGACACGGAAGTCCAGCTGCGGGAATTGATTCAGGATTCTGCTGGTGACTGGACTGAGCGAAAGAGCTCGCTTTATCTGCAGAGCAAGGAGGGAAGTAAGAAATGAAATTGATCAATTACGCGAGGGCCGCAGTATTGGCCTGCATAGCGCTTTCACCCCTGGCCCAAGCGGAACCGTTGCCGTCGAATTCAATTGACGCTGTTAACGTTGCCCAGCAAGGGAATGAGGTCGCGCTCAGGATTGATTTGAAGGAACCGTTGGCTTCGCCCCCTCCTGGATTCAGTGTCGCCAATCCCGCAAAAATTGCACTGGATTTCCAGTCGACTGCAAACGGATTGGGCCGCAATAGCCAAGTCTTCAATCAAGGCGATCTGCGTAGTATGAATGTCGTTCAAGTTGGTGATCGGACCCGGGTTGTACTCAACCTTGTCCAGAATATGAACTACAAGACTCGTCTGGATGGCAAGTCCTTGTATGTGACGCTGTCGCCAATAGGGCGACTCACCGACTCCGCTGCGCAGCGGAGCACGCGTTTTGCTGAGGAAAGCCTGGTAGGTCGGCGACATGCTGTAAATGACGTGATGTTCCGTCGGGGCAAGGATGGCGAAGGGCGCATCATTGTCGATTTAAGTGATACCGGGACTGGAATTGACATTCGTCAGCAGGGACATAATCTGGTCGTGGATTTCATGAAAACGACAGTGCCTGATCGTCTGCGCAGAAAACTGGATGTCACCGATTTTGCGACGCCGGTCACCGCGATCGAAACAAAAACCTTTGGCGATAATGTCCGTATGGTTATTACACCGAAGGGCGTGTGGGAGCACAATGCCTATCAAAGTGACAATCAATTCATCGTTGAGGTTAAACAAATCGTAGAAGACCCCAACAAACTCGTTCAGGGTTCAAAAGTTGGGTATCAAGGGCCACGGGTGAGCATCAATTACCAGAATGGCGATGTTCGGGCATTGTTGCGTTTAATGGCTGAGGAGTTGAATCTCAATGCAGTGATCAGTGAAACCGTTACCGGCACGACGACGCTTGTTTTGAAGGATGTCCCAGCAGATCAGGTGATTGATATCATCTTCCAGCAAAAAGGTCTGGATATGCGCAAGAAGGGCAACATCATCATGATTGCCCCGCGGGATGAAATTGCCACCCGTGAAAAATTGGATTTCGAATCAAAACAGCAAATTAGTGAATTGGAGCCCTTAAAGCTTGAGCAGTTTCAACTGAACTACCAAAAATCTGTAGATGTGGCAAAGTTGCTCGCTGGGGTGGCGTCAGGAGGAGGTGCCAGCGGTCCCACGCAACGTATTCTTAGCAAGCGTGGAAATGCGGTTGCAGATGGTCAGTCGAATATCCTATTTGTAAATGATATTCCATCCAAGCTGGACGAGATTCGCTCATTTATAAGAGCGATTGACGTCGGGGCCCGCCAAGTGTTGATTGAGGCTCGAGTGGTGGAGGCTAGCGACAATTTCAATCGCACTCTGGGAGCGCGCTTGAATTTTTTAAGTCCATCTAATCAAACTACGCCAGGAACTAGCGTTGGTGGCGGCATTCGGGTTGGAGGTGGTTCCTATACCGGTGCTGGCCAAGTCTCTTCTCAGGTCGTCGGCGGGGTAAATCTTCCAACTGCAGGAGCTACAAGTGGAACACTCTCTTTTTCGCTATTCAACGCATCGTTAACCAAGATATTGAATCTGGAATTGCAGGCGTCAGAATCTGATGGCGTTTCAAAAATTGTTTCTAGCCCCCGCGTAATAACAGCAAACAATGTTAAGGCGAAGATCGAAGATGGAACGGAAGTGCCGTACATTACTGCAAATACGTCCGCTGGTTCAACGACATATACGGTCGCTTTTAAGGCGGCCAAACTCTCACTAGAGGCAACGCCACAAATTACGCCTGAAGGCACGGTGAAAATGAGCCTGGTTGTCAAGAAAGAAGAGCCGGACTGGGCGAGAGCTGTCTTGGTAAATGGCTTTTTAAATCCCCCTATAAAAAGTTCCATTGTTGAAACAAATGTTGTCGTAGAAAATGGTGGGACTGTAGTTATTGGTGGCGTCTTTATTACAAAAACTGATAACACGATTTCAAAAGTGCCATTGCTCGGCGATGTCCCCTTCCTCGGATGGCTATTTAAGACGAAATCTGATATAGGGGAGCGTCGCGAATTGCTGGTTTTCATCACGCCTAGAGTGATTTCGGACAAGATGCGATTTGACTGATTTTATCTAACCGCAATTTCAGAGGGCCGGCACTGCCGGCCCTGATTTTTTGTGCCTGGCCG
>WBZX01000179.1_pt1 | contig 59761 bp, 48 predicted proteins | sample 5204211 | NCBI WGS metagenome assembly WBZX01 (sample SAMN12344362, study PRJNA552823) | activated sludge metagenome | biome: Activated sludge suspended growth; feature: Nitrification reactor; material: Wastewater; isolation source: activated sludge from nitrification reactor of wastewater...
ACTTGTGCCAACTCTACCAGAACCTTCACCGCCAGTTCCATCTCTTCCAGGCAGGCCCATTCGAGGGGCGAGTGGATGTTGTGTTCGCTGGTGAAGAGGTTGGGAGTAGGAACGCCCAGTTCCGTCAGGCGTGAGCCATCGGTGCCACCACGGATGCTGAGCTTGCGGGGAGTGAGGCCGGTTCGCTCGATCGCTTTCTCCAGATATGGAATCGCCCGTGGTTCCTTGTCCATGCCGTCAGCCATGTTGCGGTATTGCTTCTCGATGGCGACATCGATCTTGCAGGCCGGGTGTTTGGCCATCAATTCGGCAGCGATGCTTCGGAGGAACGCTGCCTGCTCGGCCAATTCTGGAGTATCGAAGGTGCGCAGAAGGAATCGAAGTTTCACTTGTGGTACGCCACCTTCAATGGTGTAAGGATGCACAAAGCTCTCGCGGCCATCGGTGGTTTCTGGGCTGAAACGCCCTTTAGGAAGCTGGTCGAGAAATTCCCCAGCCAGCTTCACTGCATTCACCATCCTGTTCTTGGCAAGAGCTGGATGGATGACCACACCTTTGATGGTGACCGTGGCTTTGTCTGCTGAGAAGGTCTCTCCTTCAAACTCAGCAGGCTTGGCTCCATCGAGCGTGTACGCTGCAATCGCACCAAGCCGGGCTGGGTTGAGGTGTTCCACACCCTTGCCAATCTCTTCATCACAGGTGAAGCAGATACGCAGCTTGCCATGCGGTATCTCTGGATGAGCAAGCAGGTACTCAGCAGCGGTCATGATGACTGCTACGCCAGCCTTGTCGTCAGCACCAAGCAGCGTGGTGCCATCAGTGGTGATGATGGTCTTGCCGATCACTTCCTCGAGCTCTGGGCAATCCTTCATTCTGATGACTTGGGACGCATCACCGGACAAGGTGATATCGCCACCCTTATAAGGCTGATGCACGATGGGTTTCACATTGGCCCCACTGAACTCGGGGGAAGTATCCATGTGAGCAAGCCAGGCAATGGTCGGCGTGTGATCAACTAACGTGGCAGGGATGGTGGCATACACCAATGCATGCTCGGTGATCTCAACATCGCTGGCTCCCATCGACGTGAGCTCTTGCACCAATAACTTGGCCAACTCCCATTGTCCCGGTGAACTGGGATACGTGCCTGAACCTTCCTGAGCCTGGGTATTGATGCGAACATATCGGCAGAAGCGAGCAAGGAGTTCAGACATGGTCGATTCCCATCGGTGGTTCTTGAACTTAATCTACAAATTCTCGTTCCCAGGCTCCGCCTGGGAACGAGGGTTGGTACTTTAATCAAACTGGTACGATTCCCCCAAGTCGCTGATAAACCAGGCAAACCTTGCCAATATTAACGACGATGACGACTCGGCGAAGTGAAGAAGCCTTATGCTTTGTACCAATAGCTCCATGTTTGCCAGTCCGGTAGACGATACCAATGGCAAGACTCTTGAGGCGCGAGCTGCAAGGGTGATGCTGCGCGACGGGGATACAGTCGCCTAGCATCTGCACATGAGGGGAACACCATGTCGTCACGTTGGCCACTGTTCGGAACGCTCTCACTACTCGTCGTGCCAGGCACCAGTCTCTGGGCTCAGCAGCCAAGAAGTGAGCGCGAGACGGCCGTACAGCCTCAGGTTGTCCAGGTAGTAGCCAAAGAGCCGATGGACGAAGTGGAGATGATGGTTGAAGTCATCAAGGCCATGCCCCGTACGCGGGAAGAGAAGGCCAAGCAGGAATTGCCAGAGAACTTCAAGATCATCAAGGTGAAGCGGGATACGACCGAAGAGCCGTTGAACATCTCTTCGCATGAAACAACGAAGACACCTGAGAAGATTGTTGAGAAGACACTTGTCGAAAAGCCCATGCCTGCTGTTCGACGTGAGGAAGCACTCACCTTCCTGCCTGCCGAGAAGCAGAAAGCCGTGACATCTACTCCTGCACCTGCTCCAACTGTTTTGGCAGAAGAGAAACTGCCTCGCGTAATAAAGGTACCAGTTCGTGAGATGCAGCCTCATGAATGGTCGCTGCCTGCAATGAATTGGCCTGAAGCATGGACGCCTTCGTCTGATATTATTGGTGGCGAGGTTTGCACATCAGCATTCCCCACCCTGGCACAATCCAATGTGGGCTTCATCGATTCAGCCATTCCAGGCACCCAGGTTCGCTTCCGTTACGACTACCGGGTTCATAACAGCACTCCCGACCGTGCTGAATACTGGACTGCTCGTAACAAGCAGTACTTTGATGGTGTCAACATCAGTGGGCGAGGCTTCTCGGTCCCTGAAAGTGGCATCGACATCATGGAAGGCATCCCCTATGTGGAATGGGCCTTTAACCAGCGAGTCAGTGCCTTCCTCGAATTTCCGATCCGCTACGTGAAGCCAACCGAGAACCCGATTGCAGTGGGTGGCAGCGATCTCAACTTCGGTGCCAAGGTCGCCTACTTCATGATGCCTGATCAGGTACAAACCTTCCAGTTGCGGTTAATTGTGCCAACAGGTTCATCGGATGCAGGTCTCGGTACCGGGCACTCAGTCATCGAACCAAGCTTCCTGATGTGGCAGAAGCTTACCGACAAGCTCACTCTCGAATCGGAGTTCCGTAACTGGATTCCCATCGATGGCACCAACCACGCAGGCTACATCATCCGCTATGGCACCGGTTTGAGCTATGATCTCATTCAAGGCGACAGCTGGTCACTGCGACCTGTACTGGAAGCAACCGGTTGGACGATCCTGAGCGGCATGGAATCACGGTTCATCGATTCAGTACCGACGTTCCAATCGACTGCTAAGGCACAAGGTACCATCATCGAACTGGCCCCCGGTGCACGTGGTACCGTCATGGGTAACTGCGACTGGTACCTGGGCTACTCTTTCAACATCACCTCCAAGAGCTGGTTTGAAGACAACATCCGCTTCGAACTCCGCTGGCGCTTCTAACAAAACAGATGATTCAAACCTTGTGGGCATGTGGTATACTGACCACTGTCCAAAAGGGCTCATCTAGTGCAAGCGTACTCCCTCCCGCGTCGCAGCTTCCTTCAACAATCAGCCTACGGCCTGGGTGCTATTGCCCTGGGCGAACTGCTGGGCTTGTCATCACCTGTCCAAGCAGGTGATGACAAGCCACGTGGCGTGCTACCCAAGCTGCACTTCCCCGCGAAAGCCAAGCGTATTATCCACCTCTGCATGGCAGGTGGGCCTTCGCAGCACGAATCCTTCGATTGGAAGCCCAAGCTCAAAGAGTTGCACGGGAAGCTGTTCCCCGATTCGTTCACCAAGGGGCAGCAACTCGCACAGCTACAGAATACCAGGCTCATTGCTCGTGGTTCGTTCGCTAACTTCAGCAAGCATGGCAAATCGGGACAGGAGATCTCTGAACTCTTCCCGCATATCGCCCAGCATGCGGATGAGATTGCCATCATCCGGTCGATGCAGACTGAGCAGATCAACCATGACCCCGCCCATGCGTTCATGAACTCAGGCTCGATCATCAAGGGTCGACCGAGCATGGGTTCCTGGCTGCTCTATGGTCTGGGTTCAGAAACCGCGAATCTGCCCGGCTTCATCGTGCTGACTTCGACCAGCAAGGCTGGTGGCGCTCAGCCTGTCTCGGCTCGGCAATGGTCAGCAGGGTTTCTGCCGAGCAAGTATCAAGGCATCATGTTCCAGTCGAAGGGAGAAGCTGTTCACTACGTTGGTAGTCCGCCTGGGGTTTGCCAAAGCACCCAGCGACAGATCATCGACGAGATTCAGCGAATGAACGGCATGCTGGCGGAAGAGAAGCATGACCCTGAGATTGCGACCCGCATCGCCCAGTATGAACTGGCCTTCCGGATGCAGACCTCGGTACCGGAACTGACGGACTTCAGCAAAGAACCCAAGGCCATGCTCGACCTCTATGGAGTGAAGGAGCCCGGCGATGGCAGCTTTGCTTCCAATTGCCTGATGGCCAGGCGGCTGGCTGAACGAGGGGTGCGGTTCATCCAACTCTATCACCGTGCCTGGGATCATCATGGCGAGATTGAGAAGAGCATGAAGATTGCAGCCAAGGATGTGGATCAATCGAGTTCGGCCTTGCTGACGGATCTGAAACAGCGAGGGTTGTTAGATGACACCCTGGTGATCTGGGGTGGCGAGTTCGGTCGCACTCCGATGGGCCAAGGTTCAGGCCGCGATCACCATATTCTGTCATTCTCATTGTGGATGGCTGGTGGTGGCATCAAAGGTGGCATCACCTATGGCAACACCGATGAACTAGGCTACCGCTCGGTGGAAGATGTCGTCAGCGTTCACGATCTGCATGCGACCCTGCTGCACCAATGTGGCATCGACTACCAGCGATTCAGCTTCAAGTACCAGGGGCTCGATATGCGACTGACTGGGGTGGAGCCTTGTCGGGTGGTGAAAGATGTACTGGCGTAATTCATACAAGGTTCGTTGATCATCATTTACAAACGTACTTTCGGTCTGCTCTTCTGCTGCATCCTCCTCGGCCTACTCACCTTTGGTCTGTGGGCCTGGTGGATTATGCCTGCTCCGTTTGTTGACACGGTCAAGCACGTAGCCAGCACTCGGCCTTTGGAAGAAGCCAGTGAGCGAACGGCACTAAGCAAGAATGCGATACCGTTGGCTGATGACCTCTCGACTGCTCCTGGAAGTGACTGGGCCAGCTTCCTCGGTCCATATGGTACCGGTGCCACCAGCGAGGCATTTCCACTACCTGCACCCATCAAGGTACAATGGCAAACGGATGTCGGAGATGGTTACGCTGCTCCCGCTATCATCCGAGGCAGAGTCATCGTTCTGGATCGTGTGAAAGATCGCGTTCGTTGCCGGGCGTTGCGACAGGATAATGGCAAAGAACTCTGGCAATTCACCTACAACTCCGATTACCTCGACAAGCAGGGCTGGGATGGTGGTCCACGGTCATCCCCCGTTTCCGATGGTGTTCGGCTCTTCATTCATGGCCCGGAAGGCATGCTTCACTGTCTGCGAGTCAGCGATGGCAGCCTGTTGTGGAAGTGTGATACAGCCAACACCTTCGGGGTGGTGCAGAACATCTTCGGTGTCGGCAGCACTCCCCTGCTCTTCGAAGATAAGCTCCTGGTTCAAATCGGTGGCAGTCCTGCTGGTACTTCCGATAAGGACTTCATGACTTTGCCCAACAATGCTTCGGCCATCGTCGCCTTCGATCAGGCCACGGGCGAGGTGCGATACCAGTGTGGCAGCGAACTGGCGAGCTATGCCAGCCCACAGATCATTCAACATAACAAGCAGCCGCTAGGCATTCTCTTCGCCCGTGGTGGCATACTGGGTTTTGATCCAGTGGCTGGCAAAGAGCTGTTTCGGCATCCCTATCGTGCCCGTTCGTACAACTCGGTAAATGCCAGCAATGCCCTTGCACAAGGGAACCAGTTATTCATCACGGAATCGTACGAGGTTGGCTCTGCTCTCTTTGAGGTGAATCCAAGTGGTATCAAAGAGACGTGGAAAGCCAGTGTCCGCAGCAAGACACAGGGAGTAGCCTGCCACTGGTCAACACCAGTTTTGATTGATGGCCACATCTATGGTTGCACCAGCAGACACCGCAATGATGCTGAACTACGATGTGTCGAATGGGCTACCGGAAAGGTGAAGTGGATTGCCCGACCACAACTCAAGGACGAAATCGCAGGACGTGGTTCGCTCATCGTGACTGCTGACAATCAGCTCCTCTACTGGTGCGAAGAAGGCTGGCTCTTCGCCATTCGTGCCAACCCGGAGAAGTATGAGCAGACGTTCGCCTGGGATGCCACGACCGTGGCTCCACAATTGAAACATCCCTGCTGGACAGGGCCTTGCCTGTCACGAGGCATGCTTTTTGTGCGAGGAAAAGGGGCACTGCTTGCCCTCGTCACAAAGTAGCCTTTTTTGTTTCTTTCCGCTGCACGCTCTATTACAATCGCCTGCGACTGTGAATGAATCTCTTCCCGATTGTTGGAGTAACCTCTCGATGCAACCGAATAACGTATCTCGCCGAGGCTTCATGGCTGGCTCGGTGGGGGCCATCTGTGCCACTGGTGTTCCACTCTGGTATGCCAAGGAAGTGGTAGCTTTGGAGCAGGAGCATGCCGTACGTGCAGTCAAGTCAGCCAATGATAAGCTGCAGGTGGGTGTCATCGGTTGCGGAGATCGCGTTCGCAGTGGTGATCTGCTCTTCGGCTTGCTGAAGAACCCCAATGTCAAAGTTATTGCTTGTGCAGATGTTGACGAAAAGCAACTGAACTACACCGCAGGTATCGTCGAAGGTGATAAGCCCAATAATAGCAAAGAGAACAGAGTCGATGCCTTCCGCCGTCCGAATCCATCAGGCTTGACGGATCACACTCGTAAGACAGATGTGAGAGTCAAGCGTTTCAAGGACTATCGCGATCTCATCGCACTCAAGGAAGTCGATGCAGTTCTGATCACGACTCCCGATCACTGGCATGCACTCCCTGCTATCGCAGCAGCCAACGCCAAGAAGGACATCTACTGCGAGAAGCCTTTGTCGCTCACGATTGCAGAAGGCCGAGCGATGGCCAATGCAGCCCGTGCGAACAATGTGGTCTTCCAGACAGGCAGTCAGCAGCGTTCAGAACTGGGTAAGTTCCGTTTGGCGTGTGAACTGGTACAGAACGGCCGCATCGGCAAGATCAAGAAGATCGAAACGCGCATCGGCAACCCCGATAAAGGTGGCCCATTCAAGACCGAACCTGCCCCCGAAGGCCTCGACTGGAACTTCTGGCTTGGCCAAACGCCTGAAGTGCCATTCACCAAGGAACGTTGCCACTACCAGTTCCGCTGGTGGTATGCCTACTCAGGTGGCAAGATGACCGATTGGGGCGCTCACCATAATGATGTGGCCCAGTGGGCGCTCGGCATGGATGACAGCGGCCCGGTCAAGGTGACAGCCATCAAGGGTGAAGCTCCAGGCATCGAGAATGGCTACGACTGCCATCGCGATTTCGAAGTCGTCTTCGAGTATGCCAATGGTGTACCAGTACATTGCATGGCTGCGGGAGAGAATGGCGTTCACTTCCAGGGAGAAGATGGCTGGATTTTCGTCAGCCGTGGTGCGATTAAGGCCAGCGATCCGAAGATCATCAGTGAACCGCTCGGTGCAGATGCCAAGCGTCTGCTGGCTTCACCAAGCCACATGGGTAACTTCCTTGGCAACATCAAGAGCCGTGGCCGCTGCTGTGCCGATGTGGAAATTGGCCATCGCTCTGCAACGGTTTGTCACTTGGGCAACATCGCCTTGCGATTCGCGATGGGCAAGCCTCTGACATGGGACCCCAAGGCAGAGAAGTTCAACGATACAGCCATGAACCAACACGTCTCTCGCGAGATGCGTGGCCCATGGAAGCTGACCTAAGATAGAACTGAATCAATGAAAGAGGCACCCGATTGGGTGCCTCCTTTATTACACAGTCTTGGTCAACTGCTCGAGTTGTTCTTTCTTATCCTGATCAATGATCGCTCGCATTAACTCGTGCATGTCACCCATCATCATCTTGTCGAGGCTGTGCATAGTGTAGTTAATGCGATGGTCGGTCACCCGGTTTTGCGGGAAGTTGTAGGTTCGAATACGATCACTGCGGTCGCCTGTCCCGATCATTCCCTTTCGCAGAGCAGCACGTTCCTTATGGAGCTTCGCTTGCTGGGCTTCGAAAATACGGGTGCGTATCATTCGCCAGCAGATGTCTTTATTCTTATGCTGGCTTCGTTCCTGCCGGCTTTCCGCTACGACACCAGTTGGGTGGTGAATCAGCCGTACACCAGACTGTGTCTTGTTCACGTGCTGCCCGCCGGGGCCGCCGCACGAGAACGTTTGCGTTTCGATATCCTCAGCACGAATCTCAATCTGCACTTCCGTTGGTTCAGGGAGTACCGCCACCGTTGCAGCAGAAGTATGGATGCGTCCCTGTGTTTCAGTCTTGGGAACCCGCTGTACCCGGTGACCACCACTTTCGTAGCGCATGAACCGGTAGACACCGTCGCCACTCATGTTGAAGCTGATTTCCTTGAACCCGCCTGCATCAGTGGTGCTGAAATCGAGCGTTTCCAGCTTCCAGCCTTTGAGCACGGCGTAGCGGGAATACATGTTGAAAAGATCGCTGGCAAACAGTGACGCTTCATCGCCACCCGTGCCAGCTCGCACTTCAACGATGATGCTGTCAAAGTCTTCGCCGGGATCGACGAGAAGCATGTCTTCGATCTTGGACTGCAGCTCGTTCTTCTCCTTGGTCTTGAGGGCAATCTCGTCATCCATCATCTGCTTCATTTCTGGATCAGACTCTTTAGCTGCGTCAGAAGAGAGAGAGTCGATTTCAGCAATGAGCTCCTTGAAATGAATGTAAGGCTTGACCTGCTTGGCCAGGCTGCCCATTTCTTTTGCCAATTTGGAATACTTTGCCCCATCGGTCATAACAGCGGGATCTGCCATCTGGGTTTCCAGAGCACGGTACTTGGTGAGGGTCTCTTCCAGTTTCGGATACATGACATCTCTCCTTACGCTTCTGTTTGAAGCTAAGGTCATATTGGGGAGAACTCGGCTAAAAGCCGACCTAGTGGTTGATTATGGAGTTGAGAAAGGGCAATGTCGAAGCTACAGCACCGAGCGTGCTGGCCAAGGCAGAATCAAACGATGTATGACTGTTCGTTGCATACCAGCATTATAGTTCAACCACGAAAGAAAAGTAGCATGTCTTATTTTGAAACGCCAAGTCAATAAATGGCAAACTACCAGTCAATCTGATTTGGCAGACCACTAAGTACGACCTAAACTTGCGCGCCTTTTGTACTTGTGATATGCCCATGCCCTTCCACATCGAAAGCGAGGCTGAACCCATTCCGGGATACCGGCTGCTCGAACGTCTCGGTGCGGGCGGATTTGGCGAAGTCTGGAAATGCGAAGCTCCGGGTAAGATTCTCAAAGCCATCAAATTTGTCCAAGGTGATCTGGAAGACGTTACCGCTGTTGATGATTCATTCAAAGCGGAACAAGAACTACGCTCCATCGAACGCATCAAGAATATTCGCCATCCTTTTATCCTCAGTATCGAACGATACGAGATCATCAATGGTCAATTGATGATCGTTACCGAACTGGCTGACTGCAATCTCTATGACCGCTTTCGTGAGTATCGTGGCAAAGGGTTGATAGGCATTCCTCGCGAAGTATTGCTCAACTATATGGAAGAGATTGCTGAAGCACTGGACATCATGACCATTGAGCATGATCTGCTTCACCTCGACATCAAGCCACAGAATCTGTTCCTGATGTACAACCACATCAAGATCGGTGACTTTGGTCTTGTGAAAGATCTGGAAGGAGTGCAAGCCAAAGTGACTGGTGGTGTCACTCCTGTCTACGCTGCTCCCGAGACTTTTGAAGGCTATGTCAGTCGATACAGCGATCAATACAGCTTAGCCATTGTCTATCAGGAACTGCTGACTGGCATTCGCCCCTTTACGGGTGGCAATGCCAAGCAATTGATGCTTCAGCACATTTCCGGTGTTCCAGGACTCGATCCGCTTCCCCCAGCAGATCGCCCCATCATTGCCAAGGCACTCTCCAAGAAGCCTGCGGAGCGATGGGAAAACTGTACCGCACTAGTGCAGGCGCTCCGGAAATCGCACGAACCACATCCCAAGGATGCTGCTCTTCCCAATGTCCGTGTTGACAAGGAAAATACCGGCATCCAGGATCGAAACTCCCGAGGCGATTCTGTTCCGCCACAGATCAAGCCACCGGGAACGATGCGGGTTGACGACTACTTTGAACTGGGACCAATTACCCAGGTAGCAGGGCAGCGTCATCCCAGTGTGATGATGACACAGGCCCGCAAGACGACGCCTCGTCAAACCGTGGTTCCGGAAGACGATTCGACTACTGGCGTGCTTCGGCCCGTGCTTCTCATCGGCCTTGGGCAATTCGGCAGAGCCACGCTGCAATGGGTCAAGCAGTCACTCCAACTTCAGTTTGGCCCTACTGGATTGCCCATCATTCGATGTGTTGCCGTTGATACCGACTCCGCTCTACCCAGCAATCATCTGGCTCGTATCTCGGAGCAGGAAGACTTGCTGGTCACCCGCTTGAATCGTCCTGCTCGTTACATTCGATCCCGGGATTCATTGCCACCTGTAGAAGATTGGCTCAATACCAACATTCTCTATCGGATGCCTCGTACTCAACTTACCAGTGGCATTCGTGCCTTGGGTAGACTGGCGCTCGTGGAACATTACGGCGCATTCTGTAGCCGAATTGAACGTGACCTGAAAGCCATCGTTGAACCGCAAGCCCTGGTTGATGCGGAGAAGCAGGCTCGAGAAACGTTTATCAGTCGTAAACCTCGTGTCTATGTGATCGGCCACCTGGGTGGTGGTACAGCCAGCGGCATGTTCATTGATGTTGCGTACATCGTCAAATCGCTTATGCGGAAATATGAGTTTGACGAAAACGATGTGCAGGCCGTCTGCTATGTACCAAACGAAGAGTGTATGCAGGCAGCTGATCTTCCTGAAGCTAATGCTGTTGCTGCCCTCTCTGAATTATTCCACTATCAGCAAGCGGGGATGAAGTTCAAGGCTCTTTATGAAGCCAAATCAGAGTGGGTGGAAGAGAGTACTCCACCATTCACTCAAATTCAATTCATCGAAACAACTCCACGTCCGGCCAGCACGCAGGAAAAGAAAGATACTGCTTCCTTGCAAATACAAAAGGTAGCGGAGGTGCTGGTACGCACCATGACTACGCCGCTGGGTAGAATTGCTGACCCCGCCAAGCTGACCGCAGGCACCACTCCTTACCAGGCTATCGGCCTGCGTGTGCTCAATTCACCCCGTCGGGTACTGATTCGCAAATCTTCGCATATCGTCTTCCAGAACCTGCTTGATGAATGGTTGAAGCCTGCCAACGCTCAGATTCAACAGACGGTGCGTCATCGTATCGATGGCTTCTTCCACTTTGAACGCTATGCTCCAGAATCGCTCCAGCACTATTTCGACCAGACCATCTCCCATTCGATGGAAAAGCCTGGTGATGAATATATCAACACGCTGGTCGCACCTTTTCAGCATGGCATCCATTCCCGTATTCCTAATGTCGATGAAGTGAAACGTGCTTTGCGGGAGATCATTCGAAACCTCGGCAATAGTGGCGATGGTTCTGGAATGAATACTTTGGTGATGACGGACGGCAACACCAAGCTCTTCCGGGCTATCCGTGAAGCCTGCGAGAAACTAGTCCGCACCGGTGCTACAAGGCTCGTCTACACCATCTATCGCCACATGGACAAGGCTGGCCTGCGATTCAGTGCAACCGAAGAAGCTTTACGATACTCGCTGGCTAAGCTGGATGAATGGATCGCAGCTCATGAAGCCAAGGCGAAGCAAGCCAACATGGAATATGCCCAGGCCATGGAATACCTGCGACAGGATTTTGTGGAGTACGAACGCCTGAGTGCATTGCCTAAAAAGAAGTGGCCTAGCATGACCACACCGGGTGAGCGACTGCTGGCACTCTACCGTGCCCGCATTCGAGCCTTGATTAACGAACATATTGCCAAAGTATACCTTGGTTTTCGTGGCGCGTGTTCGGATCAAAATCGCGATATCCGTTTCTGCCGTCAGCGGTTGCAGGAATTGCAGCAAAGCCCAGTGCCGATGGAGAAACTTCCAGAACGGCCAATGACTTTGAATCGCGTTACTGAATCAATCCTGCTTCCCACCGGTTGCAAGGATCTCATGCAGGCTGTCCAACAGTTTGCCCTAAGTGTGACTCCGGATGATATGGAGAAGATCGACAGCGTCGTTGGTGAGCGGTTGGAGAAGAACTATCCTCGTTTGTCGGAATTGTGCCTGTCTACCATCGAACAGCTACGCCCGGTGCAGGAACTGATCATGCAGGAAGCCAAGCGTTTCCTGGATCAGCGGCTGACACTTATTGACGCTGCCGGGCTTTTCCTCGAAGGACAGAAGAACCCGGAAGAAGCCTATCGCAAGGTGTTTGATCAGGCCGAGCCTATGCTGCATTTGCAAGGCGGCGAGGATTGCAAAGAAATAGCCATGCTGATGGTCAACGACAGCGAGCATGGTAAGAAATTAAGCGACTTGGCAACCAACTGCTTCCCTCATACCAGGGTCATTTCCTTCAATCGCAATGATGAAGTGATCGTCTACCGTTCCTTCGTGGGAGTGCAGTTGGAGCACTTGGCTGCACTGAACGAGAATGGCTTACAGGCCTACCGCACTGCTCTCGAAATTGAGCATTTCACGCCACATAGCAGGCAGGATGTTGAAACCTGGCAAAGCCCGGTTCTACAGCATCAGTAGCGTATTCTGATAAATTCATGATTCCTTCGCATTCTGCTGGCATTTGCATTCTGTATGCAGTAGACCGGAGATTGCGATTATGAGCTAGGGGCCTCCGTCCCTGGTGAATACTAACATCGTGAGGAAGAACCATGCAACGTGTTTGGAAATGGATGGCGCTCGTCGGCATAGCGCTCATTCTCAGTACAGCAGGCAGCGCAGAAGATGCCCGTGCCAAAACGAAGACCCCTGAAGAAGTGGATGCCACCATTATCCAGGAAATCAAGGATCGTCAGGAGATTCTCAAGAATCTGACCTATCTCAGTGATGTCATCGGCCCACGCATGACAGGTAGTGCCAACCTGAAGAAGGCCAATGACTGGGCAGCCGAGAAGTTCAGAGAGTATGGTCTCGATAACGTCAAACTCGAGCCCTACACCATCCCCGCTGGTTGGGAACGAGGCTTCGCCCGTATGCGGCTGGTGGAACCCAACAACGGTCGCTGGCTGACCGTCGCTTCCCGTGCCTGGACTCCGGGTACCAGTGGCAAGATGATCGGTGAAGTCGTCTATCTGAATGCCACTAATCAAGAGGAATTGAACAAGTACAAGGGCAAGCTGAAAAGCGCGATCGTCCTGCAGAGCAAGCCCGCAGATGTCCGCCCTGTCTCAGAAATCGGCAAGCCCCGTGAGCCACGCGATCCTAACAATGTCGCTCGTCGTCGTCCACCTGGTGGTGGTGGCATGGAATTCCGTCGCTCCATTGATCAGTTCCTGCGAGCAGAAGGCGTGGCTTGTACTGTCACTGATTCAGCCAAGCCCCACGGTTTGTTGAACATGACAGGTAACTGGGCTGCTGGTGACCGTGCCAACGCTGCTGATCCATTGCCCAATGTGTTCATGACCCATGATGATTATGCCATGCTGTATCGGCTGGTAACTCGTCCCGATGCTGCACCAGTGAAGATCGAAGTGGAGATCGAAGCCAAGATCGTCCCAGGCCCCATCACCGTGTACAACACCGTGGGTGAGATCACCGGCACTGAAAAACCTGATGAATTCGTTGTCATCGGTGCTCACATCGATTCCTGGGATCTTGCACAAGGCACCACCGACAATGGCACCGGTACTTCAGTGATTCTCGAAAGTGCCCGAACCCTCGGCAAGCTTGCCAAGGCTGGCACCAAGCCCAAGCGAACCATTCGCTTCTGCCTCTTCTCGGGTGAAGAACAGGGGCTACATGGTTCCAGGGAATATGTCAAAGCCCATGAAGCGGAACTGCCCAAAACCTCGATGGCACTCGTACATGATACTGGTACAGGTCGCGTGACATCGCTACCGATGCAGGGGCGCAAAGCTATCAGGGATTTCATGGAGAAGGAACTTCCCCAACTCAAAGGGCTGAATGTCACTGTCATCAATGGGAATCAGGGTGGTACCGATCACCTTCCCTTTGATGCCAAGGGCGTACCAGGCTTCGCTTTCCATCAAGATCCTGCCGAGTATTACCTTACGCACCACTCTCAAAGCGATACTCTGGACAAAGCCCGTGAACCGGATCTGATCCAGGGTGCACAGGTGATGTCTACCATTGCCATGCGAGTAGCTAACCTGCCCGAACTGCTCAGCCGCGAGAAGAAGACGCCTGAGGAGAAGGCAGAAGAAGCAAAGAAGGCAGCTGAGAAAGCTGCAGAGAAGAAGAACGAAGAGAAGAAGTAATCAACATGCTCCCCCTTACGCTCAACAGTGGAAGGGGGTTTTTCGTTGGGTTGATTACTGTGCCGACCAGCCACCATCCACAGTAATATTTGTTCCCGTGATGTAAGATGCTGCAGGCGAGCAGAGGAATAATACTACTGCTGCCATCTCCTCCGGCTTGGCAGTGCGGCCATTGGGGATGATGCTGGCCAGTACGGCCGGATCACTCCCTGAAGCACTGAATCGATCAAACATCTCGGTGACCGTTACACCGGGTGAGACGATATTCACCCGTATGTTCTGCTTCGCCTGCTCAAGAGCTGCACTCTTCGACAGCCCCACTACCGCATGCTTGCTGGCTGTGTACACCCCAGCTCCTGACATCCCTACCACGCCGAACACGGAGGCATTGTTGACGATCGCTCCGCCACCCGACTTCTGCATCGCCAGTATTTCATGCTTCATCGACAGCAGCACACCGAGCACATTGATATCGAAGACATGCTGGTAATTCTCTACCGTCTCCAGGTGGGTTTGCACGAAGGGCTTACCTTCCACGCCGGCGTTGTTGAACGCTGCATCGAGTCTGCCGTAGGTTTGTAGTGTAGTTTCCAGTAGATGGATCACATCAGCTTCTTTGCTGACATCGGTTTTCACGAAGATGCCTTCACTGCCAGCCTGCTGGATCAGTTCGACGGTTTGTACACCTTCCTTCTCACGTCGGCCTGCGACAACCACCCTGGCACCTTCCTTAGCGAAGGCAATAGCGGTGCTTCGGCCAATGCCCGAGGTGCCACCGGTGACGAGTACTACTTTACCTGCATAGATTCCCATGCTGCAAACCTCGTGGATGTGTGAACGATCAGCGTCTCAGGAAGTACTTGATGCCTTCATGCATGATAGCTTCCGATTCCGGAGCCACCCAGGTAGCGGTGATTTCGTACCCGCCTTGGGGGTAGGCATCAGCGGTCGGAATGTACCAGGGTCCGCCATCGCCATATGAAGCGGTGATCAGGTTGGCATCAGGCAACTGGAACTTGGCATACTGCATGTATTCGATGAAGCACTCGCCAGGCAGATGGATGATCCGGGTGTTGGTGTTCAGGAGAAGGCCATTCAGGATGATGGGAATCTTTTCTTCGCATCGCTTCAAATATGACAACTGCATGGCAGCACGGATACGGTTCGAGGTCGATTCCTTGCTGTTGGCGATAACCTGATTGATCTTCTCTTCAGTGAGATCTTTGCGAACGGGTAGATGGACTGGCGTGCTTCGCCATTCCCATCGTTCCAGCGGAACCTTATCTGGTTCATGGTCAGACTTTACCAGTCCGTCGTAGATGATCTCAGCCAGTGCCGCACGGCGTGGTGGTGTGCCATCGTTGTACTTCCCTGCAGCGACGTTGCCTGCACAGCCATTGAAGTAGAGGTGGGGTATATTGTCTTCTTTCACTCTTCGTTCACGGGCGATACCGACGAAATCGTAGTTCACTTCGCCATCGCCATAGTAACTCATGGGATGGCAGGCATAGTAGTGCAGGGCAGCCAGCTTGGTTTCTACATTCCAGAAGACTACGGTACGCAGACCCTGATCAATCAAACCGACTGGCTCATCTCGCAACTTGGCATCCTTGCAGGAACTCCCGCGCCAGCCCTTCACTTTGCCATCAGGCCCAAGGATGCGGCGATTGCTGGCCACCCCATCCACTCGTGCCGTTCCCGTTTGCATATGGGTGACCGGCTGCAATTTCTTCAAGCTCTCTGCGATGGCTTTGGCTACCTTTTCTTGAATGCTAGCGAACCAGGCTACATCGAAGCTGGCGGGTAGGTCCTTGTGTTGGCTTACCAGTTTCTGCGCGCCGCCATCAACAAACGGGGCATTGTGCTGATGCACGCAGTGGAGCGCCACCCGTTCCGGTGTGGTATGGGCAGCCTGGGCAATGACCTTGGTGAACGCCACATGGCTTTCATTGAGGATGCCTGTCCAATCGAAAGCCACCAGCACTACTGGGGCTTCCGGTCCCTGCAAGATGAGGCCATAGCAATAGAGAGGTGTACCAATTTTGGTGGCAGGCTTGATCCATCCCCCACAAAGCGGATGGCCCAATGGCGGAGTGACATCAACCTTGAATGTCGTCAGAAAGGAATTGGGCATGGGTCTGTTCAAGAACTGAGGGACGTCAGTCCCCGGAGTTGGTTATCGTAACAGCAGCGATTCTAACTCACCTACTGAGTGCAGTACATAGTCTGGTTGTGTGGCGAGTGTCTCTTCAGGATAGACCGCACCCCACATGGCTGCTGCTGTTCGCGTTCCGGCTCGCTTTCCGGCAATGATGTCAGTAGGGTTATCACCCGCGTAGATTGTTTGTGCAGGTGCTACTCCAGTCAATTCGCAAGCTTGCAAGACGCCATCTGCTGCGGGCTTGGGAAATTTCACATCGTCACTAGTCACCACTGCATCAAAGCTGCTAAGCAGGTTCACATGCTTCAAAGTCGCAATGGCTGAACCTCTGCCTTTGCCGGTGAAGATGGCAGTCGCCCAGCCTGTAGAACGCGCTCGCTGAACCAGTTCACACATTCCCGGATAACATTCGACCAAACCGTGCTCATAACCATCAGCATACAGCTTGTGGAAACGAGCAGCTGCTTGTTGCTTCATTACTTGGGTATATGGTTCACGCAGCAAGCCTTGCGACTGATGTTGCAGAAGAAGGCGTTCGATGCACTCTTCTTCCGCTGGCCCAAATGTGGCAGCAATCTCCTGGTCGCTTGGTGATCTGGTAGTGCAGGGCAAGACGGCATCGCGAAAACAGCGGATGATCAGGCCCATCGAATCGACCACTGTCCCATCGAGGTCGAGGAGCAGTAGTTGTCTCATGCTGCCTTCCAATCGACGCTTTGTACTCCACTCAGCAGTTTGAGGTCACGCACCAGATCAAACGACGACAACCCGGACTTCAGCCGAATGCGATAGGTCACTTCGAAAGCAGTCCCCTTCTTGCACGTGCCATGCGCTCGCACCATGTAATGCTCGGCATAGCGTTGCATCAAGGCATCGATGGGTTGCTGGAGCGGTAGCTTGGCATCGAACTTCAGTTTCAGAATAGATGCAGCAGAAATCTTGCGGACCTGATGGTTCTGTGTCAGGTAAGCAGCCAGTGCTACGAAAGGCAGACCGATCATGGCCACGTTCAGATATCCAACACCAGCAGCCATGCCGACGACAACGGCACAGATAACGAAAGCGGCATCGCGGGTATCTTCCACTACCGTACGGAAGCGAACAATGGCCAGCACCCCTGCCAAGGTAAAGGCCCGCGAGACGCTGTTGCCCACGGCCAGCACCACCATCGCCAGCAAGATGGAGAGTAGCACAATAGTCGCAAGAATGCCTTTGGTGCTTGTAGAATCATGGCGAGGTCGGGTGAAGCTGTAGATGGCAGCGACGATGAAGCCGAGCAGCAACGAGGTTGCGATGCGAAGTAGCACGGTTTCCCAGGCGATCACCTCTTCACCAGCATGAAGCTGCTTTTCTAACCAGTCCATCGTGCTGCTACTCCTTGCAGGTTTTACTAGTGTTTCGCTGCCATCTCTTGTACAACGTCTTTATCTTCTCACGAAAGGCTGAAGCTCCGATGAAGATGTATACCATCATAACGATTCTCTGCACATTTGGTTCGGCAGTTGCTCAAGATATACCTCAGGAACTGCTGACTGTTGCAGAACGGTCGCAATTTCAGGCCACCAGCAAACATGCCGAGGTCATCGATCTCTGCGAACGGCTCGCCAAGGCTTCTCCCCGCATCAAGCTCATTCCCGATGCGGGCAAGACCTTTGAAGGCAAACCACAGCCTCTGCTCATCCTTGCTGATCCACCCATCAGTACGCCTGCCGAAGCGCATGCATCGGGCAAAGTCATCGTGATGGCATTCGCCAACATTCATGCAGGCGAAGTGGATGGCAAGGAAGGGGTGCTGATGCTTGCTCGCGAACTGGGGCTGGCTTCCTCTGCGAATATCTTCAAGGATGTGATTGTCCTCGTCTATCCCAACTTGAACGCTGATGGCAATGATCGGATTGACATGAAGAACCGCCCCGGCCAGGTGGGGCCTTCCGCGGGGATGGGGGTTCGCGCCAACGCCCAGAATCTTGATCTCAACCGCGACTTCGTCAAGTTGGACAGTCCCGAGGTCCGTTGTCTGGTCAAGCTCTTCGATACGTGGAACCCTCATATCATTGTTGATTGCCATACCACTAACGGTTCCTACCATCGCCATGTGATTACTTACGACACCAACAAGCACCCGGCCTGTGATGCAACCATCATCAAGCTGTGTCTCGACAAGATGATCCCTGAATTAACTGAACGGCTTGACAAAAAAGGTGGGTGGAAGAGCTTCTACTACGGCAACTTCAACCGCGACAAGACGGTCTGGGAAACCTACGGCCATCAACCTCGCTTCAGTACCCAGTATTGTGCCCTGCGGCAACGCATTGGCATTCTCAGCGAATCCTACTCCTACGCCAGCTACAAGGATCGCGTGCTGGCGAGCAAGGACTTTGTGCACACCATCATCGATTACGCTGCTGCCCACCGTGCCGAGATCATCAAGACGCTAGACGAGGCAGCAGCACGGCAGAAGCAGGAGCAAACGGTAGCTCTACGTGCCAAGATTGTCCCGTTCCCCGGCCGCTTCACTATTCTGGGTTTTGCTGAGAAGGAAGAGAACGGCAAGAAAGTGCGAACGACCGAAGGCAAGGAATACCCCGTCACCTATGTGGGTGGCGTGGAAGCGACCTACAGTGTCAAACGGCCCAGTGCTTACCTCATCCCCAGCCGCTGCAAGGAAGTGATTGAGAATCTGAAGCGTCATGGCATTGCCCTCAGTGAATTGCCCAAAGATGGTTCGTACCCGGTGGAGGTGTATCAGCTCAAGAGTCTGAGTCCGAGCAAGTCGGCCTATCAGAATCGCAAGTTGACCCAACTCGATGCGGAAGCCAAGCCAGTGGAACGCGACCTGAAAGCAGCTGACTTTGTCATGGTGAAGACCTCGCAACCTCTGGGTAACCTCGCCAGCTTCCTCCTCGAACCCCGTGCTGACGATGGCCTGGCCGTCTGGGGCTTTTTTGGAGACGATCTGCAGGAGGGGAAAGAGTACCCCGTGCTGCGGTTGGTGAAATAGGTTGGAGTATCGGCTTGAGCCGGCCAGCGATGGCGGGAATGGAGGAAGCCCTGTCATGATAGCCCTCAGAGCTAGTTCGCGCGTCGGGCTGGTATCATTCTATCTGCAACAACAGCTCCGCTACCTCGCCCCACCTGTCAAACGCCTGATACCTCTGTTGCTTGCCATCCAGATGCTTCGCCAGATCACCCCTTGCAAACCGCAGGTGTTCCGGCACCAGTAGTGACGGAATGATGTCAGTCGTGCCATCACCGGCATAGGCCACCATCTTCGGCCCTTCCACCGCGAGCGCTGCCTTCACAATGGCCGCCTTGTCGATACCCGTGATCGGCGAGAAGAACTGTAAGCCGTACGGTCGACTCATCAGCAAGCCTTGTCCTTCCACAAACTTGCCGGGATTGGTGTGTATCACCAGCGGCGGTTCGATATGTTTAAGCAACTTCTCGATGTACCAGCCACATCCCGCCGAGGCGACAGCAAGCTCCCACCCGGCGGCTCGCAATTCCTGCACCCAACGAGGCAACTCGGGTTCCAGTTCCATCTTGTCGAGCAGTGCCACCAGTTCCGCTTCGCTGCAACGAATCTCAGCGAAGTACTTCTGCAATACTTCGAAGTGAGTGATCTGATGATCGAGATACTCCTGCCAGTAGTTTGGCACCGTGGTTGGCAGTATCTGCTGGATGACCAGTTGATAGAAGTCCTGCCGACAGAGGGTCCCATCGAAATCAGTAATGAAAATACGGCGCATGAACGCATCCCGGGGTGCAGAGTAACGGTTACTTTATGGGAATGTCTGTGCCACCACCAAATGAGACTAAAACCACAATCGCAAGCCGATCATCGGCCCCTGCAGATCAGTCGAACCAATACGCAAGTAATCGTATCCCACATACGCCTCAGCATGCTTCCACACCAGACCCATACGCCCCGTGGCACGGAAGACCGAGGCATTCCCCAGTGCTCCCGCCTCCAGTTGAGCGCTGAAGGTATAAGGCTCCTTCGGGAACCACTCCCAACCGTAGACGAAGTTGAAACCCAAATCAGTTCGAGTCTTGTCATCCATGAAACGCATACCAATACCTGCCCTATACTGCCACCGCTGCGACTGAGCAAAGCGAAAGAGTGCGTTGATGTCGCCAATCACGAGCCGGTCTGTTTCCAGTGCCCGCTTGTCTTCTTCAAAGAACTGCACTGAACCACCAATGCCAAAACGGGTCATGGTGTCAGCCAGAAAAGACAGCCCCACTCGCTGCACACCCTGGAAATCACTTCCCACCTCAGCAGCAGCCCGCAAACTCAAGAGACGATCCCATGAATAAGGCGTATGGACACCATCAATAGTCTCACCTCGCCCGCGCTGCATCAGCCCATCCCATTTCTCGGCATAGGGATAAGCGATGAAGACAGCATTCAGCCGATAGTCATCGCCGACTAGCGCTACCGGGATGGTAAAGGGAGAAGTCACTACATAAAAGGCAGCATAGGCACCGACCTTAGCGAGATCCTCATCCCCTTCAATACACGAAGACGAATGATCAGACGAACTGCCCGAACTGGTTGATGGCGACGACGGCGCCTCCACCTTCGGGGTACGCACTTCCGAGCGCACACTCTCGAGCCGACCTTCCTGGGGCAGTGTGCTACCTGCGAAGCAAAACAACACCACAAAAATGCTAATGCGAGACATGAACCTGGCTATAGCCAGGGTGGCACCACCCTGTCAATCACGATTGCCCCATTTTCCTTGACGATTCGGCAGTTATGAGGCAATACTGAACTCCCTCAGAAATTGGAACCTCGACATGATCCGCTTGCTTCTCCTCGCGTTAGTTAGCTTGTTTGCCTACGCACCAGTGTCGGCGGAAGCTCCCGAACCAGTGCTCGCCCTCAAAGGTAACGATCCCGTAGCCCTCATCGATGGCAAAGAAACACCAGGCGATGAGAAGATCGAACTTACTCATGGCCTCTTTCGTTATCGCTTTTCGAATGAGGACAACAAGAAGTTGTTCCAGAGCAAGCCTGAAGAGTATGGGATCCAACTCGGCGGAGCCTGCGGTCGCATGGGGCCATTCAGTGGCAACGGTTCACCTGCACGCTACTTCGTCCATAATCGTCGAATCTATGTCTTCGCTTCTGAGAACTGTCGTAACAGTTTCAAGCTCGATCCGGTCGCCCATATCGAATTGCCCAACCCCGTACCGGAAGGCCCTGATGTCCAGAAACGACGAGGCGCAGAGCTTGTCGAACTCGCACTCAAGGGTTTTGGTGGTGCTGACAAGGTGGATGGGCTGAAAAGCCTGCAGTCGCTTTCAACCTGGGTGTATGGACAAGGCAAGAACGAAACCGTCGCCAAGCACAATGTCTTTTGGTCTGCACCAGACCTCTTTCGCGTTGAAGATGTCTTTAACTCTACCTACGGGTATACCCTGAATGGCAAGCACGGCATCCAGATGGAGGGCAAGAAGCATTGGCCTCTTGCATCATCTCTGCATGCAGTGGGCCATCGCCAGATGCTACGGGAGCCGTTGATCTTGTTGACCCAGCACAAGCTGCCTGGATTTGTCGCTATCGCCCGTGGCAAGGAAACCCTTGATGGTGTAGTGGTGGACTTGGTCGATGTCGCACTAGATGGTGCTACATCGCTCTGGTACATCGAAAGCAATACCGGCAGAATCCTCGAAGTTGCCTACCAAGCCCAACGTACGAAAAACGGTTTGAACGTAGTGAAATACAGCGACTTTCGACAAGTCGATGGCTTGACACTTCCCTTCGCCTCCACCGAAAGCTTCAACGGCAAAGTCGTGAATGACCCTGTGAAAACAGTGGATGGTTACGTGATCAATGCTGACATCAAGAAGGAACGGTTCAGTCAGCCTTGAGTTGTTGCAAGCAATCGTTTCGTTGAAATGAAGAAGTAGCCCAATAGCAAGACATTTCTTCAAGCATCACGACGGAGCGAGATGGGTACAATGAAAAAGGCGACTGGATACTCAACCAGTCGCCCTCCGTATTGCTGTTAGCTGTGAGCTGTTAGCCGTCAGAAAATACTTACTTGATCCGCTTCAGTTTCTCTTCTTTCTTGTCGCCTTCCTTGGTGATGAGTTCATCATCATTCAGCTTGACGATGGTCATGGTGCTGGTCTTTTCCTCTTCAGAACCGGGAGGCTTCATCTTGACCACGAGTTTGTCCCCTTCGACCTTATAGGTACCAGCCATGTTGATCTTCTGACCATTGAACTCAGCGTTCACGGTCAGCTTGTTGTCCTTGGTCATTTCCATCACGATCTTGGCGCCAGGAGGGGCATCCTTTGCGTCTGGTTCCCACTTGCCAACGATCTTGCTGGCATCGATTTTGTCCTGGAAGGCAGAGGTGACGGTGACACACACCAAAGCCAATACGAGCACGCTCAAACAACGGATCATGTTCACTCCAAAAAAAGAAGCTGCCTCACCAGAGCGGGGCAGCCTGCACATAGCTTGTTATGGCTTAGCTCAGAACACCTGCAATGGCTTTTCTCTTACGTGCAACATATTCAAAAACCATCAGGAGACCATCGGTAACCTCTTGTTGAACCGCAGGTGAACTCCAAGGAGCGCTCAGTTCCGTCAGCGTTCGTACTTCCTGAGCCAGCTTGGCCACTTCATTGCGATCAAACACCACGTAATTACATGATGCGGTCAGGTCAGTCGAACCATACCGTCTTCCCTTCTTGAGAGCGGGTAGCATATCGACCTGCACTTTGTTCGCTATCGCTCGTTTGAGCAGTTCATCAATCAAGCGAGTATTCAGCGGTTGCCCCGATTCCTGCTCCATTTCAAGCTCAGTCCACAAGCCTTCAGGCCCCAATGCGATGGTCATGACGGTGTCAATCGCTTCTGCATCGCGGGGGGAAACGCCTCGATAGGTAATACCATTCTTCGCCAATCGGCTGGATAGCTTGGCAAATTCATCGTCGGGGGTTCCGCCCATTTCGAACTCGACGACCTTAACTAGCGCCATCTCTTCCGCTTCGGTAGCCTTACCAAAGACCTGATGGAAACGACCGGGATTGATTGAGTTAAAGATCCACTGGGGCATAGCAACCTCATACGGAGCAGGGCAGTAAGCTCCAACTTCTCTCAATCATAGCTTAGGAAACGAAGTCGTAAAGCAGGAAAGACCAACGATTTCAGAAGCAGTTTTCACGCACCAGTATCGACTGGTCAAAAGCCCAAGAATTACTTGAATAGCCAAGACCTGCATTTGCCTCCCCGAAGAGAAAGCCTCGAATGAAGATTCACGAATACCAGGCCAAAGAACTGCTGGCTGCCCAGGGTGCCATCGTGCCACGTGGCATCGTCGCCCGCACCCCGGAAGAAGTGGGCAAAGCCTACGCCGAAGTAGCGCCTGCTGGTGGTGGACTCGCTGTCATCAAGTGCCAGGTACACGCTGGCGGACGAGGCAAAGGCAAATTCACCGGCAGCAACAAAGACTTCGGTGGTGTCAAACTGGTCAAGAGCCAGGCTGAAGCTGTCGAAGTCGCACAGGTAATGCTGAAATACCCACTCGTTACCAAGCAGACGACTGCCGAAGGGCAGAAAGTCGCCACCATTCTAGTGCAGGAAGCTGCCGACATCGCACGCGAACTCTACGTCGCCGTCGTGCTCGATCGTGGCCTCGGCCTTCCTGTTCTGATGGCTTCCGCCGAGGGTGGTGTCGACATCGAAGAAGTGGCTGAGAAGCACCCTGAGAAGATCTTCAAAACCACCATAGATCCCGATCGGGGCTTGCAGCCATTCCAGAGTCGTCGGATTGCCTTCGCACTCGGCTTCACCGGCAGCCAGATCGAGCAGGCAGAAAAGGCACTGACTGCTCTCGTCAATGTCTTCCTGAAAGAGGATGCCAGCCTGGCCGAGATCAATCCGCTGATCGTCACGAAGAGTGGCCAGGTGCAGGTGCTCGATGCCAAGATGACCTTTGACGACAATGCTCTCTTCCGCCATCCCAACATCGAAGCCTACCGCGATGTGGGCGAAGAAGATCCCTTTGAGCATCGTGCTGCCCAGACCGGCCTCAGCTTCGTGAAGATGAATGGCAACATCGGCTGCCTGGTCAACGGGGCTGGCCTCGCGATGGCCACCATGGACATCATCAAGCTGCACGGCGGCGAACCTGCTAACTTCCTCGACGTGGGAGGTGGTGCCAACAAGGAACAGGTCACCGAAGCCTTCCGCATCCTGCTCTCCGATCCGAACGTGAAAGCAGTGCTTGTCAATATCTTCGGTGGCATCATGAAGTGCGACATAATCGCTGCAGCCATCCTCGCTGCGTACGATGAAGTTGGCTTCAAGGTCCCCCTCGTCGTCCGCCTCGAAGGCACCAACGTCGAACAAGGGAAAAAGATGCTGGCCGAGTCTGGCAAAAAGATCATCGCCAGCGACAGCCTCACCGAAGCTTCCAAGCAAGTAGTTGCTAGTATCAAAGCGTAATGAATGTGAGAGTACCATGCATTGCCAGCCCGATGTGAGAGTTCACGTGTCGGGCTGGTCTGCGATGTCTACGCGGCGTTCGGCAGTTGTGTCTTCGTCTCACGCAGTGCATCTTCGGCGAAGGCTTCGGTTTCTACTCGGCCTTTACCCTGGCGGATGCCGACGAGGACGAGGAGTTTGCGGCGGAGCCAGCGGAAGGGTACGGCGACGCAGCGGTGGAGGTTGATCCACCAGGGGCGTGCATCTTTCACCGCTTTCTCGCCTTCGGCTGCACCTTCAGGTGAATGTCTGACGAAGTGCTTGATGCAGTGGTAGCGGTCGCTCTGCTGGAAGAGGCGAAGTAGCCAGGGGAGCAGCGTGAACTTCGTCCACCAGCCACTCGGCAAAATGTAACTCACCTGGAAGTCGATCAGGTACGGGGCACCATCATCGCCGACGATGATGTTTTCCCGTTTGTGCAAATCCATGTAGGCAATCTGCCGGGCGTGTACATCGCGAAGAATGGAGCGGAGTTTATCGAAGAACCTTGTCGGTAGTTGTTCGTTCGACTTCATCGGGTGGCCCAGGATGTAGCCACGGGCGACGGCGTGTCGCGCTGGTTTGCCATCGATATGAATCTGGCCTAGAACCTGGGGGACGTTGGGCAGGTCGTGCAGGCGTTTCAGCAGGGTCGCTTCGTGCCTGGCGAGCCAGTGGCCTAGCCAACGCATGGGAATGAAGCCGATGGGCTGCTGGCGGTTGAACTTGGCAATCGCGAGTCCGCTGGTGCCTTCGTAGAGAGCGGTGGCAGCCCAGGAATCGTGCTTGTAGATTTCGATACGGTCGTAGTGCAGGCCATCAATGGTGATCGAAGCTGGCGGTTCAGTTCGGCCCAGAGCACGAAAGAGCGCAGGCCGAGGCTTAGCCAGTTTCGGCGCAGGCGCATGCTGTAACTGAATCACATCCCGGTTCATTCTGTACTTATCGGCTGAAAGGATGCGATAAAGTAGGCAAACTATGCAGAAGCCCGGGTGGGTTTTCTGGGATGTGGATATGAGAAAGTGGGCGAGATGGGGAGAGATGGAATTGGTCTATCCACATGGCATCAGAGTCTGCCAATCTCATTCTCTCGCGCCGTATTCGCGTTGTACCCCGTGGCGATCATACCGATGCAGGCCAGCATTCCTAGATAGAACCCGGGTTGGAGGTCGAGCAGCGAGTTGCCGTTGTGGCAGCGGGCATGGATCAAGAGCAAACCCAACACCACGCCGGCCAGAACCAGACCGATGGCTTCGTTGTACCAGCGGTGGTAGACATACTTGGGTTCGTTCCCCAGAGGCCTACTCCCATCGCCAGCCAGCCGATGCTCGCGTAGAGTAGGGTGGCTTCGGGTCGTAGCCGCTCAAGCAAGCTGTCAGTGGTGGGGCCGCCGAGGAACTCTCGTGTATGCCCTGGTTCAAAGATACCAGCTTCATAGGCCATGCAGACACAGGCTAGGATGCCGAACAGGCAAAATCCCGAGGCAAACAAGCGTTCCTTAGTCGTGAGGAGATGCATCACTTGCTCCAAGTCGTATTCCCCTTAGCCCGGAATGGGAGCAAATAGGCCTTCATCCGCAAATGCTTCCTTCTTGTTCTCGATCCGTCAGACTGGTACGATACACTTCCTGCCAGTTCTCCCACCGGAAGTTGATCATGTGCCGTCTGATTGCTGTTGCGTTCTTGTTCGTCTGTGCTTCCACCACATTTGCCCAGCCCATTCCCCGTTTGACGGTGCTTACCCCAGCAGGCGGACAGGCCGGGGCAACCGTGCAACTGACGCTGGCAGGTGTTGATCTGGACACCGTCTCCAACTTGATGATCGCACCCGCAGGCATCACTGCGGCACCTACGCCTGACCCGAAGAAGGCGGGGACCTTCCTGCCTAACCAGTTCACACTGACGATACCCAAAGAGATGCAGCCGGGTACGTTCGATGTTCGGGCGGTGGGAACGTTTGGCATCACCAATCCACGGGCGTTCGTGGTGGGTGAGTTGCCTGAAGAGCAGGAGAAGGAACCCAACAATGATGTCGGGCAGGCTCAGCCTGTGAAGCTGAACAGCACGGTCAACGGGGTGATCATCGCACCGTCTGATGTGGACTACTATTCGGTGGACTGCAAGAAGGGGGAGACGGTGCTGGTGCAGTGTGCCACCGAGAGCATAGACAGCAGGCTCGAACCCGACATGAGGGTGTTCAATCAGTCGGGCAAGCTACTCGTCGCCAATCGGCCACGTGCAGAGCCGGATGGCTTCTGCCAATTCACGGTGCCAGCCGATGGTACGTACTTGATTCGGCTCTGTTCGCATGCTCATGTCGAAGGGAATGCAGAATCGTTCTATCGACTGAGCGTTTCCACCAGACCGTGGATCGAAGCGATGACGCCGAACGTGGTGGAGCCGGGGAAGGCTGTTTCGGCAAACATCTGGGGCAGGAACCTGGTGGGAGCTACCGTTGATCCATCATTCGTGGTGAACGGGCAGCCTTTGCAGAAGCTGGCGATCACGTTGGCACCTCCTTCCGATGTGCAAGCGGGACAGCAAATGCAGGGCTTCTCGTGGCTACCACCAGCGAGTGCGGGAGTGGATGGCTTCTTTTATCGCACTCGCAATGCACAGGGCTGGTCGAATGGTGTGCCTGTTAACTATGCTCATGGGGCAGTGGTGTTGGAGAATCAGGCACATGGCAGTATGGAGAAGGCGCAGGCGGTGACGCTGCCTTGCGAGATACTAGGCCGCATCGAACGTCGAAACGATCGAGACTGGTATACTTTTGCTGCCAAGGCTGGCGAGATCATTACCCTGGAAGGCTTTGCGGAACGAATAGGTGTACCGCTCGACCTCTATCTGGAACTGAGGGGAGAGAAGGGCAACCTCATCGGCGAGTTCGATGATCATCCTGATGTCAGCAACTACCATCGCTTCGCCAGTCGAACGGATGATCCATCGACACGGGTGACGATCCCCGCCGATGGTAAGTACTTCCTGATGGTCAGCAGTCGGGATGCGACGCTGCGAAGCGATCCACGGTTGCAGTATCGGGTGTCGGTGCATAAGCCTCGCCCCGATTTCCGGATGGTGGCTGTCGATGCCCATCCCCTCAACCCCGGTTCACTGCGATTGGTGCCGGGTAGCAAACAGCATCTTGATCTGGTGCTATTCCGGCGAGAAGGATTCACCGGGCCAGTCACCTGTACGGTAGAAGGTTTGCCTGCGGGTATCACCTGCACTTCGATGACGGTTCCAACCGGTGCAACAACGGGAGCGTTATTGTTCGCAGCTGCAGACAAAGTAGCAGAGTGGAACGGCACGATTCGCATTGTAGCCCAGGCTACTATCGATGGTGCTGTGGTGAAACGGGAAGTCCGGGCGGGCTGTTTGATCTGGCCTAACCCCAATGAGCAGGGAAACGGGCCGGGGATCAGTCGGTTGTGCCGCACGATGGCGATGGCTGTTCGTGCAGGCACTCCCAGTATTCGCGTCAGTCTGCCTGCTTCGCCGATGGCTTTGCCCATCGGTGGCAACACTACTGTGAAACTCAAGATTGAGCGACTGACTCCTGAAGCGAAGGTGCCTGTCACAGTGACTTCGGTACATCTGCCTCCGGGGGTGATCTTCAACAACAATCAGCCCCTCGTTATTCCTGCGGACAAGGCTGAGATAGAGGCTCGTGTGCAGATACAGCCTGCAGCACTGGCTGATCAGTTTTCCCTGATTCTGCGAGCAACGGGGCAGGTGCCTTTTGCCAAAGACCCCGCAGCGAAGCAGAAGCCTGCGATCTCGGTGGCTGAGACATCTGCAGCGGTGCCTGTGACGATCTACCGCCAGGTGCTGAGCGTTGTGGATGGGCTGAAGAAGCTGGACGTGGCCCAGGGGAAGGATGCAACGCTGGCGATCAAGTTAGAGCGTTTGCACGCCTACCAAGGCCCGGTAACGGTGCAGGTGCAAGGCGCCCCCGCTGGGGTGAACATTGCTTCCGCAACGCTTCCGGAGAAGAATAATGAAGCGAAGTGGGTCGTGAAGGCCACGAAGAATGCAGCGATCAAGGATGGGACGACGGTGACGTTACGCCTGACGGGGGTAGTCAATGGCATCAACCTGGTGACGGAGCATAAGCTGGTGGTGAACGTGGTGAAGTGAGCATACGGGAGGGCGAGGTGCGTAGGGTGGGTCTCGCGTTAAAGCTCATTCATGCATGTGTTCACGCGAAACGAAGCGAGCCCCACCAATATCTCGCAAGACGTTTGTGGGGCTCGCTTTATCAGGCGAGAACGCTTTTGCTTCGGAACTCTAACGCGAGACCCACCCTACCAGAACTGGTGTAGACTACTTCGGCAGTGGTGGCATCGGGATATTCGGAATCGAAGGCATATCGGTTGTGCCTTCGTTCTTGACTTGCTTGAGCTTGTTCGCCCAGCTTTGGTAGAGAGCGGCGAGGCTGTCGTCACCGCTGGCGCTCAGCTTGTCCTTGTGATCTTTCGCATCTTTCAGCAGTGGGTGATCTTTCCACTCGTTGTTGCTGCCAAACTTGGCGAGTGCCTGATCGTAGAGTGCTACAGCCTTGGTGTTGTTGCCAGTGTTTTCGTAAGCACGGGCAGCACCGATGAGAGAACGAAGTTGAATCTCGGTGGTGCTGGCGGTCTTGCTCAGCTCCTCATACTGGGTGGCAGCGGTTTCAAACTCTTTGAGGGCAGCAGCGGGATCGATGAAGAGCTTGTTGTAGCCTCGTTCAAAAGCCTTGTCAGCAGTGCCAAGCTGAACAGCCTGGCCAGCGGGGCCGGACTTCCAAGAGGCGGGGGCATCGTCGAGACGGTCGCGCTGCTCGTAGTACTGAATCCATGCCTTGGAAACGCGGTTGGCAGCGGTGGTGGACCAATACCAATAGACGAGGCCGAGAAGGACGACGAGACCTGTCATCAACAGGACCATGCTTGACGGACGCCAGCTACCGCCAGCTAGTTGGTTCATTCCTTTAACCAAATCGTTTTCCGCCAAACGATGTCGTTCTTCGGCCTTCATGGATCGATCCCGGAGTTTTATTCAAATTCAACTGTCATCTTAGACGGTGCAGGAAGGGGGTCAATGGCTGTCAGGGATTGTCTGCCGGTTCCACCAGCGATGCCATTCTTTCCGTCCCGTGAGTTCATCGTAGTGGCGACAGACCCACCAGAGGAGAAAGGCGATATTCACCAGCACAGCCAGGATGTACATTACTTGGCCGGTGATCCATAGCCCACCGTCTTGCTGTCGAGGGCTGTATGGGGAACAATCGAGAGGCATCAGCGTCTGTACACCACCATTGATGGCAAGTAGCGGTCGTTCGCCCTGGTATTCCATGCTTTGAAAGATCCAACTGGTGGCCAGCACGGTGAGACCGATATGCAGTGACACCATGAACGTGGTGACAGTGAAGAGGTTCTTGCGTAACAGCAGCAAAATCGAGCCAACTGGCACTGTGATAAGAGCCAGCGTTCGGAGGTAATTCACGGTCTCGGTGCGAAACATCGAACCCATCATCGGTACGACCATAAGAATGATCAGTGCAAAGGCAAAAGCAGCCATCAGGCCCATGGCAACCGACCGAGACATCAGGGAAAAGAGCATGCCATGGAGGATCAGCAAGCTGATGTACAAGGTGCCGATCAGTATGGAAACCAGGCCATTGATAAGAGTGAGCTTTCCAAAGAGCACGAAAATGCAAGTAGCCACGATGGCGAGAATGTAACTTATCTTGATATGCCGCCAGGTAGCCAGGAAGGTACCAAGAAGGACTTCGAACGGTTCGAGTGGAGTGACGAGGACAAACTCGAAGAAGCCTTTGCGTCGATCCCCTGCAATCGAATAGCCGGAGACGAGGCAGCCAAAAATGCCGATGCCGAGCCAGACCCAACTGACGAAGACGAGGGCTGCTTCGCGATCGGAGATAAAGCGAGGTTCAAAGTAGGCTATCATGCCGAAGCAGAATGCAAAGAGGAAGCATCCTGCGACCTGGAACCGCTGGATATGCTTTTCGCGATCATACACGTATGCGATACGGGAACGAAGCCACAGGGGGTTGGTGACAGGCATGCCCCAGACGCTTTCGACTTTGCCAGGAGGGATCAAGCTGATGATCCGTCGGGTCAGGCGTTTCATCAGCATGATGCGAACAATGCCCATCAGGAGCCAGCGCAGCCGGGCTGCCCATTTGGAATCAGTCGGTTCCTTTCTCACGGCCCGGATAGCATCGAAAATCAGCAGACAGGAAAAGATCGTTGGGACAACCAGGAGCAGATAGAAATACCAGGAGCCGAGCTTGATCGCGAATTGCCTCGCTAGCTGTGGTTCGATTGACACGGCAAATGCCGAAACCGGGTTCAATACAGCAAACGACATGGCTGCCACTTGCTGATACTCATACCGTGCCATGGATGTGTATTGTTCACGAGTAAGAAAACAGTACATCCAGAGTTCGGTGCCCATCATGATGCCAAAGGGTATCAGCAGGATGGTCACGATCAGCCACCAGTAGGTTCGCACCAGCGCGCCGATAGTGGTCTTTGTGGTGGCTGACATGTAGATGGCGATTGCACTGGTGAAGAAGAGAGCATTCATGGTGGCAATCATGCCTTGCCAGAGCGTCTGCGGGTTGACACCACCCATGAGCATGGTGATAGCGATGATGGGGATGCCACTGATGATAAGCATCAGCATCGAGACGACTCTGCTGCCTAGTTTGCCGAAGATGATCTCGCGGTCACGCAATTGGGTGGTGAAGAGAAGGTCGAGCGTCTTCTGTTCCCGTTCTCCTGAGATGACGCCGGTGAGGAAGAAGGGCACGAAGAGAAACACGGACAGGAACTGCACCCAGAGATAACTGTTGAAGAAGACCTCCGCCATCTTCGACATACCGACCGGCACCATCTTGGCGTTTGCCATGGCGACTGTCATGCTGTAGCGATAGCGGTTATTTTCGTAGGCGACGAAGAGGACGAAGAGAACGACCACCCCCAGGATGATGCGGTTCTGGTAATAGCGCCAACGACGCGCCATCTCCACCAGTTCCTTGGCAAATATAGGCCCGAAGAGATCAATAATGATGGAATGCATCATGCGAGTGTAGCAGACGAGCGGGGACGGTGGGAGGTGGATGTTGGTCGAAAGTTGTTGGTTGTTTGTTGCTGGTTGTTAGTTACAGAGCCGAGAGAGGAATAGAAACATATCCCAAACAACAGTTAGCCCGGGCTCTTCAAGCCCGGGGCGGGTTCATGCGATCGTGATAGGGCATCTGCAGTCGATCGGATTCTGTCTGGCGAAGGTGAGAGTCTATTACGCAAGAACCACCCCCGGCTTAAAGAGCCGGGCTAAATAGTTCGTTTTTGGTTCGTTGCATCACCAAGCCGATGGAACGTGTAATTCGCCAGCTTGTGCAGTATGGTGACGCTGAGGACAACAAACAGGATGCCGAAGAAGCCGTGGACGTAGATGTACTGGCTGAAGAGCAGATCGAGCACAGCGATGAACACGAACTTGGAAAGGAACATCACCAGCCAGACGCAGAAGAACATGAGCAGCCGGGAGACGAGGCCTGGCTTATCCTTCAGCCAGGCGACGATTGTTTTCTTGAGCAGGAATGTCAGGTACGTCAGTATCTGTAGAACCAACGCAGCTAGGAAGATAGTGGAGAACGTGTTGACCGTGACGATGTCGGTGTAGTCGCGGAAAAAGCCAAGCACCACGACATAGATCAGGGTGCCTACCACCATTTCGGTGAAGACTTGCTGATTCGTGGTGAACTGGGGTGTGGGCATGAGGTGTTTCTATGTGTACGCTCACATTAAGAACCTACGAGTTAAACTCGTAGGCTCTTGTGAACTCGCAGGTTCTTGAGAGTCTTCCGCTTCTCACTACACCCGTTCAACGATCATCGCTACCGCATTGCCACCACCCAGGCAGAGGGAGACGAGGCCTCTCTTGGCGTTGCGTTGCTTGAGGACGCTGAGGAGGGTGATCAGGCAGCGGGTACCACTGGCACCAATCGGGTGGCCGAGGGCGATGGCTCCGCCGTTGACGTTGAGCTTGGCTTCATCGATCTTGAGATCGTAGTTGCAGGCAAGCATCTGGGCGGCAAAGGCTTCGTTGAGTTCGAAGTAGTCGATGTCGCTGAGCTTCAAGTTGGCTTTGTCCAGTACCATGTTCACCGCACAAACCGGGGCGATGAAGATATCCTTGGGGGCGACACCACTGGTGGCGTAGGCAACCACGCGGGCGAAGGGCTTGGCGCTCAGTTTCTCCAACCCTCGGCTGCTGGCCACGACGACGGCTGCGGAGCCATCGTTGATCGTGGAAGCGTTGCCAGCGGTAACGGTGGTGCCACCGGGGAAGGCGGTACGAAGTTTGGCCAGGCCATCTACAGTTGTCTCGGCACGGAAGCCTTCGTCCTTGTCGATGGTCTTGGCCTTGGGACCGGAGCCGACGGTGATGGGGAAGACTTCTTCAGTGAAGCGGCCCTCGGTCCAGGCAGCGGCAGCACGTTGCTGGCTCTGGGCAGAGAAACGATCCTGATCGGCCCGGCTGACGTTATGCTTGTTGGCGATGTGCTCGGCAGAGTTGCCCATGTGGCAACCTTCGAAGGCACAGAACAGGCCATCGTTGATCATGGCATCGGTGGCGGTCTGGTCGCCATACTTGAAACCACCGGTGCGGGCGTTTTGCAATAGATACGGTGCCCGGCTCATGTTCTCGAAACCACCGGCGATGACGACATCGTTGTCGCCTGCACGGATCGACTGAGCGGCCTGCATCACTGCCTGCAGACCGGAGCCACAGACTTTGTTAACCGTGACAGCAGAGATGGTGTGAGGCAAGCCACCATGAATCGCAGCCTGGCGTGCAGGGTTCTGGCCGAGGCCGGCCTGGATCACGCAGCCCATGATGACTTCATCAACGAGTTCGGGTGCGACCTTGCCCCGCTTCAAGACTTCGGCAATAGCAAGAGCACCAAGCTTGGGGGCGGGAACATCGGTCAAGCCACCAAGAAACTTGCCGATTGGGGAACGGGCACCGGCAACGATGAAGGCATCAGACATGGGGAGAGGCTCCAAAGGTAACACTTCAACAATTATTGTAGGAAACGCATCAATGGTATTGTTCTCTTAATGATAAGACAGGCAATTGGTACGGGTTATCAGGATCATACCGGTTCAGAACAGTCTAATATCTATGCAAGTTGCAGGGCATGTGACAATCTTCATATGTTTGGCTGGTGAACCCGGTCGATACCCCCACATCAACGTACCGCAGGGGAATATGTGGAACGCTGATAAGGGGATATGGCATGTTTCTGTCGCTCCGCCGCCACCGGCTTTCCATTGTCAAATATGCCTTTTTAGGTCTATCAACAACCCTATGTTGGGGCGGTGATCTCTACGCGCAAGATGTAAAGGACCAACAGATTGATGCCCTTTCCAAGCGGCTTGAAAAGCTTGAGCAGCAGAACCAGAAGCTAATGCAGCTATTGGAACAACACAAAGTGCTGCCTGTTACCTCATCCGAAATGATGCAGCCACCAAGTGCTGCACTTCAAACAGATACTTCCAAACGCCCTGATGCTGTGAAAGAGATAGTTGAGAAAGTGCTTAAGGATCGAGAAGACGCCAAGAAGGCGGAGGAAGAGAAGAAAAAGAAAGAAGCTGCTGAGAAGGGTTATGAAGTAGGTAGTGATACTAAACTGTCAGCACGGTTCGATCTGGCCAGAGGACTTCGTTTCGAAACCGAGAACAAGGATTTTCAATTGCACATTGGTGCACAGATGCAGTTTGATACAGTCTTCTGGAATCAGCCAGCAGATATGAAAGGGCCTGCTCCGGGTGGCAATCTTGGTGTCAACAACCCCGGCTCAACCGGGGTAGGCAATCTCGAAGATGGTATGTACATGAGGCGTGTTCGTACCCGATTTGATGGCACACTCTACGAAACCTACGAATTCAACGCCGAACTGGCGATGGAACCCGTTAACCAGATTCAGTTCATTGAAATGTGGGCTGGTGTGAAGGAGATTCCCTACCTCGGCACGATTCGAATCGGGCAGCACAAAGCACCTATGGGCCTTGAATCGTACAGTTCGGATAAGGTGCTGCCACTGCTTGAACGATCACTACTGTTTGATCCATTCTGGCAGGAATTCATGCCGGGCTTCTATGTCACCAACACCGCCCTTGATCAGCACATGACGTGGCACTTCATGTTCAGCAAAGTAGAAACATTTCAGCCGAACGATGGTGCCAGCTTTGGCGATGGTGAATTTGCCTATACAGGTCGTGTTACTTTCCTGCCCTGGTATGAAAACGAAGGTCGTTGCCTATTGCACCTGGGTGCGTCAGCACAATGGCGAGAAGCCAATATTGGTCGACTTTCAGGTTTGCCTGGTACTTCGGTCACTGGCAATACAGTTGCGGATCAGAGTCAGATCGTTCGCTTCCGTGACCGTCCAGAACTGCGTGATGCAGCAGGAAGCTTCCTTGGTACGACATCCCGCTTTGTCGATACCGGAAATATCATCTCGGATGGCGTGGCTACCACCAGTTTGGAAATGCTCCTCTAAGCTGGCCCTGCCTGGTTCCAGTCTGAAGCCACCATGGCCAATGTTTCCAATGCACGCTATCCAGCAGCCGCCGTTGGTACCAACCGGGGTACGGTCAATTACTGGGGTGCCTACTTCATGGCTGGCTACTTCCTTACTGGCGAAAATCGAGGATACGATCGACGTGTCGGTCGATTTACTGGAGTTGTTCCTAATGAGAACTTCTTTGCCATTCGCGATGAAGAAGGTGCTTTCAACTACGGATTGGGGGCATGGGAACTGGTATATCGTTACTCCTTTGTCGATCTGAATGATAAAGGAATCAATGGTGGAATGCTGGGTGAACACACGCTTGGTGTGAATTGGCATCTTACCCCGACGATGAAAATGCAGTTGAACTATCTGATCGCAGAACGAAATGTACCAACGCCTGCACAAAGTGGAACAGTGCAAGGTCTGGGGCTGCGACTGCACTACGATTTCTAATCTTCTGCACTGACTTTTCTGGAGACAGATATGCGATTCCTGCTTGGTTGCCTTTGTGTAGTTGGTGTCAGTGCTTTTCCTGCCCATGCACAGATTGGTTTGGGACAAGCTGCCAATACACCAGCTGTGATTGAGTTCCATCCTGAACAGAAACCCATCCACCCAGTACCAGCCCAACCACAGGTGGCTGTGGCTGTACCAGCAACGACAAAGGTGTGTGTCACTGAGCCGAAGAAAAACACGAAGGTCGTCTACTCATCTATCCAGAAAGAGTATTGCGTACCACAGTGTTCGGTCTTCAGCTGGTTTGGAAAGTCATGTGGTTGCGAAGGAACTTGCGAAAAGAAGACGAAGAATGTCCTAGTCAAGAAAGTGGTGCCTGCCTGTGACACCAGTCACTGTGTGCTCAAGGAAGTACCTGTTGGCTCGTGTGTCCCCTGTGGTAAATAATCACTGAGTAGACAGCAACAAGCCTCACCCGGGCCGGGTGAGGCTTGTGGTTTTTATGCTGGCTCCAGCTTCACATGATCTTCACTACCAGATCAGGCTTAGCGTTTTACTATTATCTATGACAGAGTCTTATTACTGGAGAGAAGTATGATGACGCGTTTGTTGGCGTTAGTGGCAATGATGCTAGGCATGGGTACCGGATTTGCTCAGATCAAAGTGGATCCCTCCTTGCCTGACTACGTCAAGTCACCAGCTGGGGTGTCAGGTTCCATCAAGAGCATTGGCTCTGACACGATGAATAACCTGATGAGCCTGTGGGCCGAGGGTTACAAGAAGAACTATCCGAATGTTCGCATTGAGATCGAAGGCAAGGGATCTGCGACTGCTCCTGCTGCTTTGATCCAGGGCACGGCCCAGTTCGGACCGATGAGCCGACCGATGAAGGACAAGGAAATCGACGAGTTCAAGAAGAAGTTCGGCTACGCTCCAACAGGTATTCCCACCAGTATCGACATGCTGGCGGTCTATGTTCACAAGGACAACCCGCTGGCGAGCCTGTCGTTTGAACAGATTGATGCGATCTTCTCGAAGACCCGCAAACGAGGTGGCACGAAGGACATCGTCACCTGGGGCGACTTGGGCCTCACGGGCGAATGGGCCGATAAGCCAATCAGCACCTATGGTCGCAATGCCGCTTCGGGTACCTATGGCTACTTCAAGGAGCACACCTTGGCCAATGGGGATTTCAAGGACACTGTCAAAGAGCAGCCCGGTAGTTCCGCTGTGGTGCAGGCGATTGCTTCCGACAAATTCGCTATCGGTTACTCTGGCATTGGTTACAAGACAGCCGACGTGCGAGCGTTGCCGCTGAATGCCAAGAATGGAGTGAAGCCTGTCGAAGCCAAGCCCGAGTTTGCACTCGATGGCACCTACCCACTGGCTCGGGTGTTGTTTGTCTACATCAACAAGAATCCGAATCAGCCTCTGGATCCACTGCGTGCTGAATTCATCAAGTACTTGCTCAGCAAACAAGGGCAGGAAGTGGTGATCAATGATGGCTACATCCCGCTGCCGAACGAGTTAGCAAAGAGTGGGCTGGAAGGGGCGGGGTTGGGGAAGTAGATGACGTCGCACCAACAAAAGAAGGGTGAGCCTCTTGAGGCTCACCCTTTGTTATTGTCTATCAGTAGTGGCTAAGCCAATTGCACTTTCTTCAGTGACTTGCGAGCAGAGTAGCCTGCGAGGAGCACACCACCAAGACCCATCAACACCACACCAGTTGGAACTGGTACTTCGATGAGGAATTCGGGGGGAGTGATGGTAGGTTCGCTTAAAGCCGTGCCATATTGAAAACGAACCATGGAGAACAGGTTAGCCAAATCTGAAACAGTCTGAAAACTCCATCCGGTGAGTTCAAAAACGACTGTATTCTTTACAAGATGCTGCCCAAATATTCCGCCATTGCCAGTATTGATATTATCACCAGCGCTGGTAATTCCGTATTGAATCCCATCTGGATCGGCAGGCCCTTGTAGGTTGGTAGATGTATCAAACCGATCACCTGGTCCAAACAAACCTAATCCAGAAGAACTTATGCCGTATTGAACGTTACCGGCTAAATTGCCCCTGAATGCAAACTCGCTACCAACATCGGTACCAGGCCCAGAAATAGTTGAGCCAGATGTTCCACCAGGGGAAGGATTGTTGCCACTCGAAATGACGTATGAGTTTGGTAATCCGGATGGATTACCTGGTGTAACTGTATTTGTGGTTGAACCAACAAACGCAGTATTCGCAACAAGAGTCGGCGATAGTGTGTTGAATTTAAAGTAAACACCGGTTAGTACATCACTTGGCTCCATGACATCTAAATTTGACGTATTAGTCAGTATTACTTTTAGTGTACTTGCAGATTGAACAAAACGAACATTAGCGGACAATCCATTTCCAGTAGTTGCGTTTGTACCAGTTGCTGTGAAACTGGTTTCAATTGCGCTTGCATTAGCCGATTCTGTTAGCCCTATAAAAGCGACTGAAATAAGAGCAGCTTGGATAAACACTTTTCTCATGACACTTCTCCCTGTTTCGAGATGGAGGGGATTCAGTGGGCAGTCGTCAGTGTAGCTCATAGTTTTTTGCTGTCAACGAATAATTTCGAAAATATTCACTAGTCACCAGGTGGACTGGCTAGCCGTGTTTGCAGTGCATCTTTCACCTTCGGCCACTCACCATCCAGCACGCTGAAGATGACCGTATCTCTGCGTCTGCCTGTCTGCGTGTAGCGATGGCTACGAAGGATACCTTCCTGGATAGCACCCATTTTGAGGACTGCACCTCTAGAATGAGTGTTGATAGCATCAACGCAAAATTCGACACGCTTGATGCCTAGCGTTTCGAAAGCATGTTGCATCAGAAGTAGCTTGCATTCGGGATTGACGGCGGTACCCTGATGCTGACGCTGGTACCAGGTAGATCCGATCTCCAATCGGTCATCAGGGAGAGCTACATTCATCAGGCTGGTGCTGCCAACGATGGCGTTGGTTGATTGCAGGATGACGACGAAGGGTAAGGCAGTCTTCGCGAGCATGCTCTTCTGATGTTCCTGCCACCAGCCATCGAAGTGCTCAGCATGGCCTTGGCGAACGGTGATGGTCCACAGGCTGGGATCGTTGGCAGCGGCTTGTAGTGCAATGCGATGATGATCGGCATGGGGTTCGAGGCGAACAAACTGACCTGCGAGGGTGATGGGCTCCAGGGTTTTCATGATCGTCTCCCGAAACGGTCTTATAGAATGTTGATAATAGATGTCCCGGATTGATTTTATGCTGACGCCCATCCAGGTAGCTCATTCACCTGAAGAAAAGTTTCGAGAATATCTTGCCAGCCGGGCCACGCCGCAGCGATTTACCACGGCCCAGCGTGATCTCATCCGTTACATTTTCAAACAGCACCAGCACTTTGATGCAGAAGAACTCTGCAACATCGCAGGCAAAGAAGGTCTACAAGCCAGTCGAGCGACCATTTACCGCACGTTGACGAAACTGGTGGAAGCAGGATTGCTTCGCCGGGTGCCTCTGGGCGAACGGGTGGTCTACGATCATGACTACGGCTATCCGCAACATACTCACTTGCACTGTACGATCTGCAACAAGATGATTGAGGTGACTTCGGCTGAACTGGATAGTATTGTTCCCCAACTGGCAGGCAAGAAGCACTTCCATGTGACGAGCTATAACCTGGTGGTGCGAGGCACCTGTTACGAATGCAACCGAGCGAGAACGATGAAGCGACGTTTGGATTTGATTTGATTGTAGTCATCTCGCTCCGCCGAGATGACAGCGACGAGGAGAGCATCACTTCATCACGGCTCACAGCTCTCGCTTCGGGCTGTTTGCTATATCCACACTTTCATCTTTTCTTTGAGACCGTCTGGCAGCTTACGTTCCAGGTACTTGATCACCTGATCCGGGTGGTATCTGGTACTGAAGTGCGAGACAATGATCTTCTCATTCTGAAACCGTGCAGCCCGTTCGATGAAATCATCGAGATGCATGTGGCCGAACTTGTGAATCTTGTCGCGGCGGTGCTTGGGGAGGATGAAGCTCATCTCCGTGATCAGCACCTTCACCCGGTAGAGTTCCGGGGTGCCATCGAGACCAGCCGGGCTGGTATCGCCCGTGTAGGCTACAATCGGCGTGCGAATCTCGCGGGTCACCGGAGTGCCTGACAGGCGGATGTCACGAATCTGTTCCCCGGTCAGATGCTGATACTCTTCCTTGAGCTTGTTACGACGATCCCAGACGAGGAACCCCACCGAGGGTACGGTGTGTACCGTCGGAAAGACGCTTACCACATGTTCCCGCCCCAAAACAATCTCTTCGCCAGGTTGAACACCATGCAGTTCGCAAGCCATGCGTCCACGATCAAGCCGTTGCCAGACCATCAGCAGCCGTTTCACATCTTCGAGGTTTTCAGCGGGGAGATAGATGATGGGTGGTTCCATCTTCATCATCCGGCGGCGGGCAATGAAGACGGGGAGCGCCGCCAGGTGATCAAGGTGGGCATGGGTGATGAACCACTGAGGCATGTTCATGAAATCCCAGGGCTGCGCTCCGAGATCGAAGCCCAGCTTGAGTTCAGGAATACGCCAGTAACTCTGCACTGCGGCCCGGGAATAGCCTTCGATAGTCAGGTCATTGATTTTCAGTGCGTGAAACGGTGCGTTATCAACCATGAATCAGTATCAGCCCAAGTTCGGTAGAATGATCATCCTATGGAGCGATGGACCAACGTATGGGTTCATTCAACAACTCTGTTGGAGTAGGGCAGTAAATTATTGGAAGTACTACGGCCAGGACAAATCCACTGATGAGGACAAACAGGAAAACCACAAACGGGACGCTTGATGCACTGCCTAAAAATGCTCCAACAAAGAACCCAAGAGCGCCAAAAGAAATCTGGTACATGATGCATTTGATGGCTAATCGAATGGAGTGCCTATCGTACAACTGTTGCGTCTTGCATGAGCACATCAAAAGGGCAACGCAAAAGATCGCTCCCAATACAACGCTCGAAAGTAACAGGCCCACAAAGGACAAGGCGTTTGCAGATCGCATGGCCAGGTAGACCAAGAGTGCATACCCCATCGTGCAGCTGAAACAAGTGGCTATCGAGCGCGCAATTATTCTATCCTGTTTTATCATGTCATATCCTTCAGTTGAAATATCTCCGCCTTATTATCGATGAGTCGATCTCCCGAAAATTGTTGATAACATCCTGACACTGCATTGCGAGGTAGATCGTAATTCCTTCTACTTAACTGCTTCAATATCATCCTAACTATTACTGGCTCAAAAACCGCATCGGGTTGGAAGTAGGGTAGCCAACCCGGTTCTGCTAGTGCATCAAGGCAGAGAACTGTGCCTCGTTTCATGTTCATCCCCACGTGATGCCAGGGGCCTTGTTGGATCACCAGCGTCCCCGCTTGCATGTCGTACGCTGCTTCCTCAACAGCCTGCTTGACGGCTATCAAACCTCTGCGACAACGGAAGCCTGCCCGCGGGCCAGCAGAACCTTGCACAAGAATTTCACCATCGCTCATACCTTCAAATGCATCAGGCGAGGGGCCCGCCAGTTCACTACCCACATCACCTGCCACTTGAATGACTCCGCCACGCATGCCTGCCCCCAGACGATGGCCAGCGGAGCCATTGATCATCATGGTGCCGCCACTCATCTGCAAGCCAGCGTAGTCGCCTGCATGGTCATCAATGGCGATGCCACCAGATTTCATTGCTCTGCCGAGGTAGAGGTAGTTCTCGTTGCCCGGCAACGACCAGACTTGGTTGTTCTCACCTTCAATCAGGAAGAGATCATCCCAACGGTACTCACGATTACCGACACCGATCTTGTTGGCACCAAGATCTCGAACCGAAGCATCCGTCCAGCGATCAGGGAGAATTGGGCTGGCATCCATCGTGCCCACGGGTGGTTCGTTGCGTTTCCAGCGAAAGTGAAGGGGTAAGGTCATGACTTACCTCGGATGATCTCTCGCAAGGGAAAGTGGAACTTCCCAAGCTTACCGCCGAAGTTACCTGCGGAAATGGCCACGATGCCATCACCCGCTGCTGCATGCATGCCGTCCTTCATTGCCTTTCGGATGGCCTCTTCACTAAGACCATCGATCACGATCTCCAGCACGCTATTCACACCATCGTGCAACTGTGTCTTCGATTTGCTTCGCAATAGAGGAGCGAAGGCTTCGTTCATGGAGACATGCAGCCCGGGATAGCGGGAGCCCACCTTGCTGCCACAACTGACCACGCCTCCTGGAAACGGGGTGATGACATCAGCGACCTTGGCAATGGCATCCACCGCTCGTTCCGCTGCCTCCAGGGCATGCCACTGATCAACTGCTTCGATTTGCAGATTCCCCCCCGCGATGGCTTTCATCGCCCCGCAAGATTCTTCGCAGACAAATTCTCCGTCCATGATGGGGATACGCCAGTAACGTTTACCTGCCAGCCATTTACTCTTCTGGTTGCCGTCACCGAAGTAACGAAGGTGTTTTCCCATGGGTACTCGGTCCGAACAATCACCCAGTCCATCAAACACTGCAGTTGTTGGACAGGTCATCAGACATTGGCCCACTCGTTTGGGAATCACCTTTTTGAGAGCATCGAGCGAGAAGGCAAAGAGCAATATCGCTGCACCATGCCTGCCATCAAGTGTTTCTTCTGGGGTTACGAATCGTTCCAACCCCACTTCCGCATCGCAGGCAATAACCGAGGTGCCATAACCCGAGACAGTCTGCACTGCCGTTTGCAACCAGCGTTTGTTAACCGCAGTAACGATGAGCCGACAAGCCCACATACGGAAGGCTTCGGCGTAGGTATCGTCTATGAGGGTGTTGCGGAGGTGCATGGCTGTAGTCTAGTCTCAACGGAACTCTTGGCGAGTTCCGCTACTATCGTTCGTGAAATACCTAAGCCGCTGATCGCTTTTGCGGAAGGTCTGCCAGCAGGTACTCGACCGCTCGCTGGCAGGCACCAGTGCGGGCGACGGTGTTTTTCAGTTGTTGCATTTGCGACTTCACTTGTTGTCGTGAGTCTTCGTCGCCTAACCATTGCATTAACTGTTTGGCCATCGGTTGGGAGGTATCGGTCGTCGTCAGATACTCGGGGGTTAACTCCTGATCAGCCAGCAGATTGATCAGGCTAATGTACTTCGCATGCTTGAACATTCTCACCAAAGGCATCCAGAATGAACCGACTTTGTAGAGCGTGACCGTGGGGATCGTCTTGTTCAACAACTCCAGGCTGACCGACCCGGAGACTGCCAGACATACCTGTCCCACGTCAATGATCTCAGGCGTTTTGCCTACATGAATTTCGATCGGTAGCCCTGGCGACTGAGCCAGATGTGCCTGCATCCACTCGGCCTGCTTCTGCTTGAACCCCGCTACCAGGAAACGAGCGTCAGGCATCTGTTGCTGAACGATGCGGGCGGTGTTTACCATCATCGGGAAATTATCATGCACTTCGTGAGTGCGCGAACCGGGTAGCAGTGCGACGATGCGACCGGGTTTCGATTTCTGTTGTGTGACAAACTCATTATCCAATTGTTGCTCAGCCAGTGCATCGAAGTATGGATGGCCGATGAAAGAACACTTCACCCCCCTGCTCTGGTACCAATCCAATTCGAAAGGCAGATTGCAGAAGACATGATCGACCCACTTCTGCATCCGCTTTACCCGGTGCGTGGCCCAGGCCCAGATCTGGGGAGGGACGAACCAGTAAACCGGGATGCCCCGCTGATGAGCAGCCTTGGCCAGGTGCCAATGGAAACCGGGATAGTCGATGAGCAAGAGTGCATCAGGTCGATGCGTTTCCCATCGCTGCATGGCCTGGTGGAAGAATCGATAGAACTGAGGCAGCGCTTTGATCACTCGCACGAAACCCATGACCGCATGCTCTGCGAGCGGGTAGAGTTGATCCTGCCCTGCTGCAACCAGTCTGGGACCACCGAATCCATCGATCTGCGCGTGTGGTAAAGCCTGCCGTAAATGATGAGCGAAGTTGCTGCCGTGCAAGTCGCCGCTAGGCTCCCCGGCACTGATGAAGAGACGCATGCTGAATCCTTCCGTGGATATGCTGTTTGTACCATGAAACGCAGACAAACGACAAGCTCACCCAGTGAAGTTGCTATGCATGACAATTCTGGTACTATCTTGCATCTCTCCCCACCGTGAGAACGTCATGCATCGTTTCCAATACCTGACGCTTGTCGCATCGCTGTTACTGATCAATACCTGTTCTGCCCAGGCCAAGAAACCACCGGAAAGGCCTGAACCCACCAAGGCGGATGTCGTCTACAGCTCGGCCCATGCCAGGTGTAAGCTCGACTTCTGGCAAGCCACTTCCACCACTCCCACACCGCTGGTGATTCTCATCCACGGTGGCGGTTGGACCTCTGGCGATAAGACCGGGTACGGCACTAATGCCATTCAGCCCTATTTGAAGAATGGCATCTCTGTTGCTGCCATCAACTATCGGCTCATCCAGAATGCCATGGAACAGAAAGTTGAACCACCTGTGCAAGCTCCTCTGCACGATGCAGCCAGAGCAGTGCAGTTCCTACGCAGCAAGGCTAAGGAATGGAACCTCGACCCCAATCGCTTCGGTGCTCACGGTGGCTCCGCCGGTGCCTGTACCATTCTCTGGCTGACTTGCCATGATGACCTCGCTGATCCCAAGAGCACCGATCCCGTGCTTCGTCAATCGACTCGTCTGCAGGCTGTTGCCGTCAACGGTGCCCAGACCAGCCTCGATCCTGAACAGCTCAAGGAGTGGATACCTAATGCTGTCTATGGTGGCCATGCGTTTGGCTTCCGCAAAGCTGGTGGATCACGCCCGCAGGAATTTGCTGATGCACTCAAGAACCGTACCCAGATACTCCCCTGGATCAAGGAGTACTCGCCAATTGAACTGTTGAGTAGCGATGATCCGCCGATGTTCCTGGAGTACCCAAGCCAGAAGAAACTAGCCAAGCTGGGAGAACAGCAGGATGATCCGACCCATTCTGCCATCTATGGCTTACAGTTTGCCGAAGCTGCTGCGAAAAGGAATGTGCAGGTGATTGTCAGCTATCCGCATCAGCAGCATGCCCAGTTCAAGAACTCGTCAGCATACCTGATATCGCAACTGAAGAAGTAGCCAGTTCGCGTTCCCTGATTTCCGGGTCTCTGGTAGCATGCGTCCCTCATGAGGAGAGGGATGCTTCATGCCCCGCTGGTTAACTGGTTTGATCTTGCTCTTTCTTATCGGGCATATCGTCTGTCGAGCGTTGTCGTGGAATCATCTCGAGTATGATGAAGCAGAACAGTTGGTGCTGGTGCAATCGCTCGAATGGGGTTACTACTACCAACCTCCCCTCTACACCTGGTTGCTTTGGCCTCTGGTCAAGCTGCTCGGGCCAACGGTCTTCCCCTTGCTGATTGTCCGAACACTGCTCTACTTGGCGTTCTTCCGTCTGCTATATTCCGTCAGTCAACGGATTGTTCAACATGAACGGTTCGCCTCGTTGATGACAATTTCGGTATTGCTCATCCCAGAAGTCTTTAACGGTGCCTTCGGCATGTGGCCCCACACCATGATGATGATGGTGTTCATCCTCGCTTCGCTGCTTCTCGTCATTCGTCTGGCTGATGAGCCGACCTGGAAGGACTATCTTCTTCTCGGTGTGTGTGGAGGGTTGGGTGTTCTGTCGAAGTACAACTATGTTCATTTTGCCACATCACTATCGCTGGCTATGCTGTTGATCCCCCGTTGGCGAGCGGTACTCCTGGATCGTCGCATTCTGGCATCACTTACCCTGGCCGGTCTTATCGTTGCCCCGCATGCACTCTGGATGTTTCAGCACATGGATGAGGTGCGGCATGGAGTGACACGGTATACGGAAGAGAAGCAGAACCAGTTCAGCAGTATGCTCGCCAGTGCCAGGCACATCGGCACCAACATCGTACAGAATGTCAGCCGGGCCAATGGGTTTCTGTTGTTGCCTTTGCTGTTGATCTTCGTCCCCTGCTGGCGAAGCACCCGGCGCGATGATGGCGAAGCGGTGCCGGAGTTCCGTCGTTTACTGGTTCGGTTCTACATCATCAGCGTCATACTGCTGACTGTAGCCATGATCGTCGGTGGCGTGCATCACATCAGGCAACATTGGCTCACGGTCTTTGCCATGCTGTTGCCCGTGTTGCTGCTGGCAAGGATTGACCCCAATAAGCTTCGGACCTGGCAATGGCGAAGTTACCAGGGACTGGTCGTCTTCGTGGTAATAGGTGCTCTGGCCTGGCGTGGTGGATTGATTGTCTGGTATGGCGAGCAGGGCTGCCTGAGCGCGAAGTCGTATCAGTACCTCGACTGTGCCAGCCAGTTACAAGAGGCAGGGTGGAACACCTCCGGCACTGCCATCGTCGATCATCCCTACACCGCAGCCTACCTGCGGCTCCACTTCCCCCAAGCCCATGTGCACTGTCTCTACTTCCCCATGGTTGCCAAACCGAAGTCGATGGCTGAAGAAAGCGTGCTCTTCTCCTGGCGGGAACGGCTCACCCGCACCAATACCAGGATGCACGATTACCTGAAAACCACACTGGGTATCGATGCTACGAACTGGGGCGAACCGATCATTATCAATGAACCCCAAGAACGGCTGGCCAGCGATACACTGCGAGTCATCTCGGTGATCGTTCCTGTGCGTTCGGAAGTGATCCCTGCGGTACAACTCAGCCCAGACAATCGCTGAATACTCAACTCCAGTTACATGTAAAAGTCCTTGGCGATGAAATCGTTCCAGAAGATGCTATCGGAACGATTCCCCGCTTTGCTTTGGCTGTGCAGGGGTTGAACTGAAAGTTTGATCGCGAAGTTGACCGTGGTATTGGCTTGTGGCCCTTTTGGTGTCTTGAGTAATGTCTGCAGGTTTTTATCGGTCGGTGCTCCTTTGACAGGTGTCTCGAAGCTGATGTCCTTTGATGCAGGTGATGTGAAGAGGGTCGGTTTGCCTGCCCGCCACTTGATGGTGGCAGCATACTTGAGCTTCGATTTGAAGTGGGCCAGATGGATGAAGTTCCCTTTTGGATCTTTGGCTACGAAGACGGTCCAGAACTGGCGTTCATCCACAACGGTGTGGAGATAGTTCAACTCGTTCGTTTTGTCGTTCTTGATAGTAAAACCAAACATGCTCATTTGATGATCACCCGTGCTGGCACTGCAGAACTGCTGCGTAACCGTGTGGCTCATCGTGAAGCGGGGCTTGTCGGCTGTCCAGGGTGAGAAATCTGCGTCGCTATCAAGCAACAGTGTTTGGGTAAGTGCTGGAGCTTTAGCATAGGTAATTTCGATCATGCCATGCTCTGGCACCTGACCGGCATACCAGAGAAGCCCGGTCTTGATCTCCTGGAATTGGATGAAGCCAAAGTCCCACCCTGCGAACGAGAGTGCTCCCATATCGGAAAGTACTTCAACCTGCCCATCAGCTGTCCAGGCGTGGCTCATGTGATTGACCTGACCGAGCTTGGATTTGTCAAACCCGTTGGTCAGGTGAAACACCAGCCCGGTGCTACCGAGGTGGATGGCCGGCTTGGCCTTGGTGGAGGCGACAACGATCTTGGCCGTTTCCGGCATGAGTCTATCGAACATGATGGTTTTCTCGATTTCGGATGCAACTGCTGACGTGATGCTTACCCGGATTTGGCACGTCGGGCTGTGGTCACTGAAAAATCGCGTGGATTGACCAGACTGGGAATCTGAGCGATGGGACGCACGGTGAAGAGTTCGTCCAATCGACCGATGGTTTGCCGACCAGCAATGCCATCCACGTCGAGCAGTTCTCGTTTTTGAAATTCAAGCAAGGTGTGGCGAGTCTCATCACCGAAGATACCATCTGGTGGGCTTGTGCCACGCCTGGTGGTGATGGGCATCTCCAGGCCATAATCGACCAGGGCCTGCTGCATGCGCCGGATCGCTTCGCCCCGTTCCCCCTGTTTGATCGGGGGCTTGTTATTGGACGCTGCTTCCAATCTCGGTTGATCAGCAAATCGGTGTGATTTCAGTGCCATGGTAGCCTCCTATTCTCTAGGCACGACTAACAGACAAATAGGCCACGAAGTTATTTAGATGGGACTATTAGCAGACGGTTCACACGCTTCCCGTTGCTGGGCCAGCACTTCGATGGGATGCAGAGGCTGACAAGCAGCAAAGTCGCGCAGTTGATGGCGACAGGAAGTGCCTGACGCAATCACAATCGCATCGGGATGGGCGACAACCGCTGGAAGTAACGATTGACTCGCAATCTTCTTGCTGAAGTCGAAGTGATAGGATTCATAACCAAAGAAGCCAGCCATGCCGCAGCAGCCGGTGTCGAGTTCTTTCACTTGCAGTTTCGGTATCTGACGAAGAGCAGACATGGTACTGTTCATTCCAACCAATGCTTTTTGATGGCAATGCCCATGCACTATAGCTTGCAGTTCGAGGGGCCGATACTGAATGCTCTTGCTGGCAAGCCATTCTTCGGTCAGCTTGGCATGCCTGGTAATTGTCTTCGTTGCTTCGCTCGGATAGAGTTCAGGCCATTCATCAGTCAACGTGAGCAGGCAACTGGGTTCAAGTCCCAGCAGGGGCATGCCCTCCGTCAGGCGTGCAGCCAGCAGGGGAGCCTGCTTCTCTACCAATCGTCTGGCATCACTCAAATAACCTTGGCTGATGAGCGCTCGTCCACAACAAACGCTGCCAGCCAATTCAATCTGATAACCAAGCGAATTCAGCAATTTGCAGGCTGCCTGGCCGATGTGCGGTTCCATGTAGGTGGTAAAGCAATCATCGAACAACATCACCCGATGGTCAGGTTGCTGTGGTGTATGACGATAGCGTTGCTTAAACCAGCGACGGAAATGGTGTCGATGCAACATTGGCAGACTGCGATTGCTGCTGATGCCAAACCACTTTTGCATCAACCAGCGGGATGCTCGCCACCGGGACAGAGCATTGCTCATCGGGGCTAACCAGGCACCCCAACCCAATAGTGCAGGCAAGTGCCGTTGCAGGCGATGCGACATCGGTCGCCAGTGCTGCTGGTAGTATTGATGGGTGGCTTCCGACTTGAGCTTGGCCATATCGACGTTGCTAGGACACTCTGCTTTGCACGCCTTGCAACTCAGGCAGAGATCAAGAACCTCGTGCACTGCAGGATCACCCAGGGCTTCTGCAGGTGACATCTGCTGAAATGCCAATCTCAGCACATTCGCCCGCCCACGGGTACTATCCGCTTCGTCCAGTGTCACCCGGTATGACGGGCACATCGTTCCCGAACTCGTCTTGCGACAGACCCCGGTACCAGAGCATAGTTCCACATGCTGGGTGAGACCCCCTTGTTTTGAGTAATCCATCATCACCGTTGGTAGTTCCACCCGTTCCCGCTGCTGGTAGCGTAGCTGCTGATCCATCGGCGGAGCATCAACGATCTTGCCCGGGTTCATCAGTCCATCGGGATCAGCAACCTGCTTGATCTGTCTGAAGGCCTGGTAGATGTCGTTGCCAAAGAGCTTGGGTAACCATTCGGAGCGTGCCAGACCATCGCCATGTTCACCTGACAGGCTGCCTTCGTACTGTATCACCAGTTCAGTAACAGCGGTGCTGATCTTCCTCATGGTCTGCAGATCGCTCTGCTGATGCAGATCAAGCACCGGACGAATGTGCAAGCAGCCTACACTGGCGTGACCATAGATAGCACCGTGCGTTCCGTGTTCAGTCATGATCTGCTGAAACGCTTTTACAAAGCCTGGCAACTTCTTTGGGCTGACCGCAGTATCCTCAACGAATGTCACAGGCTTGCGATCACCCGGTAAACCCATGAGCAGAGGCAACCCCGATTCACGCAACCGCCAGAGTGGTTCTCGTTGAGCTTCATCGAGTGTACGAACGAGGGCGGTGACACCAGGTTTGCCTCGCAACTGTCGCTCGAGTTTGTCTAGTTTGGAACCAAGCTCAACCGGATCATCGCCTGCCACTTCGACCATGAAGAGAGCAGCGGGAGTGCCTTCGATGAGTTCCATCCGTCGTTGGAGTGCCAGGTTCTGCCGAGCGAGGCTCAGTATCATCTCGTCCATCAGTTCCACTGCTGAAGGCTGAATGGCCAGGCAAGCCTCCAGCGATTCAAGTGCAGCCTGGATGCTACTGAAGTGTGGCACCAGCAACCCCCGGAAGCGAGGCTTCTTCACTAACTTAACATATGCTTCCTGAATGAGTGCCAGAGTTCCTTCGCTGCCTGCGACGAGTTCAGCAAGGTTGAGTTGACCCGATTCCCAGGCATTCAGCAAACGATCCAGATTGTAGCCACTAACCCGACGAAGAATCTTGGGGAACCGCTGACGAATCTGCTGATGATGCTGTTGCAGTATCTGCCTGATGGCCTGATAGATCGCCGCGACTCTGCTCTGGGGCTGAAGTTGGAGTATCGTTTCCAACTTTTCCCGTTGCAGATGATTTGAGCTGCCATCACTGAAAACGACTTGCAGGGCGATCACGTGATCAACGGTGAGCCCATGCACGATGGAATGGGAACCTGCCGAGTTGTTGCCGATCATCCCTGCAATCGTGGCACGGTTGGCTGTCGAAACATCAGGGCCGAACATCAACCCGTGCTCGCCCGCAGCTTGATTGAGTTGCTCCAGCACCACGCCAGGTTGCACCCTTGCTCGCTGTTCGGCGGGATCGAGTTCAAGAATAGTACGCAGATACTTGCTGCAATCAATGACCAGGCCACTGCCTATCGCCTGCCCGGAGAGGCTGGTTCCGCCACCACGGGGGACGATGGCGATGTGATGTTCCTGACAAATCTGCACCGCGATTCGCAAATCATCAGTCGTTCGAGGCAGAAAGACAGCCAGTGGCTCAATCTGGTAGATGCTGGCATCGGTGCTGTAAAGCTGTCTGCTTGTCAGGCTGGCCTGCACTTCACCACTAGTCGCACTTTGCAAGTGACGAACTAAAGCATCTCGCTGAACATCGTAGAAAGTACGCATGGAGCCTATCGAGCATCTGACAAAGCACCACTGTACCGCACTCGCTCGTCCTTGCAATTCGTAATCTGTCTCTATGCAGCCTGATGTTCCCACCCCTGCCCTGCCCACCGGTACCTTGCTCGGTATCGACTACGGCAGCGTCCGCGTCGGTCTGGCACTTTGTGATCGAGGCCAGACCATCGCCGCACCGTTTCAATTGTTCCAGCGACAAAGTACGTCAGAAGAAACAGTGTTCTACCAGAACCTGGTCAAGCAGGAACGAATCGTCGGCATCGTCCTGGGCTTGCCCGTTCACATGAGTGGTACCGAAAGCGCCAAGTCCAAAGAGGTGCGACGGTATGGCAACTGGCTGAGCAAGATCACTGGTCTGCCAGTCGTGTATCATGATGAACGTTACAGCAGCACTCTGGCCTGGAATGCTCTGCAGGCTGGTGGTCTGAAGGCTTCGCAACGGAAGAAACAACTCGACAAGGTCGCTGCACAGGTAATATTGCAATCGTTTCTGGATAGCTTGCGAAACCCTGATGTTCACCACGGTGTTGAATCACTGGACAACGAACCAACCACAACTATTTCGGAGTAACCCATGATCCGCTTCGCTCTCAGTCTCGCTCTCGGTTGCCTGGTCCTCTTCGGCGGTTCTGCTGTGGCAGCAGATAAGCCCGTCAAAGGGAACATCGTCAAAATCGAGAAAGACAAGGACGTGACCACCATCACGGTGGCCATCGCCAAGAAGAAGAAAGACACCAGCGAAACACCCAAGGAAGAGAAGAAGTTCAAGCTGTCCAGCAGCACCAAAGTCGAAAAGCTCACCGGTAAGAAGGACAGCATCACCCGTGCTGATGCCAAGACGGATGAACTGAAAGAAGGCCAACAGGTCACACTGACAGTTAGTGGCGACAAGGTCGAGAAGGTCGAGTTCAACGCAGGCAAGAAGAGCAAGTAGTTTCCGCACCATTACCTGACATCCTCATGCCAACCATGAGGATGTCTTCGTTTCTACAGGCTGACATGTACCCCGGCAGAACTACAATATCCCCATCACCGGAGTTTCATGATGCCTTTGACTATTTCCGAGCGTGGCGTTCAGATGCCCGCTTCACCCATCCGCAAGCTCGCTCCCTACGCTGACGCAGCCAAGGCTAAAGGCATTCATGTCTATCACCTCAACATCGGTCAGCCTGACATCGAAACCCCTGAGGTGATGCGAGACCGTTTGCGAACGCTCAAAGACAAGGTCTACGCCTACTCCCCATCAGGTGGTACGCCCGAGTATGTTCAATCGCTGATCAAATACTATCGCAAACAAGGCATCGAACTGAAGCCTAACGAAGTGCTGGCCACCACGGGTGGCAGCGAAGCTATTCTCTTCGCTATGTATGCCTGTTGCAACCCAGGTGACGAAGTGCTCGTCGTTGAGCCGTTCTATACCAACTATCGATCGTTTGCCATGATGGCGGGTGTGACCATCAAGCCGCTGCTTAGTAAGGGTGAAGACGGGTTCCATCTCCCTACCCGTTCGGTGTGGGATGCAGCCGTCACGTCGAAGACACGCATGGTCATACTCTGCAATCCGAACAACCCGACGGGCACGGTCTACACCCGTGCAGAGCTGACGATGGTGGCTCAGTTCTGCAAGGATAAGGGCCTCTATCTGCTTGCTGACGAAGTCTACCGCGAGTTCGTCTATGATGGCAATCAGGCCATCAGCACCTTGACATTACCAGGTTTCAACGACCATGTGATTGTTGTTGACAGCATGTCGAAGCGATACAGCGCCTGTGGCATCCGACTGGGCTGCCTGGTGACACGCAACAACGAGGTCTTCGGGGCCTGCATGAAGATGGCCCAAGGCCGACTGTCTCCACCCGGGCTGGCACAATTCATCGCAGTCGGTGCTGATGAACTCGGACCGGAATATACGCAAAAAGTTGTGACGGAGTATCAGGCCCGTCGCGACCTGCTGTTAGAGGGACTGCAGCAAATTCCCGGTGTCTTCCTGCGTAAGCCTGAAGGGGCTTTCTACTTCGTGGCCCGACTGCCCGTTAAGGATAGCGATCACTTCGCCACCTGGCTCCTCTCGGAATTCCATCTCAACAATGCCACGGTGATGGTGGCTCCAGCCAATGGCTTCTATGCCACTCCAGGACTGGGAATGAACGAGGTGCGTATTGCCTATGTTCTGAAAGCGGAGGATCTGAAGGCTTCAGTCGATATTCTGGCAGCAGCACTGAAGGAATATCAGAAGCTGGGTCGTTAATCCTCGGCAGTGTGGTGCTTGATTCGTTTGGTCTTTTCAAAAGTGTCTGGGTTTTTGTCATAGGCCTGCTTGTTGAAGGCATGCCAGAAGGAGATAGTTCCGTCCCAACTATGTGTTGCCAGGATGGTGTCATCCTGATTGAAGGCGATGCGGGGCGATAGCGAATAATCATTAATGCGAGGCTTCCCTCTGTTAGATAACCCCAAGACTTCCCGCCCGGTGAGCGTATCATGCATCATGATCTCACTGGCATAGCCCAGTGTCAGCACTCGCTTGGAGTCACGGGTGAATCCTACCTGAGTAGCCTCAAAGTTGCCGAACTGGCTCCATCGTGGATCACCATTGGAAACAGACCAGAGTGCCACGAAGTTACGCTCCGGTTCAAAGTTCACACCTGCCAAAGTCTCCCCATCAGGGCTGAAAGCCAATGAAATCAGGTTTTTGAACTTAACAGTGTTTCTCCACAATTGCTTAGCATCTCCGATAACACTGTACATCGTCATGTAACTCTCACTCCTGGTACGTAACGCACCAGCTACCTTCGTACCATCATGATTGACCATCCAGCTACTGGAAAAGCCTTCGATCCTGTTGTTTTCAGTGATCAATTTCTGATTGGCAATATCCCATAGTTGAAATCCAGAGAGCAACGGAATGGGCCGACTTGGTGCTTTGGGGTCAGGGAAATGGCCCGCAGAAAGCAACCGTTTGCCATCGCCACTGAAGGCCAACCAGTAGTATCTGTAGGGCGAAGGGGGAGTTTTCCACAACAACTTGCCTTGCACCGTGTCAAAGAGCAAAACCTGATTGCGGAGTTTATTCAAGACGGCAAGTTGTTTACCATCGGACGAGAATTGAATGTCGTACCGGGGGGCACGAAAGTCGTTGGCAACTTCAGCCAGGATGAACGTCTTGGCGATGGTGCGGGTGGTCATGTCCAAAAGTACCAACTTACCATGCTGGTGCTGAAAGACTGCCAGCCAGGGCGTGTCATGGACGAAGCGATAATCACTGATCCATTCACCTCCACAACCCAGATCATGCATGCTTCGATGATCCCGCTGAATGGACTGATCCAACTGCCAATACATGATGTTGGCATCAATTCCACTCGTAGCAATCAGCTTGCTGTGTGGACTGAACGACGCGGAAAGAACTTGAGCCAGATGCCCGGAGAACCGGTGAATGAGTTCACCCGCTTGCCGGGAGGAGGCATCTACGTTCCAGACACGCACTGTCGCATCGGAGCCATAACTTGCCAGTAGCGTTTTTTCCGGGTTAAACACAACCCCTCGAATGGCCCCGCGATGACCGTGCAGAACATAGGGAATCGGCTTGATGGTCCCATCCTTGAGCTTGCAAAAGACGTGGACATCATCCCCCTGCTCACGCCTCACAATCAACGCCAGTGCCGAACCATCGTCGGTAAATTGTATGTGATCGTACGATAGGAATTGTCCACGGTACAACTGCTTACTCGTCTCGATCTGATCCCAGAACACCGTATCGCTCGTCTCCAGGCAGATCATTTCACTGCCGGTGGCATTCAATTGAATCGCCCGTAGCGGACCGTTCATGGTTTTCGTCCAAACTGCCTTCTTCTGATGACGGTCCCAACATTCCACCAGGCTGTTCTGTAGTGAGTAGGCTATTCGCTGACCATTACTACTGATGCATGCTCGAGATATGCCAGCAGGCGTAGTAACAGTGTCGATCACCTGTTGTTTGACCACATCATAGAGGTCGAGTTTCCCTCCATTGTCATTCCATAGCAACACCAGCCCTGCCTTACTGGCGATGGCATATTGCTTGAAGCGAGGCAACTTCAGGGAATTGCGTGCCCCCTTTAAAGCTTGATTCACGTCTACCAGCGTCAACTGATTTTCCAGGTCTGCAACAACGGCAAAATCACCATCCATCAGCAGATAGAGATGGCGAAGCGGAAGGGACGAGACAAAGGGAGTCTTGGTATAGTGTTTATCCAACTTGGCATCGTACCGGTTAATAAGCAGCCGGGCTGGGAATTGATCAGGTTGATCAGCCGCATAGAACTCGGCACCTTCGATGCTAAGCACCACATCCTGTATTGGATGATAGACCACCTGTTGCACATAGTCTTCTGAAGCGACATTGACTGTGTACATCGGGTTACATTGCTGCCGCAGGTAATACCATTCCCAACTGCGTACATCAGCCACGTCAATCAAACTGTCGGTCGAATTTAGAATGTTGACCGGTCGAGCCAGTTGCCCTTGCCGAACCAGCAAGTCTGCCTGTGCCACCGTGCTGAAATAGAGCGAACGATTAGCCGCTTTCTCGTGCAGCTTGGCTTCAGTCTCTGCTGACTTGGCTACCTGCTCTGCTTCCCTGGCTGTCTTGGCGGTTGATCTTGCAATATCTCGAGCTAATGAAGCTTCATACGACTCGCTCTGTGCGGACGCCCGCTCTTTCTCTGCTTGCCTCCAGAAGAAGCTACTCACTATCAGTGCAGCAGTGATGACCGTGAACAGTAGTGCAGTCAGACCAGCTACCAGTGGATGCCGCTTGACCCATTTCACTGATCGCTGCCACTCACTTAGCGGCCGGGCATGGATCGGGTCATTGTTAAGATACCGAGCCAGATCATCAGCTAGAGCCGCAGCAGAAGTATATCTCTGTTCGGGAAGCTTACTCAAGCACTTCATGCAGATCGTCGCAAGATCAACCGAAACAGTGGGTTTGAACTTACGTGGCGAAGGGGCTTCCTGGGTCTGTACTTCCATCAACATCCGAAGGATGTCTTGATCATCAAAAGGCAACCGACCCGCAAGCAATTCGTAGAAGATGACACCGAGCGAGTAGATGTCAACCGAGCAACTGAGAGCATGAGGGGCCGGGTTGGCTTGCTCCGGTGCCATGTACTGAGGTGTACCGACCATCAGTTCAGGCCGAGTGAGATCACGTCTTCCTTCGCCATCAAAAGCGATAGCCTTCACCAGCCCGAAATCGGTAATCTTCGGGGAGAAGTCAAGCAGCTTATTCAGTTCTGAACTGGCACTCTCCGGCTGACTCTCCAGTTGAATCAGGATGTTCGCCGGTTTCAGATCACGATGTATTAAGCCATGATCATGAGCATGTTGAATGGCACGAGCCAGAGTAATCATCAGGGCAGCAGCTTCACGTTCCGTGAAGATACGTTGACGCATGAAGCGGAAGAGGTTCGTTCCTTCAACGAACTCCAGCACCATGTACGGGTGAGCAATGGAACTGCCATCCAACTCGCCAAGTTCATAGACCTGCACAATGTTGGGATGCCGAAGCTGAGCAACCGATTCCGCTTCGATCTTGAACCGTAATCGCTGTTCCGGGCTGGCAAACTCGGGATCAAGCAGCATCTTGATGGCGACATGCCGCTTGAGACCAATGTCTCGGGCACGGTAAACAACACCCATTCCACCCCGCCCCAACTCTTCCAATACTTCATAGTTGGGAATCGCCGGGCGATGAACCTGAGCATTAAATAGGATCTTGTCGGATAGCAGTCTGGTATCGAAAGCACTTCCACTGTCGCTGCTGTGTTGAGCATCATGAGGCAGGCCATTGTCAATGGTTGAGTTTGGCATGAAAATGTGCCGAGTAAGTATTCATCAAAACTAGATGCCGGGCGTTGACCCGATCAGGTAACCCCGCAGATCGCGGAAGATACGGTCACCGCGAGCATGAAAGTCTTCGGTCAGGCTCTTGCCCAGGTAACGAAGAATGACTGTAACCCAGACCTGATTGCGCCGTAATGGATTGTTGCTCTCGAAAATCTGCAATTCCATCTCAATATCGGGTCGTCCGGTGGCGAACCAACCTACTTTACTTGGCCTATAGGCCGTATTCTTGCCACCCAGGATCACACGAACCCGGCCTGACGTGTTCTCGATGAGATCACCACGGGCATCCTGAATAAAGCCAGCCAACTTCACTGAAGCAATGGAACGAGGCATCCACGCCTGAATGCGATAGATCATCACCGCGGGGTCGAGGTTATCTGGAACCGGCGGAAGATCAGTGGGATCATCCCGTAGCATGTGTTCCTGGTACTTGCGCGGATCAGGCTGCGCCAAAGCCCTCATATAATCGTCATGCAATTCGCGAGCAGTGGCATACCTTTCTTCCGGCAGCTTGGCCATGCTGCGGAATACCACATCTTCTATGGCCTGAGGTATATACAACTCATCATCACTCATCGAAGGGGGCTGCTCAATAGCATGAGCGAGCAGCGTGTCCATCGTCGAAAGCCCCTGGAAAGGCAGGCGACTGGTCAGCATTTCATACAGGATGACACCGATACTGTAGATATCACTGCGATGGGAAATATGCTCGCCACGTGCCTGTTCCGGTGAAACATACGCGGGCGTACCCAGAATGTTGTCGCTACTGTTATTGTTGTTCATCATCGATGAACGTGATTCGAGATTGGCCAAGCGAGCCAGCTTGGCCAGGCCGAAGTCCATGACCTTGATCTTCTCGAACTGGGTATCCGGGTCGGTGATCATCAAATTAGCGGGCTTGAGATCACGGTGAATGATGCCCTGATGGTGAGCCGTCGAAAGCACTTCCGTAAGTTGCCCCAGCACCCGGCTGGCACGCTGCGGGGTAAACCGGCGGTTCTCCTTCAGCACAATATCGAGCGTTTTCCCTTTCACAAACTCCATGATGATACAAGGCCCTTCCTCGGTTTCGAGGTGGGCATCATAGAGGGTGACAGCATAGGGATGCTGGAACTGTGCCATTGCCAGCATTTCCTGCTGGAAGCGTTCCTGGAAGCGAGGGTCAGCAGCAATATGCTCGTGCATCACCTTGACGACAACATCGCGATTGAGGTCAATCTGCCGTGCAAGCCAGACCCTGCCCATACCTCCTTCGCCGAGGAGGCGAACGATGCGATAGCGACCGAGAAACAGCGTATCTTGCATGCAGGGCGGCTTTGGTTAGATCAGCATCATGCCAGGGTGTTGCGAGTCGGCACAAACGCTTTCCTTTGGGCATTCTACCATAACATGTAAATCGCCCGAAAGCGAACAACTATCTCAAAACTCAAGCTCCAGGCTTTTCAGTCGATCGTAAGTCGTTTTCATCAGCTGATCTTCTGCCGCCTCATCTGCTGCAGTATAAGTCACCGAAAATCGTAAATAGGGGCCTGCATCGTCCCAAGGCACGCAGCAGATGGAACGATTCGTGATGAAGAACTGAGAAACATCTTCCGCATCGACGAATGCCCGATGATTGCATCCCTTAGGTGCCTTGACATACAAGAAGTAGGTCCCACCAGGCATACTGGCATCGAAACCCACGCTCTTGAGCACCGCAACGAGCTTCTCTAACCGTCTTTGGTACTTGGCTCTCACATCAAGCGGAATCTGTGGCTGATCCAGTGCAAAGGCTGCAGCTTTCTGCACAGCCATGAATTGTCCCGAATCGCTGTTATCCTTCACATCAGCAAAAGCTCGAACGATTCGTTCATGGCCAGCCACAAATCCCATGCGCCAGCCGATCATGTTGAAACCCTTGGACATCGAATGGACTTCGACACCAACTTCCTTCGCCCCATCCATTTCGAGAAAGCTGAAAGGCTTGTCCTTGTAGCTGAGCAGAATGTGAGCTGCATCCTGCACGATGACCACTTGATTCTTATGGGCGAAGTCAATGACTTCCTGATAGAACGCCTTCGTAGCCACTTGACCAGTTGGGCTATTGGGATAATTGATCACCATCAGTTTCGCCCGCTGTGCAATATCCGCTGGAATAGCTTTCAGATCAGGAAAGAAGTTGTTCTCTTTGCGCAAAGGTAGCGGATACACTTCGCCACCGTAGTACTTGGTATGCGTGCCCGCAACAGGATAGCCAGGTACCGTCATCAGGGTGACGTCACCGGGGTTGATGAAGACCGCAGGCATCATGGCATAGGCAGGCTTAGTACCAATGCAATGATTGATCTCGGTAACAGGATCAAGCTTGACGTCGAACTCGCGTTGCATGAATCGTGCAGCTGCTTCCTTGTAGGCTGCAATGCCATTGTCTGCATATCCTCGGTTATCGACCTTATTCGCTTCTTCTGTCAACACGTTGCGGACACTGACATCCGCCATGTCATCGTTTTCACCAATCCCGAAATCGAGCAAGAGACGATTGGGGAACTGCGCCAGGGCTTCTCGCTTAGCACGTTTGATTTTCTCGAATTTGTAGATGGCAGTCCCCTGCCCATACTTGGCTCCACCGATACGTTCCGCAAACAACGACTGAAACCAAGGCAGGGACATTACGCTATTTCCTGATGGCGATAAAGTGACGAGACTTCGGGTTAGGTTTACTGCCTGACGTCGTTTCGTCCAGCTTGACGATCCAGTTCGGCGACCGCTTGACATTGGCTACCAACTCCGGATGCAGTTCCGGTTCAACACAAATAATCTGCACATTCCACTCCTTCAGGTACTTCTCCCAGTTCCCGGAACCTTCTTTGACTACCATGCACCGACGCCAATGTTCTTCAGAGAACAGTTGCACATGAGTAAAAACGACCACCGGCTGTCGACCACCGAAATAGAGGTAGTCCCCCAACGTTTCACTAGCGAAAATCACCGCTCCCGGACGGTTGAGTACCTCGTGGATCACAGGGTCAAATTTGTTGACCATCCGTCGTTTGCCCATCACATCCAGCAGACGGGCTGTACCTGGATGCAGCA
>WBZX01000180.1_pt1 | contig 59692 bp, 65 predicted proteins | sample 5204211 | NCBI WGS metagenome assembly WBZX01 (sample SAMN12344362, study PRJNA552823) | activated sludge metagenome | biome: Activated sludge suspended growth; feature: Nitrification reactor; material: Wastewater; isolation source: activated sludge from nitrification reactor of wastewater...
GGCTCCCTTGAAGTTCTCAAACGGGTTGTAGCCCATCCTCGACGGGTCCGAGGCTTCCGTAGGCGTGAGGTAGTCGCGGCGCCATTTGTATAACTCGCCATGCCATGGCGTGTAGTCGGCCCGATACACAACGAGTTGGCCGGTGGGGGTTTTTTCGACCTTTTGCATTTCGATGATGCCCATGGCGCTATCCGGCGAATACGATGCAAAAACATAAGCCGCCGTTTTCGGGAATGCCGCCAGGTTGTCGGACATCTGCGCAGAAGATACCCCGGCCGCACCGAGTTCTTCACGCCCGGTGGTGATCCAGCGCTCGCCGTCGATCATCTTCCACTCGAACCTGGATTCCGCTCAATCCCAGAGCTTTCACTTAGGGGGAGCGAATGGTCGCGCCAATCGGAACATCGAATGCATCCAGCTATACCGGCACAGTCAAGCCTTCAACAGGCCTTGAGTTTGAGCTTGCCAAGTACCAGAAGGAGTTGTCCGACTGTGTCAATTGCGATTCGGCGAATACGGCTGAGAGGCGCTCCAATATTCAGGAGCTTCATAACAAGATCAGTGCGGTGCAGGCGCGGATTGAGAGACTGGCTGTTGCCGATCCCAACTGGGAATCCAGATTGAACCCAACAGCCGTCGCCGAGAATAACTCGCCTGAAGACTCAGTCTATGCATCCGGGTTGGCGACTAGTGCTATCGGCGGACTGGTGGATGTGCGAGCCTGATTTTATCCGCGTTGCAGATTATCCGGCATCGTTAACCAACAGGTCGGCATCTCCCCAATTGCCGATGCCCTGCGGGTGGAGGATAATCGCGCAAAAATCGCGACAGGCCTCACCCATATGTTCACGCAAGCTTTACTCTTTTTGCTCGATACCTTGCTCGGTTTATTCACTCTGGGCGTATTGCTGAGGTTTTACCTGCAACTGGTCGCAGCGCCTTTTCATAATCCGATTTCGCAAGCGGTAGTGGCGCTCACCAATTTTGCCGTGCGACCGACGCGGCGGGTTATCCCCTCGTTGGGTGGGCTGGATCTGTCCACGCTGGTACTGGCTTATGTGGCGCAGCTGATTCTGCAATTGGCGACCCTGTGGCTGGGCGGTTATCCAATCCTGGTGGCAACTGCCGCGGTGTATGCTGCAGTTGGCGGGCTGGCTCTTCTGGCGCTGGTACGTTTGTCGGTTTACATCGTGCTTTATGCGGTGCTGATCCAGGCGATTTTGAGCTGGGTCAATCCGCATACCCCTGCGGCACCGGTGCTGGACAGGTTGACCGAGCCTGTCCTTGGCCCGTTGCGCCGTCGTTTTGGCGTGACCGGTGGTTTCGACCTGACTCCCTTGTTCATTTTCATTGCGGCGCAACTGCTGCTCATGCTGGTTTTGACTCCCATCGAAATGCAGTTGCAGCACCTGCTTTGAGCGCTTCCTGGTACTCGATCAAGGAGGATGGCAGACTGGTACTCAACCTGCACATCCAGCCCAACGCCAGCAAAACCGAAGTGGCCGGACTGCACGGTGATGCGCTCAAGGTTAAAGTAGCTGCGCCGCCTGCCGATCATCAAGCCAATGACAAGTTGTTGGAGTTTCTCAGGAAATCATTTAAAGTCGCTAAAAATCAAGTAGTTTTGCGGCATGGCGAGCATTCGCGGCAGAAGGTGGTGGAGATTATCGATCCGCCTTGTGCGCCTGAGATGCTGCTTGGAGATTGAATGGTTTTTAACCACGGGGGACACGGGGCGCACGGGGGATATGAAGAAACAAGCAGAGCGTGTTTTGGTTTTCCCCGTGAACCCCGTGTCCCCCGTGGTTTATTAAGCATCGATGATTAATCAACTAGAAAAACAGATCGAAGATTACAAGCTCTGGCGCGAGCAGATTGCGACGGCGATTGCCGAATATCGCGATTGGCTTGATCTGACCGGCGCATCCGATGCCATGCAGGACTTGCGCCTGTACGACATGACCGAGTCGGTCAAGCACGACAGGCTGGTGCTGGCGTTTGTCGCCGAATTTGCGCGCGGTAAAACCGAAACCATCAATGCGCTGTTTTTCTCTGACTACAAAACCCGCCTGTTGCCCTGCGATGCCGGACGCACCACTATGTGCCCGACCGAGATTTACTGGGATCCGAACGAAGAGCCTTACGTCAAACTACTGCCGATCGAGACGCGCAAGAACGACGAAAGCCTGGTGATCCTGAAAAAAACGCCTAACGCGTGGACCAAGCTCAAGCTCGACACGAGTTCCGCCGAGGCGATGCAGCAGGCTTTCCATGCGCTGGTGCAAAAGAAGGAAGTCTCGCTGGACGAAGCCCGCTCGCTGGGGCTGTGGGACGATAACGATGTGATGATGGTGCAGGCCATGCAGAGCAAGGGCAAGGTGGAAGTGCCGCTGTGGCGCCATGCACTCATCAATTTTCCGCATCCCTTGCTCAAGAGCGGGCTGGTGATTCTGGACACGCCAGGGCTCAATACGCTGGGTACTGAGCCGGAACTCACGCTCAACATCATCCCCAACGCGCATGCCGTGATCTTTCTGCTGGCGACCGATACCGGCGTCACCAAGTCGGATATGTCGATCTGGACCAATTACATCCGCGACCGCGCGAGCCGTAAGCTCGCGGTGCTGAACAAGATCGACATCCTGTGGGACGATCTCAAGACCCCGCAGGAAGTGCAGGAGATGATCCAGTCGCAGGTCGATTCGACTGCGCGCCAGTTAAATATGCCTGCAACGGACGTGTTTGCCATCTCTGCGCAAAAAGCCCTGCTGGCGCGGGTGCGGGGTGATGCCGCATTGCTAGCCAAAAGTGGGATCGAGAAGGTCGAAAAGACGCTGGCGGATAACGTTGTCGCCAGCAAACATGCGATTCTCAAGAACACCATCCTGACCGAAGCGGGCAACATGGTAAAGGCCTCGCGCAAGACTTTTCAGCAGCGTGTGACCGACACCCGTGCGCAACTCGAGGAGCTCAATAACCTGCGCGGCAAAAATCGTGATGTGGTGCAGAAACTGCTCGATAAGGTCAGCTCCGACCGCCGCGTGTACGAAGAATCGGTGCGCACCTACACCCAGTCCAACACCAAGGTGACGCAGATGGGCGACGGCTTGATGCAGCAACTGAGTCTGCCCAACCTCGATCGCATGCTGGACAAGAGCCGGGAGGAAATCGGCGACTCGTGGACGACGCATGGTCTTAATCAGAGCATGCGCAAGCTCATCACACAAACCAACGACTTGGCAGAGTCGATTGCGCAGCAGGGTGTCGAAATCAAGGGTCTGGCCGACGAGTTGTACCAGTTGTTCCATACGCGGCACGGTTTCGAGTCGCGTACACCGCCCAAGCTGGATATGACCGATTTCAAGTTTCGTATGCAGGCTCTGGTCAAGACCACGGATGAATTCTGCAACGACCCGGTCAACGTCATGACCGAAAAGCATTTTCTGGTGAAAAAGTTTTTCTTCAGTCTGGGAGCCCAGGCACGCGCCATTTTTGAAGTGGCGCACCACGATACCAATCTCTGGCTCAAGAGCGTGGTTGCGCCGCTGAAATTGCAGATTGCCGAGCACAAGGCGCAGTTGGATAAGCGTACCGAGTCGTTGATGAAAGTCCATGAAAACCTGGATTCGCTGCAAAAGAATATTGCAGAAGTCGAAGAGCGTTACGCCACCCTGCAGGCGCAGAGCGCGGCGTTGGACCAGACTTTGCTCAAGCTCATGAAAGCGGCGCAGGTCGTGGCTGCCAGACCGGTTCCGCCACCTGCACCTGCACGTGGAACGGCCGGAGGCCCGGATCTTGGGATGGCGCCGCTGGTCAGCCAGGGCGTGGTCTGATCAACGGCCGCCGCTCTGGATTTACATCAGAACGATATCGAACGTTTCTTGCCCGTACTGATTCTCGGTCTGCAGCGAAACCGGCTTGCCGATGAAGTCCGATAGCATCGCCAGCGCCTGCGATTCTTCATCCAGGAACAAGTCGATCACCTTTTTCGAAGCCAGCACGCGATATTCGCGGGCATTGAACTGGCGAGATTCGCGCAGTAGCTCACGCAGAATTTCGTAGCACACCGTCTGTGCGGTTTTAAGCTCGCCGCGCCCTCCGCAACAAGGGCAGGGCTCGCACAGGATGTGGGCAAGGCTTTCGCGAGTTCGCTTGCGTGTCATTTCCACCAAACCCAGCCCCGAGAAACCATGGATGCCGGTGCGGACGCGGTCGCGGTCGACGGCTTTTTGCAGCTCTTCCTGCACGGCGTTGCGATGGGCTTCGTCTTCCATGTCGATGAAGTCGATGATGATGATGCCGCCGAGGTTGCGTAGCCTGAGCTGCCGGGCGATGGTCTGCGCGGCTTCGAGATTGGTTTTGAAGATGGTGTCGGCCAGCGTGCGGTTGCCGACGAAGCTGCCGGTGTTGACGTCTACCGTGGTCAACGCTTCGGTCTGGTCAAAAATCAGGTAACCACCTGACTTGAGCTCGACTTTCCGCGACAGTGCTTTTTCGATTTCTTCTTCCACGCCGTAGAGATCGAACAGTGGGCGGTGGCCGGGGTAGTGCTCGATACGCGCGAGTACGGCGCCCGCGTAGCGTTGAGCGAAGTCCTGCATTTTCTGGAAAGTCTCGCGCGAATCGACGAGGATTTTTGACGTCTCGTCGCACAGAAAATCACGCAGCACCCGCAAGGGCATATTGAGATCCTGATAGATCAGGGTGCGCGGCCTGGCGCTCTGGCTGGCTTCCTGCACGTTGGACCACGCCTTGTGCAGGTAGTCGAGGTCGGCCAGCAGTTCCTCGTCGGTGGCCGATTCGGCCAGGGTGCGGATAATGTAGCCGCCGGGCTGCTCGCCCGTCAGCAATCTGGTCAGGCGCTCCTTCAATACCTCGCGCTCGGTATCGCTTTCGATACGCTGCGAGACGCCGATGTGCTCCTGTTCGGGCAGGTAAACCAGAAAGCGTCCGGCGATACTGATCTGCGTAGTCAATCGTGCGCCCTTGCTGCCGATGGGTTCCTTGATTACCTGAACCATCAACGGTTGGCCTTCGTGCAGCAGTTCCTGGATCGGACGCTGCTGATCGGCGCCGAATTCGAGCAGGTCGGCAATGTGCAGAAAAGCTGTGCGCCCCAGCCCGACCTCGACGAAGGCGGATTGCATCCCCGGCAGCACGCGTACAACCTCGCCCTTGTAGATATTGCCGATCAGGCCCAGCGAACTGGTGCGCTCGATGTGCAGTTCCTGCACGACGCCTTGTTCCAGAACGGCAACGCGGGTTTCCTGCGGGGTGACGTTAATCAGTATTTCTTCGCTCATGGCAAATGGATTCCGGATTTTTTCAATAATTGCGCCGTTTCATGGAGCGGCAAACCCATGACGCCGGAGTAGCTGCCTTCGATGCGGCGGATAAAGATGCTGGCCAGCCCCTGGATGCCGTAGGCACCAGCCTTGTCGCGCGGTTCTCCGCTGGCGACATAGGCGTTGATTTCGGCCTCGGTCAGCGGCGCCATTTCGACTTGCGTGCTCGATAGCGCGACTTCGATGCGGCCGTCAAAGGCGAGTGCAATACCGGTGTGCACAGTGTGCCAGCGGTCGGACATCGCACGCAGCATGGCGCAGGCGTCAATGTCGCTTTCCGGCTTGCCGAGGATTTCGCCGTCAGCACAGACGGTGGTGTCGGCGGCCAGCACCGGCATGGCAATCAGGCCATCGGCAGCGATTTTCTGGGCACAGACCCCGGCTTTTTCGCGGGCAAGTCTCAGTACGTAATGTTCGGGCGCTTCGCCGGGGCGTACCGATTCGTCGACATCGGACGGCAGCACGTCAAAATCCACGCCAATCTGGCACAGCAGTTCTCCGCGTCGAGGCGAGCGTGAGGCCAGGTAGATTTTCTTCATGTCTGGGGGCGCTGCAATTCAGATTCGACGGCATCGCGCCTAGCCTGGCCTGCCAGCAGTTCGACCAGGGTCAGTGCAAAATCAATTGCGGTGCCGGGGCCGCGCGAAGTGACGATATTGCCGTCAACCACCACCGAGTCGTTGAGATAAGTATGAGATCCCGGTAGTTCGTCTACTACGCCGGGAAAACTGGTAACGCGCTTGTCTTGCAGTAACCCGGCAGCGTGCAGGGCCATGGGGGCGGCGCAAATGGCGGCTAAAAACTTGCCGCTGGCAGCCATGCGCTGCAGCAGGCCGATGATGCGAGCATCGTTCTTGAGATGGGCCGAACCCGGCATTCCACCGGGCAGCACAACCATGTCGAAGTCGCGCTGAATCGCGTCGTCCAGCACCGTGTCCGGCAGCAATACCGTCCCGCGGCTGGCGCGCACAGGGCCGACCGACAGTCCTGCCGTAATGACTTCGATACCTGCGCGGCGTAAGATGTCGATGGCTGTTACGGCTTCGATTTCTTCGCAGCCTTGTGCGAGCGGAATCAATACGCTGGTCATTTCCGCCTCCTCTGTAAGCGTTTTAAAGCTGGGGACCGATACTAACCGATTCAACTTTAGGCATCAAATCACGGAGCCCTTCACATGATTGACTGGAACTACTTGTTCAAGACCGGGATTGCCCTGTTTGCTATCGTGAATGTCATTGGCAGCGTGCCGATCTTCGTCAGCGCAACGGAAAGCTGGACTCGGCCGCAGCGCGCCCATGTGGCGCGAACCATTGCCTTGACGGTGTTTACGGTGCTGACGCTATCGGTATTCATCGGCGACAGGATGCTGGACTTTTTCGGGATCAGCATTGCATCGTTTCAGGTCGGTGGCGGGATTTTGCTGTTGCTGATTGCAATTTCGATGATGCACGCCCGGCAAAGCGGCGCGCGGCAGACCGTGGAAGAAGCCCAGGCTGCAGCCGAACGCGAGGCAATTGCCATCGTTCCCCTGAGCATTCCATTGCTGGCCGGGCCGGGGGCGATCAGCAGCATGATTATTGCGGCCGAGCATAGCGGCAGCTTTCTGGGACATGTCAGCTTGATCCTGCCGGTTGCCGTGGTCGGCTTTCTGGTATGGCGCATTTTGCTGCTGGCCAATGTGATTGCGATCCGCCTGGGCACCATAGGCATCAACGTCGTGACACGGCTGATGGGGCTCATTCTCGCCGCAATGGCAATTGAATTCATGGCGCGGGGGTTGGGCAGCCTGTTCCCCGGTCTGCTTACCTAGTAAAATCGCTTCTTTTACGCAAATCGGATATCAACCAAGCGCATGGTCTGGAAACCCAATGTCACTGTTGCCGCCGTGATCGAAAAAGACGGCAAATTTCTGCTGGTGGAAGAAGAGACGGCCGATGGCCCGCGCTTCAACCAGCCTGCCGGGCATCTGGAAGACGGCGAGTCGATAGAGGACGGCGTGCGGCGCGAGACACTGGAAGAAACCGCCTACAGCTTCAATCCGACAGGTTTGCTCGGTGTTTATCACTGGAAGCACCCGGACAAAAATATTACCTACCTGCGTTTTGCCTTTACCGGCGAAGTCACGGGTTTCGATGCAAACCAGAAACTGGATGATGGCATATTACGCACCGTCTGGATGACACCTGAAGAAATTCGCGCAACGCAGCAAAGGCACCGCAGCCCGCAGGTGTTGCTGTGCGTGGAGCATTACCTTGCCGGGCAACATTTTCCACTAACCGTACTGACACATTTATGAAAAAACGCGTAGTCGTCGGCATGTCCGGCGGGGTCGATTCGTCCGTCACCGCATGGTTGCTGAAAGAACAGGGGTACGATGTCGTCGGCCTGTTCATGAAAAACTGGGAAGACGACGATGATGACGAATACTGCTCGTCCAAACAGGATCTGATCGACGCCGTATCGGTGGCCGACCGCATCGGTATCGACATCGAGGCGGTCAATTTCAGCAAGGAATACAAGGACAAGGTCTTTGCCAATTTCCTTTCCGAATACCAGGCCGGACGCACGCCCAACCCGGATATTTTCTGCAATTCCGAGATCAAGTTTCGTGCCTTTCTCGATCATGCGCTGGGGATGGGGGCCGACCTGATTGCCACCGGTCATTACGCCGGAGTGCGCGAGGTGGATGGCCTGTTCCAGTTGCTTCGCGCCGAGGACGGCGGCAAGGACCAGAGCTATTTTCTTTACCGGCTGAATCAGGAGCAGCTATCCCGCACCTTGTTCCCGCTGGGCGGCCTGCTCAAGCGCGAAGTCCGCGATATCGCCCGCCAGGCGGGTCTCGCCAACAGCGAAAAAAAGGACTCCACAGGCATTTGCTTCATCGGCGAACGCCCGTTCCGCGAATTTCTCAACCGCTACCTGCCCAAGGAACCCGGCGAGATTAAGACGCCGGATGGCAATGTCGTCGGTCGCCATGATGGCCTCATGTACTACACCCTTGGCCAGCGGCAGGGCCTGGGCATCGGCGGTGGACGTGAAAGTACGGGAGAGCCGTGGTTTGTCGCCGCCAAGGACATGGCGAAAAATGAGCTCATCGTCGTACAGGGACACGATCACCCGCTGTTGCTGAAAGATTGTCTGCAGGCAGCTGACCTGCATTGGATCGCCGGGCACGACCCGCGCCAGCACTGGGTTTACGGAGCAAAAACGCGCTACCGCCAGGCTGATGCGCCGTGCGAGATCGACACGATCGGTAACGGAGCCTGCGAAATCCGTTTTGCCCAGCCGCAATGGGCCATTACGCCAGGGCAATCGGTGGTCGTTTACGAAAGCAACGTCTGCCTTGGTGGCGGGATCATCCTTTAAGGTGGCGCAGGCGTCCCTGTCTGCATCGGTCGATGCAGGCGGAGAACGCCTGCGCTGCAGGGTGATTACCCATGTGGGTTAATCGCCTCTTCGATACCGTACTTACCGTATTCGGCGTACTGCTGCTGACTTTTCTGCTCGCCCATCTTGTACCGGGTGACCCGGTCGAGGTCATGCTTGGCGAATCTGCCACCATGGCCGACCGGACCCAACTACGCGCCCAACTCGGGCTGGATCGCCCGCTACCAAGTCAGTTCGCCCACTATCTGGTGCGACTTGCCCACGGCGATTTCGGCCAGTCCATCCACACCCATGCGCCGATTGCCGAAACCCTGGGGCAGCGTATCCCTGCAACCGCGCGGCTGGCCTTGCTGGCGCTCGGCATGGCGCTTCTGATGGGCCTGCCGCTTGGCGTGCTGGCTGCACTCAAATGCCATTCGTGGCTCGACAGGGCGTCGGTCATGGCCGCGCTCACGCTTTCCGCCATGCCGCACTTCTGGCTTGGCCCCGTTCTCATGCTGGTGTTCGCCTTGTGGCTGCCCTGGCTACCAGTAAGCGGTATGGAAGCGCCTGATGCGATACTCCTGCCCGCACTCACGCTTGCCTGTGGCCTTGCCGCCATCATCGCCCGCATGGCCCGCGCCAGCCTGCTTGAAGTGCTTGACGAAGACTTTATCCGCACCGCCCGCGCCAAAGGCTTGCCGGAGCGTACCGTCATCCTGCGTCACGCGCTCAAGACCGCGCTGCTACCGGTCGTCACCATTGTCGGTCTGCAACTGGGCTCTCTGCTGGCGGGCGCGGTGATTACCGAAACCGTGTTTGGTTGGGAGGGCGTGGGACGCCTGCTGGTGGAATCCATCGAAAAGCGCGATTACCCGGTCACGCAAGCCTGCGTGCTGGTGATTGCGCTGACCTATGTGGCGGTAAACCGGCTGACAGATGGGGTATATGGGTGGGTCGATCCGAGGGTGAGGCACAGTGAGTGAATCCACGATACCGACGGTATTGATGAGCCTGTAATCGTGACTGCATGAAACTCCCGCTCGGAATTTTGCTGTTCTGGTTGCTGGCCGCCGCTACTGCGCCGTTTCTTGGCCTGTCGCCCGATGCGATTGCGCTGGACAAGATCCTGGACGGACCGGGTGCAGGCACATGGCTGGGACGCGACGACCTCGGGCGCGACTTGCTGGCACGGCTGCTGGCCGGGGTACGGACGTCGCTGACGGTGGCGGGAGCGGTGACGCTGGTGACGTTCGGTTTCGGTACGGCGCTGGGTTTGGTGGCCGGGTATCGGGGCGGCTGGGTGGATCGGTTGCTGATGCGGGTCACTGATGTGTTTCTGGCTTTTCCCGGTATTTTGTTGGCGATTGCATTCGCTGCCGTGCTGGGGCCGGGTGTTTCCAATCTGATCCTGGCGCTGTGCTTGACTTCGTGGGTGGGCTATGCCCGGCTGACGCGGGCGCAGGCGCTGGCCATGCGCGAGCGGCAGCATGTGCTGGCGGCACGATCGCTGGGGGCTTCTGCCGTACGTATTTTATTGCGGCATATGCTGCCCCTGCTACTGGCTCCGCTGCTGGTGGAGATGACGTTCGGCGTTGCTAGCCTGGTCGTTGCCGAAGCCAGCCTGTCTTTTCTCGGTCTTGGTATCCAGCCGCCGCATGCGTCGTGGGGTGCAATGCTGCGCGATGGCGTGCGCTATCTTCTGGTCGCTCCGCATTATGTGCTGTCAGTGGGGTTGAGTTTAATGTCGCTGGTACTGGCGATTAACCTTCTGGGCGACAGGCTGCGCGACATTCTCGACGTCAAGCGGTAGCGTATGCAAAGCGCTACGATCGTGCATGCCGCGTAAAAATCCAGCCCGAAATCCTCATTGACTCATGTAAACTTCGGTTTCTGTCTGGATTTTCGCCCTGCCTGCCCATCGTGCGGGCGTTTTGCATAAGTTGATATAAAGGGATTTACATGTCGCTCGGCCCCATCATGCTCGATATCGAGGGCACCGAACTCAATGCGGATGACATCCGTCGCTTGCAGCATCCAATGGTCGGTGGCGTCATCCTGTTCAAGCGCAATTACCAGTCGCCGGCACAACTGAAAGCGCTTACTGCGGCTATTCATGCGGCACGTCAACCACCTTTGCTGATCGCAGTCGATCACGAAGGGGGACGCGTGCAGCGATTTCGCGATGGCTTTACCCGTCTGCCCGCGATGCGCGAACTCGGAAAAATCTGGGACCATCACCAGAAGAGAGCCAAGCACCTTGCCGAGCGTATCGGCTGGGTGCTGGCGGCCGAGTTGCGTGCACATGGCGTGGATTTCAGCTTTACACCGGTGTTGGACATCGATTTCAGCAACAGCGGTGTGATTGGCGATCGCGCCTTCCATCGCAAGACCGAAGCGATTGCCGACCTTTCGCAATCTCTGATGAACGGCCTCAAGCACGGCGGTATGGCGGCGGTAGGCAAGCATTTTCCAGGGCACGGATATGTTGCGGCGGATTCGCATACCGAAATCCCGGTGGATGAGCGACTGTTCAGCCAGATCGAGCAGGACGACCTCGAGCCATTCCGCCGCATGATCGATTTTGGCATGGTGGCGCTGATGCCTGCCCACGTGATTTACCCCAAGGTGGACGACAAGCCTGCCGGGTTCTCCCGTATCTGGCTGCAGCAGGTGCTGCGCAAGCACCTCGGCTTCCATGGCATGATATTCAGCGACGATCTTGCGATGGAAGGCGCAACGGTGGCAGGTAATGTGACCGAGCGGGCGATTGCCGCGCTGGATGCCGGTTGCGACATGGTGCTGGTGTGTAACCGGCCGGATTTGGCTGACGAATTGCTGGAAACCCTGCAATGGAAAATGCCAGCACTCAGCATGGCGCGGCTCGCGCGCATGCACGGCAAGCCGCATCCGCCATCAATGGCGGCGCTACACGAAAATCAGGAGTTTATCGATGCGGTGCGCGAGATCGGCGAAATCGGCATCGAAGAGGGCGCATTGCCGCTAGGGGATTGATCCCCCATTGATTTCTGCGATTTTGCGGGGTATATTGGGCCAATAGTGACATTGCCTGAAGGAGGTCATGATCATGGACATCAGTGGGACACAATCCAATTCCACGTTGCTTGATGCAGTAGCCGCACAGGCTCAGCCGGTCGTACAGAACAATCGCCCGGCACCTGCCCCGGTTCAGGAGCAGGCATCAAGCGAAGTGACCTTGAGCCGCGATGCGCGGGAGCGTGCCAATCAGCCGCCCGCTCAAATCGAGCAATCTGTTGAAAAGATAGTGAATGCCACCGATAACCAGGTGCAAGCGTCCGGCCAGGCTCAGGCCGCGGGCGAGGATTCGCGCGAAACCGTTGCGGCGCAGTCTCGTGAAAACGAAAATCGAGAACAGCAATCCAATGTTGCGATTCAGGCTCAGGCAACAGCTCCAACCTACACCGCCCGCATTGCCGCACAAAGCTACACCAGTGTTTCCAATTTCTGATGCCCGTAGCCGCTGATAGCGGACTCGCAGCCAATGGGCGAGCCCAAGTTTTGTCTTGATCGATAAGGAAAGTCATTCAGATATGCAAACCGAATATCCAGTGAATACCGCAAGCAGCACGCTTGCCTTGGCGAACCACAAGGTTCTCCGCAACACATACATGCTGTTGGGATTGACCATGCTACCGACGATTGTGGGCGCTGTAGTAGGCGTCAGCATGAATATGTCGTTTATGGCTCAGCATCCTGTCATGTCGGCACTCGGCATGTTGGCAGTGATGTTCGGGTTGTTCATGGGGATTGCGGCAAACCGTAACTCGGTGCTGGGTGTGGTGTTGTTGTTGGTGCTGACCGGCTTCATGGGGCTGATGCTGGGTCCGGTTCTGCAGGTTGCCTTGCATCTCAGGAATGGTGGGCAACTAGTGGGACTTGCGGCCGGCGGTACCGGTGTCATCTTCATGAGTCTTGCGGGGATTGCGACTGTTACCAAAAAGGATTTCAGCTTTATCGGCAATTTCCTTTTCATTGGCCTGATTCTGCTGGTTGTCGCTTCGCTGGCCAACCTGTTTTTCCAGATTCCGGCATTGGCGCTGGCATTGTCCGGCGTATCCGTGCTGCTGTTTTCCGGTTACATTCTTTACGATGTGAGTCGTATTGTGCAGGGCGGCGAAACCAATTACGTCATGGCGACCCTGGCGCTTTATCTGGATATCTACAATCTGTTCGTCAATCTGTTGCATTTGCTGATGGCGTTGATGGGCGAGCGTGACTGATTTATTGATGAGTGCATTCCAGACGGGCCGCATCGAAATGCGGCCCGTTTTTTATTGACGGGCTCTTGGCGCGGCGCAGTCCATTTTTCACCCCATTTCCATTACAATGCCAAAGTTGCGCAGAATGTATGCGCGGGACTTTATGAATTGATATGGCCGAAGCTCCGACACCATCATTAACCGCGCTGTTAAGCGGGTTTAGTAATTTGCCTGCGGGACGCAAGGTCGGGCTGATGGTGGCGCTGGCGGCGGTAGTTGCGATTGTTGTTGGCTCCTGGATCTGGGCGCAGACGCCGGATTACCGCATTCTTTATTCCGGCCTTTCCGACCGCGATGGTGGCGCGGTGATCGAGTCCCTGCAAAAACTTAATATTCCGTTCAAGATGGCGGAAGGCGGCGGAGCCATCATGGTGCCATCCGGCATGGTGTACGAGGCGCGGCTCAAGCTTGCGTCGCAAGGGTTGCCTAAGGGCGGCTCGGCAGGCTTCGACCTCATGGATAACATGAAAATCGGCGCCACGCAGTTTCAGGAAAATGTGGCATACCAGCGTGCGCTGGAGGGAGAGATTACCCGTACGATCGAGGCCATTTCTTCAGTACAGGGCGCACGCGTACATCTGGCAATTCCCAAGGATTCGGTATTTGTACGCGAGCAGCAAAAACCATCTGCATCCATCCTGATCAATCTTTATCCTGGGCGTTCACTGGACAAGGCTCAGGTCGAGGGAATCGTGCATCTGGTGGCAAGCAGTATCCCGGAAATGCCGCCAGCCAACGTGACGATTATCGACCAGAACAGCAAACTGCTGACTTCTGCCAACCGGCAGAGTGCGATAGGTCTGGATTCGACCCAACTTGAATATCTGCACGAGGTGGAGCAGAACTACATCCACCGTATTGAGGATATATTGCAGCCGATTACCGGCCCCGATAACGTCAGGGCGCAAGTCACGGCCGACCTGGATTTTTCCGTGGCCGAACAAACGGCAGAAACCTATAGGCCGAATGCCAATCCTGAGCAGGCAGCGATACGCAGTTCGCAGACGTCGGAAACCTCAGGAGATGGTGGTGCGGGTGCTGCCGGTGTGCCTGGCGCGCTCTCTAATCAGCCGCCAGGTGGTGCGACTGCGCCGATCAATGGGGGGGCAGCCAGACCAGGAGGGACGGGAACTGGTGCGGCGGCATCCGGCGGCAGTGCGCACAAGGAAGCAACAACGAACTTCGAACTGGATAAAACGATCAGCCATGTGCGCAACCCGGTTGGCGCGATCAAGCGACTATCCGTTGCCGTGGTGGTAAACAACAAGGGCGAAAAGGATAAGAAAGGCAAGGTGACCTGGCGCCCCCTGACCAAGGATGAATTAACCCAGATTTACAACCTTTCTCGCGAGGCAATGGGCTTTAACCAGGCGCGTGGAGATACCCTGAATGTGGTGAACGCTGCATTTACGCTGGCAGACGATGAAGTCATTGAGAGTGCTCCAATCTGGAAGGATCCGGCCATGGTGGCCCTGGCCAAGGACTTGGTGAAGTATATCGTGATTGCAGGTATTCTCTGGTTCCTGGTAACCGGAGTGCTTCGTCCGGCGCTGAATGATCTTGCCACTGCTGGGCAATCGCATATGGCGGCGATCGAAGCCTCGCGTGAAAGCATGGGGGGGCAGGCCGATGTCGTACACGTCGGCGGAGGCGCCAAGCGACCGAATAGTTATGAGGAAGAAATCCAGATGGTCAAGGATGCGGCAAAGAACGATCCCAAGATCGTCGCAAATGTCGTTAAGGATTGGGTGAACAAGGAATGAGTGATGCTGGTATCCGCAAGAGCGCGATCCTGCTGATGAGTATTGGTGAGGAGGAAGCCGCCGAGGTGCTCAAGTATCTGGGGCCCAAGGAGGTGCAGAAGATAGGCGCGGCAATGGCGAGCCTGTCCAATGTAACCCATGATGAAATTCAGACCACGTTAAGTGAATTTCGTGACGAGACCATGGAGCGTACGACACTGGGCATGGAGTCGGATGGATATATCCGTTCGATTCTGACCAAGGCGCTCGGTAATGATAAGGCGGCCAATCTGCTGGACCGGATCCTGCAGCAGGGAGGCGATACCAGCGGCATTGAGAGTCTGAAGTGGATGGACTCGGCATCGGTTGCCGAACTGATCAAGAACGAGCACCCGCAGATTATTGCAACCATTCTGGTGCATCTGGATTACGACCAGGCAAGCGAGGTGCTCGGTCATTTTGTCGAGCGGCTACGCAACGATGTGATGATGCGTATTGCCACGCTGGACGGCGTGCAGCCACATGCCTTGCGTGAGTTGAACGATGTGCTGACCAAACTGCTATCGGGCGGAGACCACATCAAGAAGACCGCAATGGGCGGCGTCAAGGCTGCTGCGGAAATCCTCAATTTTATGGGGGGGGCCGCCGAGGGCGGGATTATCGGCAGCATCAAGGATATCGATGCCGAGTTGGCGCAAAAAATCCAGGACGAAATGTTCGTGTTCGATGATATCAACAAGGTTGATGATCGTGGCATCCAGTTGCTGTTGCGCGAGGTGCAGTCTGAATCGTTGATCGTTGCACTCAAGGGGGCTACTCCTGAACTGCGCGAAAAGATTTTCAAGAACATGTCGCAGCGCGCTGCCGAAATGTTGCGAGATGATCTTGAAGCAAAAGGACCGGTGCGCCTCTCAGAAGTTGAAGCCGAACAGAAGGAAATTCTCAAGGTGGTGCGCCGCCTGGCGGATGAAGGTCAGATTGTGCTGGGAGGCAAGGGTGATGAAGCATTCGTGTAATCCATTATTCTCCCGCCTGGTCAGGATGAGCGTATGGCTGCCGATCTGATCCCCGGCGAGACGTTGCCGAATTACCAGCGGTGGGAGCCGATGGATCTCAAGAATATTGCCCGTCAGCAGGTCAAACTGCCAACGGCCGAAGATATCGAGCGGATCCAGCACGAAGCCCATAAAGAAGGTTACGAGGCTGGCAAACTCGAAGGCTATGAGGCCGGTTTGGCCAAGGCCGAGCCCGATATTGCCCGGATACACGCCTTGGGCGTTGCGTTGGAGGATGCGATGCAGAGCCTAGAGCGTGAATTGAATCAGGAGTTGATTGCACTGGCGCTCGATATCGCCAAGCAGATGCTGACGCGCGCGCTCGAAGTCAAGCCGGAGTTGTTGCTGCCTGTGGTACGGGCGGCAATAGACAGTCTTCCGCACAATACCCAGCATCCTCATATTCGCCTGCACCCTCAGGATGCCGTACTGGTGCGCGAAATGCTCAATACCGAATCTCATGCCGGCTGGCGCGTGGTGGAAGATCCCGGCATCACGCCAGGCGGATGCCTGATTGAAACCGCGACAGCCGAGGTGGATGCAACCTTGCCCGGCCGCTGGCAGAGGATTGCCGGCGCATTGGGGCAGGACGATGCCTGGTTGAACGATGGCTCGGAGTCTTGAACAACCCGATCCTCCAACGGTGCCGTAATTTGCTCGACGAATGTCGGGAGGCGTTGCCGCACGTGCAGCCCTGGGCGGTTACCGGAAGACTGACTCGCGTTGCGGGGTTGGTGATGGAAGCCGTAGGCATCAAGGCTCCGGTCGGCAGTGTCTGTGTGGTCTCGTTGCCTGGCGGTAATACGGTTGATGCCGAGGTGGTCGGGTTTTCCGGTGACCGTCTCCTGCTGATGCCTTCCACTGACGTTTATGGCGTGCATCCCGGCGCCAGAGTTGCCTTGGTCGATGCCGAGCCTCTGCCACAACAGCAGCAAGGTCGCGCCATTCAATTGTTGCGCCGCCGTACGCATGACCGTGTCAAGCATGTACCGGTCGGGCCTGAATTGCTGGGGCGGGTCATAGACGGTAATGGTCGCCCGCTGGACGGTCTGGGTCCGCTTAATCTTGTCGACCGGGCGCCATTGCAGAGCCGCCCGGTCAACCCGTTGACCCGTGCGCCGATCAGCCAGACATTGGATGTCGGCGTCCGTGCGATCAACTCTTTGCTACCGGTTGGGCGCGGGCAGCGCATGGGCTTGTTCGCCGGTTCCGGCGTCGGCAAAAGCATGTTGCTAGGCATGATGGCGCGATACACGACAGCCGATGTCAATGTTGTGGGCCTGATTGGCGAACGTGGCCGTGAAGTAAAGGAGTTCATCGAACAGATCCTGGGCGAAGAAGGCATCGCCCGTTCTGTTGTTGTTGCTGCGCCGGCTGATACGCCACCGCTTTCCCGATTGCAGGGCGCAGCCTATGCGACGGCGATTGCCGAGTATTTTCGCGACCAGGGCAAAAGCGTGCTATTGATTATGGACTCGCTGACGCGTTATGCCCAGGCGCAGCGCGAAATCGCGCTGGCGGTTGGCGAGCCTCCCGCGACCCGTGGTTACCCTCCTTCGGTTTTTGCCAAGTTGCCACAACTGGTGGAACGGGCCGGTAACGGGAGCGAGGGCGGTGGCTCGATTACCGCATTTTATACCGTGCTGGCCGAGGGTGACGACCAGATGGACCCCATCGCCGATTCCGCTCGCGCCATTCTTGATGGACATATCGTGCTCTCGCGCATGCTGGCCGATTCCGGGCATTACCCGGCGATTGATATCGAAGCTTCGATCAGTCGAGCCATGCCTGCATTGTTAAACCAGTATGAAATCGATTTTGTTCGCCGCTTCAAGCACTTGTATTCGCGGTACCAGCGTAGCCGGGATTTGATCAGCGTGGGCGCCTACGTGCGAGGCAGCGATCCGGAGCTTGATGAAGCGATCGTGATGTACCCCCGGCTGGAAGCATTCCTGCGGCAGTCTATCGGTCAACGGATTGATTTGGCCGGTAGCCGTGCACAACTCGAATCGCTGCTGACCCTGCGTTAATTGCACGCATGGCTGAATTCCGCCTGAAGCCTCTGCTCGAATACGCCAGAGACCGCAGTGACTCTGCTGCCCGGGAATTGCAGCGGCTACGCCAACAATGGGCGCAGGCAGAAGAAAAGCTCCAGCAACTCCAGACTTATCTTGCCGATTACCAGAACCGATTGAATAGCAATGCTGCTGGCGGCATGACGGCAGCAGCATTGCGGGATTTCCAGCGATTTATCGCCAAGCTGGAGCTTGCGATTACCGCTCAGCAGGAAGATGTTGTGCGCTGTCGCCAACGATGGGAGGCTGGTCAGCGCGTATGGATGGAGCGCGAGCGAGAGGTCAAGGCCTATGATGCATTGCGTGAGCGGCATGCGCGTGAGGAAGTACGCAAGGAAAACAAGCAGGATCAGCGGATTCAGGATGAGTTTGCGCAGAACCAGCGTCATCGTCGGGATAAGGAAGACCCTTCGTAGAGTTAGTGCTGGCATACCCGTTGCTTTTAATTGATTTATCGCAAGTAACGGGATCGTCTTATGCAAGCAACCAATGTCACCAATGCAATCGCTCCGCAGGGCGCAACCGCCGGTTCCGGCCAGGACAAAGCAGCTGCATCGGGAGACGGTGCGTTTGGTTCGCTCCTGACGCAGCAAATACAACAGACTTCTGCCCGTGAAGTCTCGACCCCGCAGGAACGGTCGCCCGCAATTGGTGAGGTTTCTTTGCCGGGCGGTGTGAAAGATGATGCTGCAGTTTCTGGAGAAGTTCTGGAGGTCCTGATTGGCAGTCTGGGTGCGGCATCGGATATAAGCGCGGATGCCGATTTTCTGAAACAGGTTCCCGAACTGATGGAAGATACGAAAGCCTCCGGAAAGGATCTGCTGAAAAAGTTGATGCCAAGTATCCATGAAAATGGGGTGGCGCGTGCTGCGGATGCGGACGGTACTTCTTCAGAAGTGGCCTTGGTTGAGGCGATGGTTTTACCTGTAATGCAAGCAGCGGCTAAAAAGGGCGAGATTGCCGAAGCCGACGGCAAAAAGTTGCCGCAGGATTTGCCGGTCGATGGAGAGAGTCAATCTGGCCAAAGCGTCGATAATGCAACCTTGGCTGCAATGATGGGAACACCGTTTGTGTCGCATGTTCAGCAACCAGCAGCAGAGCGCCTGAGAACTGCTGATTCCCCCCAGCCTGGCGCGAGTGAAAGAAATCCGGTGGCAATTGACCGCTTGGTGCACGAAGGTGCGCAGGCGCCTGACGTGCGAATTCAGATGGAAACTCCGACCGGCAGCAAGCTGGCGAACGATTTGCAACCGGTTGAGCCACAGACGCCTCCGCAATCATTTTCTTCGCTAATCGTTGAGCGAGTCGGCACCGGTGTGGCAAATACGGCTGCTACGCTAGATATTCCTTCGCATATCAATTCCCCGCACTGGGGTTCGGCGGTGGGCGATAAAGTGGTGTGGATGCTGGGTAACCAGAATCAGAGCGCCGAACTTCGATTGAACCCGCCCTCACTTGGCCCGCTGGAGGTGCGGGTTAGCGTGAATGATGGGCAAGCGACGTTGTCTTTTGTGACGCCGCATGCGCCGGTAAGGGAGGCGATCGAAGCCGCAACGCCTAGGCTGCGAGAGATGCTGGGTGATAGCGGTATTAACCTTGGCGACGTGTCGGTGAATGTCGGTACATTTGCCCAGCAGCAATCGGCTTCGCAGGATCAAACTCAAAACAGGTCGGCATCGCAATATTGGGCGACGGTGGTCTCTGAGACGGAGACGGGTAGCTATGCTGCACCGCTTGCAACGGCTGTGCGACATTTACGCGATGGTGGGATGGTGGATTTGTTTGCCTGATTTTTCTGGTGTGGCGAGTGGAAAAGGCGCGGAATTGCGCCTTTTTCTTTTTTATTCATAGTGTTGCGACGCTTCTTAGGTGGCCGCATCGGTTTGACTGATGTCACTAGCTCATGCTGTGCGTAGGTATCCATCTTATAAACCGCATAAATAAAGTTGGCAAACCACTTGTTTTTTATACGATTTAAGTTTATAAAATGGCCAAGCCCTTGGTGGGTGCCGTGTTGATACAAGTTGTGAGCTAATTGAGGTGGCGAGATGGCTGAAGAAAAAGCAGCAGAAGTTGAAGTAGCACCAAAATCCAAAAAGAAGGCCCTGCTCATTATTATTGTTGTCGTTGTTGTGCTTGCCGTGGCTGGCGGCGCAGCATTGTTGCTGCTTGGTGGCAAAAAAAAGGACAAGGGCGAAGAAGAACATCACGCCGAAAAGGAAAAGACGGCGACCGTTGCCTTTGAAGAGAAATTTACGGTCAACCTGTATTCGGAAGACGGAATTAACCATTTTATGCAAGTTCCCCAAATGGAACTCGAAGTGACAAACGCGGAAGTTGCCAAGGAAGTCGAAGAGAAAAAGAAAAAGATCATGGATCGGATCAGCAGCACATTACGCGGGAAAAATATGAAGGATCTGCTTCAGCCGGGCAGTGATACCAAACTCAAGGAAGAGCTCAAGGCCGAGATCAACAAGGTACTCGATAAACGCAAGGGTGTGGAGGAAGTCATCTTGCCTGCTTCTTTCATCGTGCAATGAGGCTGACGCCGGGCTGATGCATCATGGCTGACGATATTCTGTCACAGGAAGAGGTTGATGCCCTGTTGAAGGGTGTCACCGGTGAGTCTGATGCGGATGACGCGGCAGATGAGGGTGTCGGCTTAAAAACCTATAATCTCGCCAGCCAGGATAAGATCGTACGTGGGCGTATGCCCACGATGGAGGTGATCAACGAGCGATTTGCCCGTAATTTCCGCTTGGGATTATTCAACTTTACCCGCCGTACGCCGGAAATCTCGGTTGGCCCGGTGAAACTCATGAAGTATGGTGAGTTTGTACGTAACCTGGTGGTTCCAACCAATCTCAATATGGTGCATGTGCACCCATTGCGCGGTACTGCGCTGATGATCTTTGACCCTAATCTGGTGTTTCTGATCATCGATAGCCTGTTTGGCGGTGACGGGCGATTCCATATGCGCGTCGAAGGTCGCGACTTTACGCCCACTGAGCAGCGGATTATCCAGAATCTGCTCGGGGTTGCAATGGACGAAATGAAGAAGGCATGGGAGCCGGTATTCCATGTTGATTTCGAGTATATCCGCTCTGAAATGAACACACAGTTTGCCAATATTGCAACGCCTAGCGAAGTTGTTGTGACCACCACCTTCAATGTCGAATTGGGTTCCGTAGGCGGCGATTTTCACGTGTGTCTACCCTATGCTATGATTGAGCCGATTCGCAATTTGCTTTACGAAAGCATGCAAGGGGATCGCATGGAGGTCGACGAGCGCTGGGTGAATTTTCTCTCCAGCCAGGTGCAATCGACGGAGGTCAAGCTTGTTGCGAATCTGAGCCGGGCGGAATTGACCGTGCGCGAACTGCTGGGAATGAAAGTCGGGGATGTGATTTCCCTGAATATTCCGGAATCCATCACTGCCAACGTGGAAGGTGTGCCAGTGCTGGAGTGTGGTTACGGTGTGCACAACGGACAATATGCGCTCAAGGTAAAACGTTTCCTGACAACAGAAAATACCATAACAGGATAGCCACATGGCTGAGGACGCGCTTCCAGAAGATACCGGCGCGGGGGCGGACGAACAGTTCACCGCTGACGACTGGGCTGCCGCAATGGCAGAGCAGGCCAGTGTAGAAGCTGCTGCCGCACCTACTCCTGCACCTGCCGCAGCTGCAGTTTTTGGCGAATTGAGTGCAGACCAAAACCTGCCGCCAGAAACCGCCAGAAATCTCGAACTGGTCATGGATATCCCGGTGCAGATGACGGTTGAACTGGGACGGACTCGCATGCCTATTCGCAACTTGCTGCAGTTGGCTCAGGGGTCGGTAGTCGAACTCAATGAACTTGCCGGCGAGCCGCTGGATGTATTTGTCAACGGCTGCCTGGTGGCACAGGGCGAGGTTGTTGTTGTCAACGATAAATTTGGCATTCGTCTTACCGATATCATCACTCCTTCCGAGCGACTGAAAAAGCTCAGATGATTTCGGCTTGGGCCAGAGCTCGCCATGCTGCATGCGCGGTGCTGCTTCTTGCGGTTTGCCCGGTTTTGGCGATAGCTGCAGCGCCGGCTGGCCAGCTCCCTGTCGCATCTCCCCTTGCGAGTGTCTTGCAGATGTTGCTTGGCCTCGGGATTGTTCTTGTTGCCATTGCCTGTACGGTTTGGCTGTTACGACGGTTGACACCGGGGCAGATAGGCAGCGCCACCAATCTGAAGGTGGTCGCAGCTGTGGCTGTTGGGCCCAAAGAGCGTGTAGTACTGGTTGATGTGGGTGATCAGCGCATGGTGCTGGGTGTGGCGCCGGGGCAGGTGACCAAGCTGGCGGAGATGCCCAGACCGACGATGGAAGATACCCCGCCTGTTACGATTCCCCCTTTTGTGAGCAAGCTAAAAGAGATGGTCGCCAAACGACGGAGTGAGTCGTGAAAAAGTATCAGTGGATCATATTGCTGGCAGGGCTGTTGCTGCCGTTGTTTTCGTTTGCCGAGCAGGGGATTCCGGCCTTCATCAGTACGCCGGGTGCGGCGGGAGCAACCAACTACTCGCTGTCGTTTCAGACGCTGATCCTGCTGACGGCACTGACCTTTTTGCCAGCGGCCTTGCTGATGATGACTGCGTTCACACGTATCATCATCGTTCTGTCCCTGTTGCGTCAGGCGATAGGTACCATGCAGTCACCACCCAACCACGTGCTGGTTGGCTTGTCGCTTTTTCTCACTTTTTTCGTAATGTCGCCGGTGTTCGACAAGATTTATGTTCAGGCATACCAGCCGTATGCCGAGGACAAGATCAATGTCATGCAGGCCATGGAAAAAGGCGCAGAACCACTCAAGGAGTTCATGTTGCGACAGACGCGCAAGGATGACTTGGCGCTGTTCGTAAAAATCTCCAAGAGTCCTCCGCTTCAAGGGCCGGAAGCTGTGCCGCTCAGAATCCTGGTGCCTGCGTATGTTATCTCGGAACTCAAGACGGCTTTTCAGATCGGGTTTGTGATCTTCATCCCTTTTCTGATCATTGACCTGGTCGTGGGTAGTGTGCTGATGTCCATGGGCATGATGATGCTGTCGCCGGTGACAATTTCTTTTCCCTTCAAGCTGATGCTATTTGTACTGGTCGATGGCTGGGGTTTGATCATCAGCTCATTGGTGCAGAGTTTTTACATATGATGACATCGCAGACAGTACTGACCATTGTCGAGCAGGCGCTCGAAGTCGGTGTATTGCTGTCTGCTCCGATGCTGGGAGCTGCGTTGGTGACTGGCTTGCTGGTAAGCCTTTTTCAGGCGGCGACACAGATCAACGAAATGACGTTGTCGTTCATCCCCAAGTTGCTGGTACTGGTGTTCATGCTCATGCTGGCCGGGCCGTGGATGATCAATCTGATGGTGGATTACATGAGTCGGCTGTTTCTCAGTATCCCCAGCCTCATCGGTTAGCTTTTTCATGCTGACAGTTTCGTCCATTCAGCTTAATGCCTGGCTGGCAGCGTTCTTCTGGCCGTTTTGCCGTATCGTTGCCCTGATGGCGGCATCGCCTATGTTCGGTGCGCGCGGTGTGCCCAATATGCTCAAGGTTGTCATCGCGTTTGCCATTACGATGGTTGTCGCGCCTGTGCTACCAGCCATGCCTGCGGTATCGCCGACTTCTGCTACGGGGATGCTCATCCTGGCGCAACAGTTGATGATAGGTTATGGCATGGGGATGGTGATTCGGCTGGCTTTCAGCGCCATGGAACTGGGGGGGCATATCATGGGGTTGCAAATGGGCTTGGGTTTCGCAACTTTTTTCGACCCGCAGAACGGAACACAGGTGCCTTTGCTTGGTCAGTTTCTTGGCATCATGGCCATGTTACTGTTTCTTGCGATGAACGGGCACCTGATGATTATCGCGGCGCTGGTCGATAGCTTCAATACCCTGCCGGTTGGCGAGTTTGTTGCGGTTAAAAGCTGGAAGGCGCTGGCACTGGCAGGTGGCAATATATTCAGTTGGGGCTTGCTGATTTCATTGCCGCTACTCGCTGCGGTGATGATGGCCAACGCGGCGCTGGGTGTGCTGACGCGTGCTGCACCACAACTCAATATTTTCGCGGTAGGTTTTCCCATCACGCTAGGGCTGGGTTTTGTCGTGCTGGCTTTTTCCTTGCCATATTTCCTGCCTCTGTTTCAGGGTATGATCGAACAATCGATTAACACCACGCTGATGCTGGTAAAGCCGGGAGGGTAGAAATTGGCGTCGGATAGCCGCGAACAGGCAGCGCTGGATGCGTACTTCAAGTTGATGCAGGGCAAGGGGGCTGACGAAGCCAATCTAGCCCTGCGCCGAGCCTTGTTGATGCGGTTACTGCCTGCATTGGCGGGACAGCCTGCGGATGGGGGGCTGTATCGCGATCTGGTTGATGATGCACTGCCGACGGTAGAGCGTGAGCGGTGGCCTTTTTTTCTGCTGTTGACGCGGGAATACTTTCCATTCTGGGCTAACGATATCAAGGCGATCGCGGTATTGAATGCCGGTGGCGGCTTTGGTGTCGAGCCCCTGCCACAGGCACAGACAGAAGAAAGCCTCAAACAAGTATGGAAACGGCTGGACACCGAGAAATTCAGTGTGGCTGAAACATGGCCGCTTAAAGCCTATCTGGCGGCCTTGCGCGAAGAAGGCGCCGACAAGTCTATCGCTGATACCCGGCAGAAATTGGTCAAGTTGCTGCTGGTGCAGTTACGCGATGTCACCGAGAAGAACGGAAAACATTACCGTACGGCAGTGGATGCCACTTTGCCATTGTTCGTGATGAAGGAGACACGAAATCTTTTTCTTGTGGTCGTGCGCGAATTTTTCTATTTCTGGATGGGTGACCCCGATGCAGCCACCCATATCGTGCTTGAGTAGATTTAGTAGCTCTGTTTGTGCTTTTCAGAGCCACTGCTATCCAGCTTGATTTGTTTGAGGGCTGCCTCGATGCGGTCACATAGGGTTTTCAGAATTTTGATGCGCGCATAGTTCTTGTCGTTGGCTTCGACGATGGTCCATGGCGCATAGTCGGTACTGGTACGGTCTATCATGTCGCACACAGCCACTTCATAGGCGTCCCATTTCTCCCGGTTGCGCCAATCCTCGTCGGTGATCTTGAAGCGTTTGAACGCGATCTGCTTGCGTTCTTCGAAGCGACGCAATTGTTCTTCCTTGCTGATTTGCAGCCAGAATTTGACGACAACATCGTTCTTGCGCGAGATCTGTTCTTCAAAGTCATTGATTTCGCTGTAAGCCCGCATCCAGTCGTATTCCGTACAAAATCCCTCGACGCGCTCGACCAGCACGCGACCGTACCAGGAGCGGTCGAAAATCGAAATTCGCCCGTGTCTGGGGATGTGGCGCCAAAATCGCCACAAGTAGGGTTGTGCTCGTTCTTCCTCGGTTGGCGCGGCAATCGGCGTGATGCTGAAAACCCGGGCATCGATCGCTTGCGTAATGCGACGGATGCTGCCGCCTTTGCCTGCGGCATCGGAGCCTTCAAACACGCACAGCACGGACATCTTGCTGAAACGGGGATCTCGCGTCAGTTGGTTCAGACGCCCCTGCAAGTCCTCCAGTTGTTCGGAGTACTGTTTTTTGTCGATTTTTTTGGAAAGATCCAGCAGCTTCAGAATATTCATGTTGTCCACCGGCGAGATCAGCGGCGGTGCGCTTGCATCTTTCGGCAAGGCATCCGGATGGTCGATTCGCCTGCGGATGGCTTCGAGAACCTGTTTTCCGACGGTCAGATTGCGGTAATTGCCATCAGTGCCTTCGACGATGATCCAGGGAGCCGCTGCGGTGCTGGTTTCACGCAGGACATGCTCTGAAATCTCACGAAATTCGTCGTACATCTTGAGATGCTTGCGGTCGAGGTCGGTCACTCGCCAGCGGGTGTGTGGGTCGGACTCCAGTTTGTCGAAACATTTTTTCTGGGCGGCTTTGGACAGGTGAAACCAGAACTTGAGGACAAGCGTCCCCTCATCGGTCAGCATTTTCTCGAAGCGCACAACTTCGTCGAGCGCCTTGGTCAGGCCCTCGTTCTTGATCTCGCCATAGGCGCGTTTGACGATGGGTTCGGTATACCATGAGCCAAAATAAATGCCGATCTTGCCTTTGGGCGGTAATGAACGCCAATAGCGCCACATGTGCGGTCGCTCGATTTCTTCGTCTGTAGGCTGCCCAAAAGCGTAGGTGTGGATGTGTCGCGGGTCCATCCATTCGTTGAGCAGATTGGCTGTTTCACCTTTGCCTGCGCCATCGACGCCGCCGATGAGAATGATGACCGGAAATTTCCTGGTCTCTGCAAGGTCGTACTGTGCATCGAGCAGAGCCTCGCGTAGGGCAGTCACTTCACTCTTGTAGGTTTCCTTATCGATTTTGTGGCCGAGTTCTGCGGATTCGAACATGATTGAGTACTCCTTTGAATGCCTGGTTTCATGGTGCAGTTTTTCAGGCGCATTGTAAATATAGCGGTGCCTGCCAATAGGAAGCACTATTATCGGTGTTTAAATTTGATGAGAATGAGTGGGCAGTACTCTGTTTTCTCATTTTCTCATTCATTCGCATCTGTCCGGCTAATCGTCGTAATTGCAACTTGCTTAGGCGGGATGTTGTTGAGGCAATCAAACCGCTCCCATTATGTTCGTAAATTTAGTGTGAACACGGCATTATCTGAATGATAAATTAACGGCGTTGCCGGACGATGCGTTTGCGCTCTTCGGTAAATGACCACCAATTGAGTGCAGGCCCGCCTTGCATGAAGCGGGTGGCGGATATCAAGACGTCGAGCATGCAGGGGTCGTGGCGGGTGCCGGTGATGGTGCAAAGCCGCTCGTACATCTCGAAAGGGTCCTGATCGATCAGGTCAGCCGGTACATGGATGCCGAGCAGGTGTAAATCCTTGGCACAGGCCTTGCCGATGTTGGGCAGATCTTTCAGTTGGAATACTTGATCGCGATTGACTTTGGCCGGATTCATAACGTGCAGGCAGGATTTCCAGGTTGGCAATGGATTGCAGCATTGATCCCGATGCATTTGTCACCACCGGGATCGATAAGCCGATTAGTCCTCGCAACCGATCAAGCGATATGCCGCAGCACCGAGCAGGGCGCCGACGATAGGTGCCACCCAGAACAGCCAGAGTTGCGACACGGCCCAGTCGCCCACATACATCGCTACTGCGGTACTGCGCGCCGGGTTGACCGAGGTGTTGGTAACCGGGATGCTGATGAGGTGGATCAGCGTCAGGCAGAGGCCGATGGCGATGGGTGCCATGCCTGTCGGAGCGCGCTTGTCGGTCGAGCCCAGGATGACGAGCAGGAACATCATGGTCATGACGATCTCGGAAATTAATGCGGCCATCATCGAATAGCCGCCCGGCGAGTATTCGCCGTAGCCGTTGGAGGCAAAGCCCGCCATGACGTCGAAGCCGTCTTTGCCGCTGGCGATGAGGAAGAGCACGCCGCCTGCGATCAGGCCGCCGACCACTTGCGCGACGATGTAAGGCAATAACTGGTTGGCCGGGAAACGACCGCCAGCCCACAAGCCGATCGATACGGCCGGGTTGAGGTGGCAACCGGAAATGTGGCCGATGGCGTAGGCCATGGTCAGTACCGTCAAGCCGAACGCAAACGATACCCCGAGCAGGCCGATGCCGACATCCGGAAACGCAGCCGCCAGCACCGCGCTACCGCACCCGCCAAGAACCAGCCAGAACGTCCCGAAGGACTCTGCAACATATTTTTTCATAGCGATCTCCCAAGTGTTTTATTGTGGTGATGCAAGAAGTTGCCCAAGAGTTTTTCTCATGATGGCAGGGTCTATACTGACACTTTTCCTATTTTGAAGATACGGGTTTCTTGGTTTTCCTTGGGGGCATCGCGATGGCCATGAAAAATTCCTTTCCGGATTATCTCTTGATATCGGGACACATGAAAGCAGGCAGACTGGTGTCTTGTACCGACCAAAGTAGCAATCTATGGCGTCACCCCAAAATGCACTACTATCGACGCTTTAATTTGGTGCGGTGCACCATTGTGACGCGCAATTTCTGTCGAGATCTGTTCATAAGCACTAAAAAACAATAGGTTAAATATTTGGTTCGATTGTTGCTTTAAATCCATGAATTTTTGTGGAGGAGGTGCAATGGAAAACTACAAGTCAGCCAGCGATGTGTTGTTTGTGCTGCTTGGCGCCGTTATGGTGCTGGCGATGCATGCCGGATTCGCTTTTCTCGAAGTGGGGACAGTACGAAAAAAGAACCAGGTCAATGCCTTGGTGAAAATCATCGTGGATTTCTCAGTTTCCACGATTGCCTATTTTTTTATAGGCTATGGCATAGCCTATGGCATCAATTTCATGCAAGGCGCAGATGTGCTTGCCGCTAAAAATGGCTATGAACTGGTCAAGTTTTTCTTTTTGCTCACGTTCGCTGCGGCTATTCCTGCCATTATCTCAGGAGGGATTGCCGAGCGTATGCGGTTTAATCCGCAACTGGCTGCGACTTTTTTGCTGGTCGGCTTCGTCTATCCATTTTTTGAAGGTATCGCCTGGAACAATCACTATGGATTTCAGGATTGGCTGCTTACTGACTTTGGTGCCAGGTTCCACGACTTTGCAGGCTCGGTTGTTGTCCATGCCATGGGGGGCTGGATTGCACTGGGTGCAGTCATCCTTCTTGGCGCAAGGCGTGGGCGCTATGGCAAGGATGGTCGCCTGCATGCCTTCCCGCCATCGAACATCCCTTTTCTGGCGCTGGGAGCCTGGATACTGACGGTTGGCTGGTTTGGCTTTAATGTGATGTCTGCACAGACGATGGAAGCGGTGTCTGGCCTGGTTGCAATGAACTCGTTGATGGCGATGGTGGGCGGCACTCTGGCTGCGGTAGTGGCAGGCAAGAACGACCCTGGCTTTATCCATAACGGCCCATTGGCAGGTTTGGTCGCGGTGTGTGCCGGGTCCGATCTTATGCACCCGCTGGGGGCGTTGGCAACCGGCATCGTCGCGGGCGGCTTGTTCGTCTGGGCATTCACCATGACGCAAAATCGCTGGAAAATTGATGATGTGCTCGGAGTTTGGCCGTTGCATGGCTTGTGTGGTGCATGGGGCGGTGTTGCTGCAGGCATATTCGGAATGAAAGCCTTGGGCGGAATGGGAGGGGTCAGCCTTGCTTCACAATTGGTCGGCACGGTCGCAGGTGTCACGATCGCCCTGGTGAGTGGATTTGCTGTGTATGGTTTGCTCAAGCGGGTGGCAGGCATACGACTGGACCCCGAGGAGGAATTCGAGGGTGCTGACATCTCGATCCATAACATCACATCGACACCGGATACCAATACCGAGGAATAAGTCCCAAAAAGTCTGTCGGAAAAGTAAAAAGAATGGCTCGGTTCTCCGAGCCATTTTTACGACTTCAACTTGCTGGTTTCCAATCAAACGAAAGAAAAAAGGCGACCAAAAGGTCGCCTGAAGGGGAGGAGATGATGCCATGGAATATAGCTATCATTATATCAGACTTGTAGATCTTAAAATAGTTCATTTATTGAGAAAGTTTTCTTTTGGCATCGATCTGAAGCGGTATGTTGGTAATTTTGTTGTCATTAATCAGATGGATAGGGTCGGTTCTCCATGATGGTGAGGCTGCTGCTACAGGCAAGCCACAACGACAGACGATCCGGACTCGAGGGGGTAGAGGCGATGCCTATTGCGCGCTTTGCATGCCGCGAACGAAAAACCGGTAGCCGTTGCGGCCATCCTTTTTTGCGTGGTACATCGCGATATCGGCGTTGATCAGCAAAAGCTTTTCGTCATCGCCGTGCTCGGGGTAGGAGGCGATGCCGATGCTGCCAGAAATACGCAGGCCGTGGTCGGCGACGCTAAACGGGCGGTTCAGTGCTTGCAGGATTTTTTCTGCAACCAGAACAGCATCGCCTTCCTGCTCTATGGATGGGAGCAGAATGACGAACTCGTCGCCACCGATGCGCGCAACGGTGTCGGAAGCACGTACGGAGGCCAGCAGGCGCTGGGAGACCTGGATGAGCAGCAAGTCTCCGATGTCGTGGCCAAGGGTGTCGTTGACCGGCTTGAACTTGTCCAGATCGAGAAACATGACGGCCATGTGCTTTTCATCGCGCTGTGCGCGGATTACAGCCTGTTGTAGGCGGTCGGTGATGAGTGCGCGGTTGGGCAGGTCGGTGAGTGGATCAAAATGCGCCATATGGCGCATGCGATCTTCCAGCGCCTTGCGTTCGGTAATGTCGGCGTGGGTACCTATCATGCGCAGGGGCTTGCCGTCGGGGGTACGGCTGATGACCATGCCGCGTGCCAGCACCCACTTGATGCTGCCGTCGCGGCAAATCACGCGGTGCTCGTTACTGTAGTTTGGGGTGCGTCCTTCCAGATAGGCATGTATGTCTTCGTCTACCTGTGTGCGGTCTTCAGGGTGTATGCGCTGGCGCCAGGCATCTTCATTGGCGGCGATATCTTCGTCGGTGTAGCCGACCATTTCCTTGTAGCGCTGCGAAAATACGACGGAGTCCTCCTGGACGTTCCAGTCCCAGACGCCATCGCCAGCGCCCTCCAGGGCAAACTTCCAGCGCTCTTCGCTTGCCTGCAGGGCGCGCGTGAGTCGCATGAGATGCCGTACGGCAACGCCAGTGAAGACCATGCCGCCAAGTGCGATGGCCAGAGCCATGGTTTGCCAGTTCATGACGCAGCCCCTGTAAATGGGGTACGGCGGGGTGGGCGCAGGGAAAAAGTAGCAGTCACGGATTGTTCTCGTTTTTAGTGAGGCAAATTCTGCGCTGCCTGGTGAATTTTTTCAACGGATGCGTATAGGGACGGGAATGCGTCTTGCACCAAATGGCGTCTCGAATTCGCCGAACCTGCCCGCAATACGTGCACCGCACTGGGGACAGCAACCCTGTGGCGATAGGTCGTAATGGCCGATCACATACCAGTCGCGTTCGATCAGGGCGTGATGGCAAGCCTGGCAGAAGGTCGTGCCGCCCTGTGGGTCATGCACATTACCGGTATAAACATAGCGTAGCCCGGCATCCATGGCGATCTTTCTGGCACGGGCCAGGGTGGCTGGTGGCGTGGGTGGGACATCGGGCATTTTCCAGTCAGGGTGAAACGCGGTGAAGTGCAGCGGAACCTCTAGCCCCAATTCTTCTGCCACCCATTTGGATAGTGCAGCAATTTCTTTGTCCGAGTCGTTATGGCCGGGAATGAGCAGTGTTGTAATCTCCAGCCAGCAATCGGTGTCATGGTGCACGTATGCCAGCGTGTCGAGCACGGGTTGCAGATGCGCGCCGGTCAGCTTGATGTAGAAATCCTCGGTAAACCCCTTGAGGTCGATATTGGCCGCATCCATTCTGGCGTAGAACTCGCGGCGCGGCGCATCATGGATGTAACCGGCAGTGACCGCAACCGTTTGCAGTCCCTGTGCGTGGCAGGCATCCGCCGTATCAAGTGCATACTCGATGAAAACCACCGGGTCGTTATAGGTGAAAGCGACGCTCTTACTGCCATGTTTTTTGGCGGTGAGCGCGATTTTTTCAGGAGATGCATGATCCATGAGCCTGTCCATATCTCGCGATTTGGAGATATCCCAGTTCTGGCAGAACTTGCATGCCAGGTTGCAGCCTGCTGTGCCGAATGAAAACACGCTGGAACCGGGGTAAAAATGATTGAGCGGTTTCTTTTCTATCGGGTCGATGCAAAAACCGGAACTGCGGCCATAGGTGGTGAGCACCATTTCGCCGCCCGCCATGCCGCGTACAAAGCAGGCACCGCGCTGGCCTTCGTGCAGTTTGCAATCGCGAGGGCAAAGGTCGCACTGCAAGCGGCCGTCATCGAGGCGGTGCCAGTAGCGTGCGGGATGCCTTTCGGCGGGATGGATCACTTCATCCATGGTTATTCTTTCCATTTTTCCACGGTATAGCGAAACAGCCTGACCTCGGGTGACCAGAAATTATCCGCCAGCCCGGCCTTGCGCTTGAGATAAGCCATGAATTCACGCGGGCTCGGCAATTGTTCCCAGACTTGCGGCAGAAAGGTACTGCGGCAGGGGCCGCATTCGAACACGATGCCATCCTGATGCGGTCGCAGTTTTGCCAGCGCATCGCTTTCGTCGGTGAAATCAATGGGCTGTTGAGGCGATAGTAGTGAGACTTCAATCTTGAGATCGGGCAATTCGCGGGCTTCCAGCGGCAAAAAGCGCCGATCGCGAAAAGCCGCGGCCAAGGCATTCTGGATAACGTCTTCGCGCAGGGATCGATGGGCTTCCAGCGATCCGATGCAGCCGCGCAGATGGCCTTGGCGGGTGAGCGTGACAAAGGTGGCACCGGGCTGTTGTAGCCATGGCGCATCGGCAATGGCTGGTGCCACCATGCCAAAAGACGATTCGATAGCGCTACGGGCGAGTTTGACCAGTTGCTGCCCATCCATTACGGGAACTCCGTATAGGCGAAAGCCGCATAACCCACGACACGCGATGGATCGCCCGCCGTGTCGCCGGAATTGCGCAAGTCGAGCAGGTGCGGCGTCAAGCCGTGCCGTTTGGCGGCCAGTATCAGCCCATTGACCGGGGTACCGCCGCAGGCTTGGTCGTGGGTCACCGCGGTACCGCGCAGGATAGTCTGTGCCGTCACGCTGTCGATTTGGCGGGCGGTATCGTAGTCGTGGTAATGCGACAGGTCGGAGCTCACCACAATCAGGGTTTCGGGCCCGCCCCACAGGGTTTCCAGCACCTCGGCCACATCGCGGTCGCCCGCCATGCCAACGGCAAGGGGCAGCAGTTTGAAATGGTGCAGTACCGTTTGCAGAAACGGCAGGTGTACTTCAAGCGAGTGCTCCAATTGGTGTGCTTCGGGGCTGACCGTTACTTGCGGCAGACCGGCAATCATTCTCACGGCCTGGAGGTCGATCTCGACCCGGCCCAGCGGGGTGTCGAATGCATCTGTCCCAGGCAATGCCAGACCCCTCACTGCAACCCGGTGGGTCGGTCCCAGCAGGACGACGCGGCGGATCTGGTCGGCATAAGGAGTCAGCAACGCGTATGCGCTTGCCGCAACCGGGCCAGAGTAGATATAACCGGCATGCGGCGCAATCATGGCCTTGGGATGCAGGCTTGGTGTTTCGGTATGCGACAACAGGGCATGCACGTCGTGCGCCAGGGTTTTGGGGTCGCCTGGGTAGAACATACCGGCGACAGCAGCAGGGCGGATATTCATGGAACTTCCTTCCCGGTGATATGTGGGCTGGGGCGACGGTAGACAAGGGCGCATGCTATGATTTTGCATGGTTAAAAATCACGTCCTCATTCCCGCTGCCGGTAGCGGTAGCCGCATGGGTTCTGACTTGCCCAAACAATATCTGCCGCTGCTCGGCAAGCCGCTGATTCATCATACGCTTTCCGTATTTTGCACGCATCCGAAAATTGACCGCGTGCTTGTCGTCGTCAATCCCGAGGACGATTTGCTGCTGCCCGCCATGCCCTGCGAGGTGCTGCGTTGCGGTGGAAATACGCGCGCTGCGTCGGTGTTGAATGGTTTGGTGGCCATGGCAGCCGAGGATGATGACTGGGTACTGGTGCATGACGCAGCACGGCCCTGCATTACCGCCGAACTGCTTGACCGCTTGTTTGATGCGCTGGGCGATGATGCCGTTGGCGGCCTGCTGGCGGTGCCGGTGGCCGATACCCTGAAGCGGGCCGACGATAATCAGCGCGTGGCACAAACCGCATCACGAGAGGGCTTGTGGCAGGCGCAGACGCCGCAAATGTTCCGCTACGGCCTGCTCAAGCGCGCGCTGCAAGCCTTGGGGACGGACAAACCAACCGACGAGGCACAAGCGGTCGAACACCTGGGCTATGCACCCAAGCTGGTGCTGAGCGACCGCAACAACCTGAAAGTAACTTTCCCTGAAGATCTTGAAATGGCAAACATGATTCTGCAAGCAAGGAGTGCGGCATGACGATGCGTGTCGGGCACGGTTACGACGTTCACCGGCTGGTCGCCGGGCGCCGGTGCATCATCGGTGGGGTGGATATCCCCCACGAAAAAGGCCTGGATGGCCATTCGGATGCCGATGTGCTGCTGCACGCCATTTGCGATGCGCTGCTGGGGGCTGCCGCGCTGGGCGATATTGGCAAGCATTTTCCCGATACCGACCCGCATTTCAAGGGAGCCGATAGCCGGGCTTTGTTGCGGCATGTGGCGGATTTGCTCAGGAGCAAAGGTTACGTGGTAGGCAACGTCGATGCGACCGTGATTGCACAAGCCCCCAGGCTGGCGCCGCATATCGCCATCATGTGCGCCAATATTGCCGCCGATATCGATATCCCTTTCGATTGCATCAACGTCAAGGCGACCACCACTGAGCGCCTCGGCTTTACCGGGCGCGGCGAAGGAATCGCTGCCGAGGCAGTGTGCCTGATACACAAGCCTTGAGCGACCATCCGCAGCCTGTCGTGGTCAATGCGCCGGGCTTTCTTTTCCTGCATTTTAGCGATGATAATTTTCAGAGCCTGATGCGCAAGAGTCGGCCATACCGGCTGGAACTTGGCTATACCCGCACCATGATGGGTTTTCTACTGTTCAATCCGCAGCCGCAGCATATCGCCATGATCGGGTTGGGGGGCGGTTCGCTGCCCAAGCATTGCTATCGGCACATGCAGCAAGCCCGCATCACCGTGGTCGAGATCAATCCGGAAGTGATTGCCCTGCGCACGCAGTTTTGTTTGCCGCCGGATAACGAGCGCTTCTCGGTTGTTTGTGGCGATGGCGCGGAGTTCGTTGCCGGGCAGGAAAACGCACTGGATGTACTGCTAATCGATGGCTTTGGGGCGCAAGGACAAGTGCCACAGTTATGCAGCCAGCAGTTTTATGACGATTGCCATGCCGCGTTGCGAAACGATGGCGTGCTGGTAATCAATGTGCTGGGCGCCGATACGGCACTGGAAACCTATCTGGACCGTTTGCACCTGAGATTCGGCGAAGCCGTTGGCGTTGTGCCATCGGAAGATTGTGGCAATAGAATTGTATTTGCGCACAAGAGAGGAGCAAGCGGCTTGTCTGAAAGTGTGCTGGCGGAGCGAGCCGCGAGCCTGGGAGCGTACCACGGGCTGAGGTTCGCACCTGTCGTTGAGCAGTTGCTGCGCGGGTACGGTCAGGTTTTTAGCAGCGCCTCGAACTCGTCTGCCGGGACGGGTTTGGAATACAAATAGCCTTGTGCATAGTCGCAGCCGATGCTTTTCAGGATATCCCGTTGCTGCGCTGTCTCCACCCCTTCTGCAATCACGCTCAGCCCCAGCTTGTGGGCCATCACCACAATAGCCTCTGACAACACGTAGTCGGCGGAGTCATGAGTGAGATTGCGGATGAATGACTGGTCGATTTTCAGGTAATCGATATCGAATTTCTTCAGGTAGGCCAGCGACGAATAGCCGGTGCCAAAATCGTCGATGGCAACCTGGATACCCGCGTCGCGAAAGGTCAGCAGCTTGTCGGTAATTTCGCTGTCGGCATTCAACAGCAGGCCTTCGGTGATTTCCACTGCGATGCAATTGCCTGTGAGCCCAAGCGCTTCCAGCTTTTCCAGCCAGTGGTCGTGGCCTTGGCTATCGGTGCGGAACTGTGCCGGGGATTTGTTGATGCTGATCTGAAAGTCGGCAGAAAAAATTTCCCGCCAGCGTTTGACCTGTCTGGATGCCGTGTCGAAGACCAGGTCGCCAAGATCGTTGATGGCGCCGGTGTCTTCGGCAATCGGAATAAAGACCGCCGGGCTGATAAAACCCCGTTTGTGATGATCCCAGCGCAGCAGAGCTTCGGCTTTATGGATTCTCCCCGTCGCAAGATCGACAATGGGCTGGTAATAAACCTTGAATTCGTGATTGGCCAGCGCCTGGCGCATATCCGACACCAGCCGCATGCGGACCTGGGCAGACTCCTGCATGGCGTTGGTGAAATAATTGAAACGGTTACGGCCGTCGCTCTTGGCAACGTACAGGGCCTGGTCTGCATTCTTGATCAGAGACTCGATATCCGATGCATCGTTGGGAAAAATCGTGATCCCGATGCTGGCGGCAATATAGGCCTGCTCGTTGCCGAGCACGAAGGAGTCTGATAGCGTTGCCAGCAGGTTGCGGGCAATGCGGTCGATATCCGTGGCATCGGTGAGTTCCGGCAGGATCACCGTAAACTCGTCGCCTCCGAGGCGCGCTACCGTATCGGTTTCGCGCACGCAATGCTGGATACGTCGGCCGGCATCGATCAGCAGTTGGTCGCCCATATGATGCCCCAGGGTGTCGTTGACTTCCTTGAAGCGGTCGAGGTCGATAAACATCAGGGCGACCAGGCGGTGCTCGCGCTGCGCCCGCTTGATCTCGTGATCCAGGCGGTCGCGAAACAGGCGCCGGTTAGGTAGTTGTGTCAGGCTGTCGTAGTTGGCCTGGGTCCAGATCAGGGCATCGGCCTTTTTCTTTTCGTCGATATCGGTATGTGTTCCGGCCATGCGCGCCGGGCGACCCCGTGCATCGCGATGCGTAATCATGCCGCGGCAGAGTATCCATGCCCAGTCGCCATCTTTGCGCTGGATGCGATATTCGAAGACAAACTGGCCGTCGCCGTTTTCCAGATATTCTGCCAGGCTGGATTGCAGCCCCGGCAGGTCTTCCGGGTGAATCATGGCCAGCAGTTTTTCATACTTGTTGCGGAGCTCGTTACTGGTGTATCCCAACATCTCCAGAAAGCGCCTGGAGTATTGCAAATCATTGGACTGGATGTCCCAATCCCACACGGCATCCCCGGCGCCTTCCAGCGCCAGTCGCCAACGCTCCTCGCTGAGCCTGAGGGCTTCCTGCTCCTGCAGGCGTTTGCGTTGTTCTTCCCGATAGATTTCGTAATGGTTGTAGATGACAAACTGGGCGATCAGGTACAGGCAAGTCGTCAGAATATCCCTGTTTGAGAACCCTAGCGGAAGGAAAGGGTTGAAGTGCCCGGCTACGATGGCGGCAATGATGAAAAGCAGCCAGAAGAAACCGGCGCGGCGACCTTGCAGGAAAAAAGCAGAAGCAAGAAAAAGAAAAAACAGCGAAATTCTGGTTGGATTGTGGGGTGCCAACAGGTAAATGGCATAGAACAGCAGAAAAAACAGCGATAGCGAACTCGCCGTGATGATGTCTATTTTTTCACGGTGGTGGCGCAGAAAGTACAACATGCAGATGGACAGCGCACAGAAGCCGAAATCCACCATGCCCAGCAGTACGCTCTCTTGCCAGCGGATGAACCCCATGCCAAACGTAATCACCATCGCCAGAACGAAAAGATTGTTCTGAAAGGTGACCTTGGCCATGACCTCCTTGTCCCGCATCGAGAGGGAAGGGGATGCTTGCGACAATGTTGTTGGGGTTTCTGTCATTGATACGGCAGCAGCAATCTGAACGCATGGCAGACCCTCATACTGCCATCATTTTTGAAATAACGCCAATAGATGACAGAAAATCAACCGGACTTGAGCAATATCACGACAGCCCCGCTACCGCCGTCCACCTGACGCGCCTGCGCATAGGCGATGACTTCGTCGCGCTGCATCAGCCATCCCCGTAATTTGTTCTTGAGTACCGGCTCGCGGTTTTTCGATCCCAGCCCCTTGCCGTGGATAATCCTCACGCAACGGATACCGCGTTTGCGGCACTGGTTGAGAAAATCTGCCACATAGGCACGGGCCTCGTCGGCCAGCATGCCGTGCAGGTCGATCTGTGCCTGGATCACCCAGTGGCCACGCCTTAGCTTGCGCAAAATGTCGGGAGAGTGGCCGTCGCGGATATACAGCAGTTCCTCGCCGGTTTCCAGTTCATGTGCCGGGATGTAATGATCGGAGAGCGAATCGGCCAAGGCCTGCCGCTCGTCGCGCCATAGTTGCTGGGGAATCGGCTTGGGTTTCTTTGACGCATGGTAAACCCGCTCGTGCTTGAGCGGTTTTGCGTCCTTGACGGCTTCGTAGAACAGCCCGACTTCATCCTCGCCGGGTGGGGGCGAAGTCGGGTTTTTCATGACTTTAGTGGCCAAGATGGTCGAGATAGCGTTCGGCATCCAGCGCGGCCATGCAGCCAGTGCCCGCGCTGGTGCAAGCCTGGCGGTAGATGTAGTCTTGCACGTCGCCTGCCGCAAATACTCCGGGGATGCTGGTTTGGGTAGCATTGCCGTTGCGGCCCATTTGCGTCACCAGATAGCCGCCTTCCATTTCGAGCTGGCCGACAAACAAGTCGGTGTTCGGCTTGTGGCCAATGGCGATAAAAACGCCTTGCAGCGCGATATCCCTGGTCGCGTCGGTTTGCATGTTCTTGACACGCATGCCGGTCACGCCGCTATCGTCGCCCAGCACTTCGTCCAGCGTGGAGTTAAGTTCCAGGGCGATTTTGCCTTCCTTCACGCGCTCCATCAGCTTGTCGATCATGATGGCCTCGGCCTTGAATTTGTCGCGGCGATGCACGAGCGTGACCTTGCTGGCGATATTGGCGAGATATAGCGCTTCTTCCACCGCCGTGTTGCCACCGCCGATCACGGCAACTTCCTGGTTGCGGTAGAAAAATCCATCGCAAGTCGCGCAGGCAGATACCCCCTTGCCGGAAAACCTTTCTTCGGAAGGCAGGCCCAGATACTTGGCTGAAGCGCCGGTAGCGATGATCAGCGCATCGCAAGTGTATTCGCCGTTATCACCGATCAATTTGAACGGTTTTTCAGTCAGCTTGGCGGTATGAATGTGGTCGAAAATCAGTTCGGTCTGAAAGCGCTCCGCGTGCTCCTGGAAGCGTTGCATCAGTTCTGGCCCTTGCACACCGTTGACATCGGCAGGCCAGTTGTCGACTTCGGTGGTGGTCATCAACTGACCGCCCTGGGCGATACCGGTAATCAGCACCGGTTTCAGGTTGGCGCGAGCAGCGTAAATGGCGGCGGTATAACCGGCCGGGCCGGAACCGAGGATGAGCAGGCGGGCGTGTTTTGAGGGCATCGGGGTCTCCTGAAGCAAAAGGGATAAGTGCCCCAGATTTTAACCGAAGCCTATTTCGGGCAGGAAACAAAAATGCGATCCTTTTGTGCTTGATTGCAAGATTAACCCGGATGTTGGCTAGCATTATAGTTTGAAGCGGGCACTGCTATTGTCGGTCGATCCGTGCATAAACGCATTACTCATCGCCTCTACGAAGGCTTGCGCTTGATCCACCGCCCATGCAGCTTGCTCTTGTTCAATCGGATCGCCCTTGTAGTCCGCGATCAGGCGGAGTTCTTCCATTCGGTTAAATGTACGCCCGTACTCCACCGGCACACGCTCCGTTTTGACCAAGTGGAGACTGAAGGCAGAGATCAGCCCGCTATGCGTCTTGCCAATATCCGGCTGCACGGAAGCGCCGGAAGCCAGAAGAGCGGCGCGGGCCGCGTTGAACATCGCGTAGTAAGCTCGGTCGCAAGCGCCTTCAACATCTATCCAGCAACACCTTCGCTGAGGCTGCGGCGCGAACAGCCTTTGCCATGAACTCTTGAGCATTCACAGACGCACCCCTTCACGCTTGATATTTTTCAGAAGAAGCGGATTGGAATACATTTCCGGATGATCCCATTCTTCTTCACAGATTGGTAACGGCTGGATACGGATACCGGTTTCGCCCCGTTTTTATTTTAGACGCAGCAGAACTGTCAGAGCTTGTCGGCGTTGGCAGCCAGATACCTGGCTACACCGTCCGGGCTGGCATCCATCCCGGGTTTACCTTTGCTCCAGCCTGCCGGACAAACTTCGCCGTGTTCTTCGGTGAATTGCAACGCGTCGATCATGCGCAGCATTTCGTCGACGTTGCGGCCCAACGGCAGATCATTGACGACCTGATGGCGGACGACGCCAGCCTTGTCGATGAGGAACGAACCCCGGTAAGCGACACCGGCGTCGGCTTCGACGTCGAAGGCTTTGCAGTAGTCGTGCTTCATGTCGGCGATCAGCGGGTAGCCGACCTTGCCGATACCGCCCTGGTTGATCGGGGTGTTCTTCCAGGCAAGATGGGTAAAGTGGGAGTCGATGGAGACGCCAACGACCTCAACGCCACGACTTCTGAACTCATCAAGGCGATGATCAAAAGCGATCAGTTCGGACGGACAAACGAAGGTGAAGTCGAGGGGGTAGAAAAACACAACTGCGTACTTGCCCTTGATGTGATCGGCCAGAGTGAAACTGTCGTTGATGCTGTTGTCGCCCAGAACGGCGGCAGTGGTAAAACTGGGAGCGGGTTTCCCGACGAGTACGGCCATGGTGATCTCCTGAAATGTTGGATTTGGAAACGACGAAAAGCTGTCGGCTAAGTTATAGCGCACTAGTCAAACTGTCAACCGGCAGCCTGTCGGCCTTGCTGTTGCTTGCTTTGCGGCAGGATTACGGGTAGTTTATAGGGTATCGATTCTGTGGTTTTACTTTGGAGATTTTTATGACAAGCACTACACCCGCCGATAACGGAAAACTCGTTCAGGACATTAAGGCCGTCGTTGCCGATGCCGAAGCCATTTTGCGTGCGACAGCCGGACAGACTGGCGAGGAAGTGGCCGAGTTGCGCGCCAGCATGACTGCAAAACTGGCCGATGCCAAGGCGCGTCTGGTCGAAGTCGAAGAGGCCGTGGTTGAAAAAGCCAGACAGGCAGCCAAGGCTACCGATGAATATGTGCATGAAAATCCTTGGCAATCGGTCATTATCGCAGGCGGAATCGGTTTCCTGATCGGCTATCTGGCTTCTTCCCGCAAGGATTAGGCGCGTGACCCAGAACAGCGGTTTGCTGGCTTCTGTCAGGATATTGCTTGGCACATTGCTGGGCATGGCCCGCACACGGCTGGAACTGATTGCCACCGAGCTGGAAGAAGAACGGCTGCATCTGGCCAGGCTGGTGATGTACGGTTTGCTCGCACTGTTCTTTTTCGGGCTGGGTGTGATGGTGTTGTCGCTGCTGATCATCGCGGCATTCTGGGATACGAACCGGCTGGCGGCGATTACTCTACTGGTGGTGGCGTACCTTGGCATTGCGCTGGTTTTCGGGCTTGCAGCACGCAAGCAACTGCGTCGTAAGCCCAGACTATTTTCTGCCACGCTGGCAGAAATCGACAAGGATCGCGCTGCGCTGGCTCCAAATGAATAGCCTGCAACAGATTGCGATCCGGCGTGCCGCCCTGATCAAGCGCGCGGCGCAAGAGCGCGCCGAACTCGGTGATGCTTGCGGCCAGTTCCAGCGTCCCGTGGCTCTCTTTGACAAAGGCTATGCGATCGCCAGAAAAATCAGGGAACATCCCGGTATTGCGATCGGTGCAACGGCGGCGTTGTCCCTGGTTCTGCTCAAGCGTGGCGCGCTGGGGTCGCTAGGTGGTATCGCCACCAGAGTCGTCAAGTATGCAATGCCAATGGCGCGTTTCTGGCTGGCGCGAAAGAAGTGATTTAGCGGCCAGCTTTTTGCAATCAGTCATATGTACCCAGCCCTTCACCTGAAGGGCTGGGTCGTTTTTGTCGGCTGTTTCTTATTCCACGCCCTGGCTGGCCAGATAATCTTCGTAGTTGCCGCTGAAGTCGATCACGCGGTCCGGGCGGATTTCCAGAATGCGTGTCGCCAGCGAGCCGACAAATTCGCGGTCGTGGCTGACAAAAATCAGCGTGCCCTTGTACTTGTCGAGCGCGGTATTAAGCGCTTCGATGGATTCCATGTCCATGTGGTTGGTTGGTTCGTCCATCAGCAGCACGTTGGGGCGTTGCAACATCAGCTTGCCGAACAGCATGCGGCCCTGCTCGCCGCCTGAGAGTACGCGCACCGGCTTTTTTACATCATCGCCGGAAAATAACAGACGGCCCAGCATGCTGCGTACGGTCTGGTCGTCGTCGCCTTCGCGAGTCCATTGCTGCATCCAGTCGGTCAGCGAAGTGTCCTTGTCGAAGTCGGCTGCATGATCCTGCGCGAAGTAGCCGATATTGGCCTTTTCTGCCCATTTGACAGTACCGTAATCCGGCGCAAGATCGTTGGCCAGACAGCGTAGCAGCGTGGTTTTACCGATGCCGTTTTCACCGATGATGGCGACCCGCTCGCCCGCTTCGATTTGCAGGCTGAGATTGGTAAACAGCTTGCGGTCATAGCCCTTGGTCAGGTCTTTGACTTCTACGGCCTGACGGTGCAGTTTCTCGCGGTCGTCGTACTCGATGCGGATGAACGGGTACTGGCGGCTGGAAGGTTTGAATTCCTCGATCTTGATCTTTTCGATCTGCTTGGCGCGCGAAGTTGCCTGGCGTGCCTTGGAGGCGTTGGCCGAGAAGCGGCGCACGAATTCCTGCAATTCTGCGACACGTTCCTTGGCGCGGGCGTTGTCGGCAGCCTGCTGGTTGCGAGCCTGGGTCGAGGCTTCCATGTAGTCATCGTAGTTACCGGGGTAAACGGTGAGCTTGCCGTAATCCATGTCGGCGATATGTGTGCAGACCTGGTTTAAAAAGTGCCGGTCGTGCGAGATGATCACCATGGTGCAGTCGCGATTGTTAAGCACGTCTTCGAGCCAGCGGATGGTGTTGATATCCAGGTTGTTGGTCGGTTCGTCCAGCAGCAGCACGTCGGGATTGGCGAACAGGGCCTGTACCAGCAGCACACGGAGTTTCCAGCCCGGAGCAACGGAACTCATCGGGCCGTTGTGCTGCTCGATAGGAATGCCGACGCCCAGCAGCAGTTCGCCTGCGCGGGCTTCTGCCGTGTAGCCGCCGTATTCGGCAAACACGGCTTCCAGTTCTGCCGCCCGCATGTAGTCGTCTTCGGTGGCTTCCAGATTGGCGTAAATGGCGTCGCGCTCCTGCATCGCTTTCCACATCTGTTCGTGGCCCATCATCACCACATCCAGCACGCGCTGGTCTTCGTAGGCGAACTGATCCTGGCGCAGGAAGGCCATGCGCTCGTGGTTATCCAGCGAAACATTGCCGCCCGTGGGTTCGAGGACCCCGGCGAGAATTTTCATGAAGGTGGATTTGCCGCAGCCGTTGGCGCCGATTAGGCCGTAACGATTGCCTTCGCCAAATTTGACGGAAACGTTTTCAAACAGCGGCTTGGCGCCGAACTGAATGGTGAGATTGCTGGTAATAAGCACGGGAGGAACTCCAGAAAAATACGACGAGCCGCGCAAGCAACTGGCGCGGCGATAAATTTTGTCGCCGTATTATCGCAGATTCGAGCCAGTTACCGGAAACGGTTATTGATGACAACCTCTTGCATGGGTAACTGCCCGCCACGCGGCCAGGGTTCACGTGCCTTTTTGCCGATGGCGACGAACATCGAAACGACATGATCGTCCGGCAGGTTGATCAGTTTGCCGACGGCGTCGAAGTCGAAACCGTCCATCGGGCAAGTGTCGTAACCCATTTCCTTTGCCGCCAGCATCAGCGTCATTGCCGCCATGCCGCAGGAGCGCATGGCCTCGTCACGCTGTACCTGATCCTTGCCACCGTAATACTGGCCGATGGCGGGAACGAGATAGTCGCTGACGGCCTGTGGCGCATCCTTCCAGTAACGGGCCGGCTGTTTTTGCCAGGAATCGAGATCGGCGGTCAGGATGACCAGCAGCGAGGCATCGGTGACCTGCGCTTGATCCCATGCTACGGCACGCACCTGCTTGCGCAGTTCCGGGTCGCGCGCTAGAACGAAACGCCAGTTCTGGATATTGAAGGCCGTCGGGGACAGCATGGCGAGCGACATCAGGCGCTCGATTTCAGTGTCGGTCATCTGGTGTTGCGGATCGAAGCCTTTGACAGAGCGGCGGGTTTCGATGGCAGTGTTTACGTTCATGCGGGTTCCTTTGGGTAATCGATGGAAATGATTTCGAGATCCATATTGCCGGCCGGGCGGCGCCATTTGACCGAGTCGCCGACCTTTGCGCCAATCAGTGCGCGTGCCAGCGGCGACACCCAGCTAACCTTGTTGTCGGCGATGTCAGCTTCATCCTCGCCGACGATGGCAAATTCGAATGCCCGGCCTTCTTCGTCCTCGACGCTGACGATCGCGCCGAAACGTGCCTCGGTCGTCGGCTGGGTGGCCGGGTTGACGAGAATGGCCGATTCCAGCCGCGCCGAATAATAGCGCAGGTCGCGCTCGACTTCGGCTTTCTGCTGGGCGGCAAACGGATCATCCTTGCGGGCGATCAGTTGTTTGCGCAGCATCTCAAGGCGTTCGGCCTCGTCACGAAGCAGCACAAAGCCTCGCGGCGTGACGTAGTTGGGATGCGGGCTGACGGGGCGTTCGACCAGCTCGTCGCCTGCCCGTTCGAATTTATCCTCGTTGAGAAATGCTCGGCTCATGGTGGAAACGTATTATTGCATTGCACTAAATACAGAATGATACCCCGAAGTCCTGGCTTGGGCTCCGGGGGAGCCTGATGGCAATCGCCTATTGTGCCGGTTTGTAAAACCGTTCTGCCAGCGATTTACCGTCCTTGATGGCGTCCAGCTTGTCTCCGGCAGCTTCCCCCAGCTTTGCCAGCCGGTCGTCAGGGTGGGGATGCGTCTTGAACAAGAGTGCAACGCGGCCGTCATCCTTGCTGGCGTGGCCGATTTCCTGCAACACCTCGGGCAGTCCGTACGGATCGTAACCGGCACGTGCGGCAAGCACGACGCCGATGCGGTCGGCCTCGAATTCCGCATCCTTGTCCAGGCTGCGTGCACAAACCTCGGCGCCGCTGCCGATGAGTTTCTTCACCGAGTCGCTGTCCTTGGCGACCTGTTCGCCCAGCACATTGGCGCCGACGTCGAGCAGCTGCTGTTTTTGCAGCACCTTGAGATGGTGCTTTTTGACGACATGGCCGATTTCGTGGGCCAGCACACCGGCCAGTTCGGCTTCGGTCTTGAGCGTGTTGTACAGTCCGCGGGTAATCATGACATAACCACCCGGTGCAGCAAACGCGTTGAGATCGCTCGATTCGATCACGCCGAAATGCCAGGGCAGGTCGGGGCGGTCACTCTGCAAGGCGACCCAGCGGCCGACGTGATTGACGTAATTCTGCAGTTTGTCGTCCTTGACCAGCGGCGCGGCTCCCAGCAGGTTGCCGGTGATTTCTCGGCCGATCCGGATTTCCTCGGTCTTGGAAGTTTTGCCAACTTTCAGACTTTTGCCGCCGAGCGCTTTGCCGAGATCGAAGGCTTGGGCGGGGAGGGCGAGTGCCATGATGATGGCAATGGTCAGTTTTTTCATTGCGCACCGCCTTTCGCTTCTGGCAGGTAGTCGAGCTTTTGCACTTTCAGGCCACCGGCTGCTGCGAATTTTCTGGCATCGTCGGCACCAACGGCGTTGGCGTCCAGCTTCTTGATTTCTTCTTCATTGAATTTGGCCGCTTTCAGCTCTTCTTCATTCAGGCCGCGCACGCCTGTAGTAGAGACTACCTGGCCGGTACCGGAGCGACCGCTCGCCAAGGCCAGCACGCCGCCCGCTTCACTACCGCTGCCGCTACGCTTGACCGAGAGCAGGCGTACCCAGCCCTGCGATCTGGCCGACTTGACCTTGAGCCAGGCGCCTTTTTTCTCGAGGATATCCAGCTTGTCGCCGCGAGTAAGGGTGCCGACGGATTTTGCGTCGCTGAAGGGCTCGGCTTTCAAGCTGTCGTTTTTCAGGGCCGAGCCGGTTTCCCCGGCCCAGGCCATGCTGGCGGCCAGCATGGCTGGAATAAGTAGCCATCGCGATTTCATGTGTTCGATCCTTGTTCCAGTTTTAAAACGGCCTGTGCGAACAGGCTGCGCCACTGCGGAGCGGCGGGTTTTTCGTGGTCCAGCACTGTTTGCTGCAAGGCGTGCCGGATATTGATTTTTGACGGTACGCCTGCTTGCTTCAGCAGTTCTGGCAGGCGATCGATCAGGCGCAAAACATCTTCTGGCGCCTTTTCAGCATTGGCATCCCGCCAGTTGATCAGCAGTATCTCGCCAAAAAGCGCCCACGTACCCGCGTGAACTCCCTTGAGTATTTCGACCGTGCGCGTACAGCCCGGTTCGTTTTCCAGCGCTCGCCGCAGCTTCAGCATCACGGCGTCGCCAAGCGGCGTTCTCGAATCCAGCAGAATCGCGGCCAGCACGATTGAACTGCCGGCTCCCGTGTTGGCTACCCGGTTGAGTTGATGCACATTGGCCCTGTCGTTGGCCAGAGCATAGATTTTTGCGATGCCGAAGCAGGCCACCGCCCAGGTGACCGGGGCGGTGAGGTCGATATAAAAATCGGACAGGTTGAGGCCGATGTAGGAGATTGTCAGCAGCAGAAGTTGCGAACGGGCGAACAGTTTGTCGAAGCGCTCGCGCTCGATGTCGCGGTAGAACGCCCAGGCCGTCAGCCAGATGGTCAGAAAGCTGAGCAGGATATAAGGTGTCTGACCGCGCCAGAACTTGAGGTCGTCGTCGTGCTTGAGGTTGTCGATAGCGGTCGCCAATATTTCTACGCCCGGGTGCAATTTGGCCATGGGGGTGGCCTTGAGGTCGAACAGGCTGGGGGCGGTGGAACCGATGATGACGATCTTGCCGGCAAATTCACTGGCCGGGCGCTTGGGCACCTTGGCCGTCATGTCCTGATACACGTCGCTGAAGCTGATGCTATGGTAGGTAAACGGCCCGCCGCGCCAGTTGAGCAGCATGTTCTGCGGCGGCTGTGCCGCATTGGAGCGCACATAATCGCCGACCTGCAGCGGAAGGGATGGCAGCCGCCAGCCATCCTTGTCGTGCCATAGTCGGTATTCGCGCGAGACGCCGTCGGCATCCGGTTCGATATTGTGGGTGCCGAGTCGTCCGGCCTTGAGCGCGCCTTCGAAATGGGGCAGAACCACCGCAACGGTGGCTTTGGGGTCGCCCTTGCCATCGATGGCAAGGCTGCCCGGAATCATGCCGGGTTTAACCTGGCTCAATGCGTCGTGCTGCTCGGGCAGGCGCAGAAAAGGGAAGAAGATGTTGTCGGCAGCACTGATGATGTCGTTGAAGTAGGCATCGCTATCGGGGTTTTGCAGGTCGGCATCGGAGAACAGAATGTCGAATACGATGGCCCTGGGCTTTTGCGCTTCCAGCTTTTCGACGAATTCACCGAATACCTGGCGGGGCCACGGCCAGCGTCCGTACTCCGGGGCAAGCGCTGCCAGGCTGGCTTCGTTGATATCGACGATGACGATATCCGGGTCGGGCTTGGGCGTAACGATGCGATGCTTGACCACAAAGTCGAACGCCTTCTGCTTCATGTTGGCGCCGACATGAAACACGCTGGCATCGACCAGCACGCCAAACGAAAGCAGGGCCGCGAGGTAAAGATAAAAATTGCCTTGCAGCCGCTCGGCGAGCAGTGTGGTCAGGCGGGTGTATTCGAAAGCAAGGCGGCTGAGCATGAGATGCAGGCGGGCCTATTGCACGCGATGCGCGATGCGGCGTTCCGCAATCATGAGTTTGGCCGTTAGCAAGCGCGGGTTGAACGGCTTTTTCAGGTAGGCATCGGCCCCGGCCTCGAAAGCCTCGATCTGGCGGTGCTCGTCCTCCATTGTGGTCAGAATGATGTAGAAAATATCCCTGCCCCAGGGTTTTTCACGGATGCTTCTGCAAAGCGCAACGCCATCGATTTCCGGCATTATCCAGTCGGCGATGATGACTTGTGGCAATTCTCTCGCGGCAATATCGTATGCCGTTCGACCGTTTCTTGCCGTGTAAACGACATGGCCGGCCATCGACAGAATCTTGCTGAGCATGAAAACCAGCGTATCGTCGTCGTCTGCCACCAGGATGCGTAGCGATTTAGGCGGGGTTTGGGTTTCGGAACTGGTTTCCGTTGCGGCACTGGCCGAGGTTTCCGTTTCAGGCACAACCAGTTCGGGAGGAAGATGCGTGCTGATGTTGAGCAGCCGGCCCCAGTCTACCCATTCACGCCGGGTCTGGTTGGCGATGTTCACGATCTGTTCCACATTCATGCCCAGCGTTCTGCCTAGCTGAAAGAGCTGGGGCAGCAAGGCGTTACGTTCGGTTTCTGTTGCCAGAAAGATATCTGCAATGATCGAAGCCATTTGCAGGGTATACGTCAGCTTGCACTGCCGGGATCCTTCTGCAAATGCCGAGGATTCCGGGGTTTCGTGAAAGTACACAGCATCGATGAATAGTTTCGGGAAGCCCCAGTCTGCCATCATGTCTGCAGAGAGATCGCGATGGTTGAGGCCAAAGGCGGCGGATTCTGCCGAAGCCAGAAGGTCGATGGCTCGATCCGGGATATCCGCCAGCAGTGCCGAATATTCCTGCGGGCGTGCTGCCGCAATTCCGAGCCTTCCGATACTTGCCAGCAGCCCGCAAGTAAAAAGCTCGGTCGGAGGCGCGATGCGGATCGCGGCTCCAATCGCCTGTGCAGCCGTGGCCATGGCAACAGAGCGGGTCCAGTAGCGAGGATAGTCGAAGGCTTTGCAAGCGCCATCCTGATAGGAGGTGACCAGAGAAACTCCCAGAACCACCTGACGTACGGCATGAATGCCGATCAGGATCAGGGTGTCGGTCGTAATTGCCGCAATCGGGCGCGATTTGTTCGGGTTGGCGGCATTGGCGATCTTGATGATGCGCCCGGCGAGTGCCGGATCTGCCTGGATGGTGTGCGCGAGTTCCGGCAGCGAAATGTTGTCCCGCTGGCAGAGCCTGATGATGGTCAGCGCAACGCCTTTGGGGGAGGGGAGTATGCCCGATGTCTTGAGTTCGGCAAAATCCAGCTTCTCGCTCATTTAGCGCCTGTTTCCGTAGTAAATACATGGGCGGCAACCATCTCAGTGAGACCGTGGATGTGATCGTCAGGCGGCGTCTGCGGCGCTGTAGCGCTTGCCAGTCGAACGATGATGGGCTGTGTGGTGCGCCTTGCATCCATCCCTTTTGTGTTCATACGCATCTTTCGGTGGCTACTGAAACGGACATTTATGCGATGTCGTCCTGATATTTCTGCCTGATGGCAATGATCTCATCCCATCCCTTGAAGAAAGCGTCGACGCAGTCCGGATCGAAATGGCTACCGCTATTGGTCCGTAAAAATGCCGTTGCATCCTCGATCGACCATGCCTTTTTGTAGGGGCGGGAGGATGTCAGCGCATCAAAGACATCGGCAACCGCAACGATGCGACCGTAGAGTGGGATTTCCTGGCCTTTTAATCCGCGCGGATAGCCGCTGCCATCGAATTTTTCATGGTGTGTCAGGGCAATGGTCGATGCCGTCTGCATGAGTGCGGACGCGCTACCGGAAAGGATCTCGGCGCCGATCTCGACATGCTTGCGCATGATGGCCATTTCTTCGTCATCCAGTCGGCCCGGTTTGAGAAGAATGTGATCGGGGGTTCCCATTTTGCCGACGTCATGCATGGGTGCTGCGTCCAGGATCAGTTCCTGCTCGGTTTCCGGCAGGCCCAGGTGGCAGGCGATGACTCGTGAAAAATTCGCCATGCGCAGAATATGAGCTCCCGTTTCCGGATCGCGATACTCGGACGCACGTGACAGGCGGTAGATGACTTCTCGTTCTCTGGCGACGATTTCTGCCGTGGCTTTTTTCACTTCATCGGCAAGCCACGCGGCACGGTTGGCCAGTTGCAGTTGGGCGCGACGAAGCGATAGCATGTTCTTGACCCGCGCTGACAGTTCATTCTTGTCCACCGGTTTGGTCAGAAAGTCATTGGCGGTAAGTTCCAGCGCCCGTTGCCGGACATCGCTTTCGCTATCGGCAGTGATCATGACAACAGGGATGTTGGCCTTGCCGCGCATGGCGCGAAAGCACTCGATAAATTGAAGCCCGTCAATCTCCGGCATCATGTAGTCAACCAGGACCAGATCGGGATCGTGATCTGTGCACCAGGCCAGCGCGGCAGCCGGGTCGGTGAATTCGACCGAAGTCACCCCCTCGATTTTCTTCATCAGGAAAGAAAACAGTGTGACATTGGTTTGATGGTCGTCGACGATCAGTACATCCATTGTTTATGTCGGCCCATGTCTGGTTTTGATGAAATCGGAAAGAAGCTCCATGGCTTCCAGCATTGAAGCATGAACTGCCGCGGCCTGTCTAATATCCTGTTCGGATGCGGCATGCTCTGCCGCACGCGCCAGCGCCTGCAACCGGGGGATGCCGAGATTGGCCGCGGAGCCTGCAATCTGGTGGCCGATCGTCTTGATATCGGCAAACTCGGCATGATCGACTGCAATATGAAGCTTGTCCAATAGCGGAATGGTAGTCGAGACGAATACCGTCAGCAGTTCCTTGATGATGGTTTGGTCGTCGCCGAACATGTCTCTTAGCCGGGTTTCGTCGACGATCACATGCGAATCGGCAATTGCCGGGCGATAGTCGGGCGGTTTTCTGCTATCCGTGCCGCCGACATCCGGGAGCCATCTGGCGAGGATTTCCGACAGGGATTGAGTGTCGATCGGCTTGCTCAGGTAATCATCCATGCCGGCTTCAATACAGCGCTCGCGGTCTCCCTGCATGGCGTTTGCCGTCATGGCGATGATCGGGAGGCGGCTGCCCGTCATGGTTTCCAGGTTGCGGATGGCACGGGTTGCTTCAAATCCATCCATGACCGGCATCTGGCAATCCATCAGGACCAGTTTGTAGGGCCGTTGCTGCACCATCTCGACTGCTTCGCGCCCGTTATTTGCGATTTGAGCAGCATAGCCGACCTTGTTGAGCAGGCTGATCGCTACTTTCTGGTTGACGGTGTTGTCCTCGACCAGCAGCACCATGGAACTGGTTTTAAGCGCTTGCGCAGAATCCGGCGTTGCGGCACTTGATATGCGGCGCCTGTCCACCTGGACGGAGACATCGCGCTTGCGCCTGTCCATGGCTTGCATGAATGCGTCGTACAGGCTGGATTGCTTGACTGGCTGCAACAGTGTGCTGTGGTATCCGCGTGCCGAGGCGTCGTCGCGGGCGCTGTCCTGATTGGCCAGCAGAATAAGTTTCAGGTTTTCGTTGATCGACAGCAGCTCGGCAACCAGTGCATCTGGCACCATGTCGGGTAGCTGGCTGGAGATTAATGCAACATGAAAAGTCGGCGTGTCGCGCATGCACTTGATGGCTTCCTCCCCACTCTCGCTATTGACGACATGGATCCCCCATCGCTTTAGTGAATTGCACAGAATCTCGGATTGCATTTTGCTGCCGGATGCCACCAGCGCGCTGATATCCGAAAAATCTCTTGCCGTGAGCGGCATGGAGGAATGCTGGCCTTGCTTGACCGGTATTTCCAGCCAGAATGTCGAACCCTGGCCTTCTGTCGATGCAACGCCGATATTCCCCCCCATGAGTTCGACCAGACGTTTGGAAATAGACAGCCCGAGGCCGGTTCCGCCGTATTTGCGCGTGACCGAGCCATCGGCCTGGACAAACGGCTGGAACAACCGGGCCGATACTTCGGGCGACATGCCGATCCCCGTGTCAGTAATCTCGAAACGCAGTCTGTGCAAGCCATCCTGCAGGCCGAGGTGGCGCACGCGTACCAATACTTCGCCTTGCGGAGTGAACTTGATGGCGTTTCCGGCCAGATTCAGCAGGATCTGCCGCAGCCGACCGGGATCGCTAAGGATATTGGCAGGGACGGCTTCGTCGATCTGGCCCATCAGGGTCAATCCCTTGTCGCGCGCCTTGCTGGCGATGAGATCCAGAACGCCTTCGACGACAGGCAGCAAGGTGAATTCGATGTGTTCGATTTCCAGTTTTCCGGCTTCGATCTTGGAAAAGTCGAGAATGTCGTTGATGATGCCGAGCAGGGAATTCGCGGAATCCTTGATGATATTGGTAAATTCGCTCTGCTGCGAATCGAGCGGGGTATCGAGCAGGAGATCCGTCATGCCGATGATGCCATTCATCGGGGTCCGGATTTCGTGACTCATGGTCGACAGGAATTCTGATTTGAGCCGCGTCGCCTCCAGGGCTTGTTCCAGGGCGCTCTCCAGGGTTTTGCGTACCTGACGCTGTTCGCGAATATCGCGAAAAACGCCGACGGCGCCCACGATCCGGCCATTCTTGAGGATAGGCTGCACAACGATGGCGACCGGAACGATATCGCCATTTTTTGCCGTAAAGGCATCACTCTCGGATGAATAGGGCTTGCCTTCGGAAATGGCGAGGTAGGTCGGGCAGGCTGCATTCGAGACCGGATCGCCGGTTTCGGTCTGGTAATGAATGGTTTCGTGCAGGTTGATACCCAGAATTTCTGCCTCTGACCAGCCGAGCAGTCTTTGCGCCTCGCGATTGAAGAACGTGGTGTTGCCTGCGGCATCCACTGCATAGACGCCTTCGCCCATCGAGTTGGTGACATTGAGCAGGAATTGCCGACTTTCTTCGATACGGCTCTCCGCATCCTTCAGGGCGGTAATGTCGGTGCGGATGGAGATGTACTGCCAAGGTTTTCCCTGATCATTCATGAAAGGTACGACGGTGGAATGAACCCAGTAAAAGCTGCCATCCTTCTTGCGGTTGCAGATTTCTCCTTCCCAGACACGACCTGACGACACGGTTTGCCACATGTTCTTGTAAATTTCGTCGGAGTGCTTGCCTGACTTGAGAATCCGATGATTCCGGCCTAGCAATTCTTCCCGGCTGTATTTGCTGATCTCGCAGAATTTGTCGTTGGCATAGGTGATGTCTCCGCGCACATCGGTCATGCTGACGATCGCGTGCTGGTCCAGTGCAAACTTCTGGAATTCCAGTGAGGTCGATAGCGCCTTCTGGCCTTCGTGGGCGGCACGCAAGCGCCAAAGCAAAAAACCGAGGTAGCCCAGCATCAGGGCTGTAAAGCCGACCAGAAGCGTACGGAATATCCCGATGCGGCGTTCCGTGCTTTCAAAAATCCGGCTGTAGGCTTTGCGGAGCCCCGTAATCTGCTGATCTGTCTGGAGCTGAAATATTTGCTCGATGTAGCCATCAAGCATCTTGTTGTTTTTTAGAACAATCTGCCCATGAGCGAGCATCGCATCAAATACGATCTGTTTGCCGACAGGGACCTTGTCGCGAAGTCGTTCCAGAGATTTGATACGTTCGGAAAGCGAATGCCTGAGCGCGTCGTCGGCAACGCCGACATGGGCCGTGAGAAGGTCGTAGGCAAAATGCTCAATGGGATCCTTGATGGCAGTCTCGCGCAATACGCGGACTCCTAATGGAAAATAATGGAGCGAGTTGCGAAGCTCGGCATTTTCGGATTTCAGGTTCTCAACCAATGCCAGTTTTTTCTGGATCTCTCCGGATAGCGTGGCTTCCATGTGCTGCAGCTCCGGTGTTTGGGGCAATAATGCAGAAAGCTGGTGTTCCAGCATTACGATCTGACGGCTGGTTTCGCTGATCGGGTCGTAATTTGGCAGCAGCCCTGATCTCGCCTTGAGCGACAGTTCATCAAGCCGATGGTCGAGCGTTCTTAATTCGTGCAGATAGGCCATGGTTCTTTCATGGCGACCCAGGTCGATGCTACGGGTGTTGTAATAAAAGAATGCAATAGCTGCAATCGCCGAGAGGGAAAACAGCAGAAACGACGGGGCAGCACTTTTGGGTTTCATAGTGGATGCCCCGCATACTCGCCGGACAGGGTATTGAGAAACTCAACAATCATGTCGATATCATGCTCAGGCATCTGCACCCCCAGGTTGTAGTAGCCCATGATGCGAACCGCATCCTCCAGGGATGCGGCCGAGCCATTGTGAAAATACGGGGCGGTTCTGGCGACGTTGCGTAGTGAAGGAACCTTGAAGTAGTGACGATGCGCCTCGTCATGAGTCACGTTGTAAAGCCCCAGATCTTGAGGGCCGGAGCCCGGGTGGTCGGCGAAATAGTCGCGAACCGATCCGAGGCGCTCGAACATGTTGCCGCCGACGGCGGCCCCTTGATGGCAGGTGGCGCAACCATAGATTTTAAATAAGGTGTACCCTTGCTTTTCGCGGTTGCTGAGCGCCGTAGTCTCGCCCATGAGGAAACGATCAAAACGGGCATTTGGAGTCAACAGGGTTCGTTCGAATTCGGCAATTGCCAGTGTAATATTGCCCGCCGTGATGCCATCTGCAAACAGAGTATCGAACGATTGCCGGTAGTCTTGATCGGTTTTCAATTCGGCAATCACCGCAGGCCACTCGGTTCCCATTTCCTTCGGGTGGTTGATCGGGCTGCCAACCAGATCTTCGAGTGTGGATGCCCGGCCATCCCAGAACAGGCGGGTATTGAGGCTGCTGTTGAATACGGATGGTGCATTCAGAGCTCCGGATTGCCCGCTGATTCCGGTTGAGACACGCTGCCCATCGGTCCCTGCCATTGCCAGGTCATGGCAACTTGAGCAGGCAAGGCGGTTGTTTCTGGAGAGCCTGGTGTCGTGGAACAGTTTTCTGCCTAGTTCGGCCAGGCGCGAGTTGGAAGCAACGACTTGCGGAATCGGTTGCAGCGGTTCGCTGGCGTATGGCGTGATAGCAGTTTCTCGGGTATGTGAAATATGAATATCTTCATTGGATTGCAGGAACGGGCCAATGGCATACAGGCCAGCATCGATGATGCCGAGCATGATGAGAATTGCAATCAGGATGTCTTTTCTGGAGGTCATGATTCAATCGGCTGACTTGCCTCAGTTTTGCACATGGATGCTGGATTGGCAATCGGCTGGTTTATAATCGGCTGATGATACAAACCATGACCACATCCTTGTTGGTAGTGTTGCTAGCGGCTGTTGTCTGGACCGCATTCCAGGTTCGGACTCTGCTCGCCTCGCGGCGCGATGACATGGCGTGGCAGGAAGAAAAACACCGCGCCATGCTGCGCGACCTGCACGACGGCCTCAACAAGCTTGGCGATCGCCTGGCGGCCAGCTCCGGCGAATCCGGCGAGCGTCTGCGCGCGGCCGTCGCACAGGAGCTCAAGGCCACGCGCGATGAGATGCAGGCTTTACAGCTTTCCCAGACACATAGCCTGGCAGCCACTCGCGAGCAGGTATTGGAAAAACTGCATCAAACCCTGTCGGAGCAAGGCAAGGCCGAGCAGGAGGCGATGCAGGTGACGATGCGCAACGCGACACTGCAACTCACCGGCACCATCGAAAATCTCACCAAAACCGTCGATGCCCGCTTGCAGGAAATCAGCGGCAAGGTGGCCGAGCGCCTTGACGAAGGTTTCAAAAAGACCAACGAAACCTTTGTCAGCGTGATGGCGCGCCTGGCGACCATCGATGAAGCGCAAAAGAAAATCGACGGGTTGACTTCCAACGTGGTCAGCCTGCAGGAATTACTGGGCGACAAGCGCTCGCGAGGCGCATTTGGCGAAGTGCAGCTGGAAGCCCTGGTGCGCAACATCATGCCGGTGACGGCTTTCGAAATGCAGTACGGCCTGCCCAACGGCACGCGTGTTGATTGTGCGCTGTTTTTGCCGGAGCCGACCGGCATGGTGGGTGTGGATTCCAAATTCCCGCTGGAAAACTACCACCGCATGTTCGAGAATGGCTTGACCGAAGCAGACCGCCTGCTGGCGCAAAAGCAGTTCAAAGTCGACGTCAGGAAACATGTGGACGATATCGCCGCCAAATACATTATTTCCAACGTCACATCCGACGGTGCCGTGATGTTTGTTCCGGCCGAAGCGGTGTTTGCCGAGATTCATGCCTATCATCCCGATGTGGTGGATTACGCCATGTCCAAGCGGGTGTGGGTGGTGTCGCCGACCACGCTGATGGCCGTGCTGAACACGGCCCGCGCCGTGCTCAAGGATGTGGAAACCCGCAAGCAGGTGCACATCATCAAGGACGAGCTGGGCAAACTGGGCAAGGAGTTCGGTCGCTTCGACGTGCGCATGAAGAAACTGGCCGACCACATTCGCCAGGCGCACGAGGATGCGCTGGACGTTCATACTACCAGCCAGAAAATCAGTCGGCGGTTTGCGGCGATCGAATCGGTGGAACTGGAAGGCGAATCGCCCGAGGCGGTTGCCATGCTGGACGAGGACAAGGGATGAACCACGGGGGACACGGGGTAAAACCTTTTGGTTTTCCCGTGTCCCCCGTACTCCCCGTGGTTAAACGGATTTGATAAAGAGGTCAATATGGAAGACGAAAGCACGCTGATCATGTTGGTTCAGCAGTACGCATCGAGATTCGGCATCACCTTCAGCTCGAAGGCGATGGATGACGAGGCAACCAAGCAAAAGGCCATGTTGCTGATGATGCAGGCCATCAATGGCACGCGTGGCGCGGTGACGGACGAGGATTTGGGGCTTTGAGCATGAAGGTTCTTTATTTTGCACGCTTGCGTGAGATCGTTGGGATGCCTTCCGAGGAGTTGTCCTTGCCGGAAGGTGTGGCCGATGTGGCCGGTTTGCGCAATTGGCTGGCTGCACGCGGTGGCGTCTGGCAGCAGGCGCTCGATAGCTGTCGTCAGGTGAGGGCGGCGGTCAACCAGGAACTGGTTGCCGATACCGCGGCGATTACGGATGATGACGAGGTGGCATTTTTTCCGCCGGTGACGGGAGGCTGATGACAGTACGCGTACAGCAGGAGGATTTCGATCTCGGGGCCGAGCTTGCGCGCTTGCGCCGGGCCGACCCGGGCATCGGCGCCGTGGCGGCTTTTGTCGGCCAGGTGCGCGACATCAATGACGGCTCCACAGTCGGTACGCTGACGCTGGAGCATTATCCTGGCATGACTGAAAAATCGCTGGCCGGAATCGTCGAAAATGCAAAATCGCGCTGGCAGTTTCACGATGCGCTGGTGATTCACCGGATCGGCGAACTCCAGCCGCTGGATCAGATCGTGCTGGTTGCGGTTGCAGGCAGCCATCGTGGCGAATGCTTTGCCGCTTGCGAATACATCATGGATTATCTCAAAACCGAAGCGCCATTCTGGAAGAAGGAGCAAACCCCGGATGGCGAACGCTGGGTGGATGCCAGGGTGAGTGACGATCATGCAAGGCAACGGTGGGAATAACAGAATGGCACAAACCTTATCCGCCAACGAACTCACGTTACGCATAGACCCTGCTGCGCTGGGCTTTAAGGACACCTCAGAGCTGACCGATAGCTCGCCGATCTGGATCGGTCAGGACAGGGCCGAGGCAGCTGCGCGCTTCGGCCTGAATATCGAACAGCCGGATTACAACCTGTTCGTGCTGGGAGAAGTCGGTAGTGGACGGTCGTCACTGCTGTATCGCGCCATGCAGGAGGTGGCGGCAACCCGGCCGGCTGCGCCCGATCTCGTATTCCTGTTCAATTTTCAGCAGTCGGAAAAACCACTGGCCTTGCGCCTGCAGTCCGGACAGGGACGAGTGTTGCGGCAAAAGCTGGAAGCATTTGCGCACGAAGTGACGGCGGAAATCCCGCGCAAACTGGATGAAGAAGGTTTCCGCCTGGATTGCCAGCGTATCCGCAAAACCCACCAGGCCGATATCGATCATGCCTATGCCGAGCTGACGTCACTGGCTGCAGCCTGGCATTACGCGCTGCGGCGTGAGGATGGGCGGCTGGTGTTCAACCTGCTCGACAAGAACGGCCAGGCCATGCAGGAAGATCACTTGCTGGCGATGTCGCCCGAACAGCGCGTGGTGCTGGAACAGGCCGAGGGCGAACTGCGTGCCGCCATCGGCGATTACCTGGAAAAAGTGCGCCCCAAGGAGCGCGGGCTGGAGCACGCTTTATCGGAGCTGCGGCAAAACGCCGTGCAGCCGGTGCTGGATCGATTGACACAGGATATGGCTGATGTGCTGACGGTGCAGCCGGAAGACGCACATCGCCTGCAAGCCTGGATCTTCGATCTGGTTGCCGATGTGCTGGCGAACCTGGATGTATTCGCGCCTTCCGGCCACGGCGATGATGTTGATCGCGAGCGATTGCTGCTGCAATTGGCGCGTTACCGGGTCAACGTGGTGGTGGATAACGGCGATGTCGAAGGTGCGCCTGCGCTGCGCGACGACGATCCGGTATTTCGCTCGCTGTTCGGCGGCATTGAGTATCAGGCCGAAAGCGGCGTGCTGCTTACCGATTTCACACGGATTCGCGCCGGAAATCTACTGCGCGCACATGGCGGCTTTCTCATGCTGCACCTGCGCGATCTCATGCGAGACGCGCAGGTGTGGGAGAAGATGCAGCGCTTCCTGCGTAACGGTCGCTTGCAGATTGAAGAACCTGCTGCCACGGTCGGCCAGATGGCGGCCACGACGCTGGAACCCGAGGTGCTGGAGGTGCACGTGAAAATCGTGCTGATCGGCACGCGCGACGAATACTATGAACTGCAGGAGCTTGACCCCGAGTTTTCGCGGCATTTCCGTGCCAAGGTCGATTTTGCCGAGAGCTTTGCCGCCGATGCCGCAGGGCGCGCGGCGACCGCCCTGTTCATCGCCCAGACCTGTCGCCGCCTGTCGCTGCCGCACTTTGGTGCCGATGCCGTCGCCCGCTTGTTGCTGGATATGCAGCGCGATGTCGATGACCGCAAGCGCCAGAGCGCGCTGTTCGGCCGCCTTGAAGCCTGGCTGGTGGAGAGTGCTGCCATGTGCGCCAGCCGCAAGGACAATCTGGTGTCGGCAGAAGATGTGGAGCGTGCCCTGCAGGCCCGCAACGCGCGCCACGACTACCCCGAGCAGCGCCTGCACGAATCGATTGCCGAAGGCGAGATCATGATCCGCATTCAGGGGCGCGAAATCGGTCAGATCAACGCACTGACCCAGATTGATCTTGGCGATTACCGCTTCGGCTCGCCGGTGCGGATCTCTGCGCGTGCTTATGCGGGCGACGAAGGCGTGATCAATATCGACCGCGAAGTCGAGATGACCGGCCCCAACCACGACAAGGGCATCTTCATCCTGCAAAGCTGGTTGTCGGCGACCTTCTCCCGAGTGGCGCCGTTATGTCTTTCCGGCTCGCTGGTGTTCGAGCAGGAATACCACGGTGTGGAAGGTGACTCTGCCTCCTGTGCCGAACTGTTCGCGCTGATCTCGGCACTGTCGGGATTGCCGCTACCGCAAGGCATCGCCGTTACCGGCGCACTCAACCAGCATGGCGAAGTGCTGCCCATCGGCGGCGTCAATGAAAAAATCGAAGGCTATTTCCGCGTTTGCCGGCGTATCGGCCTGGATGGCATGCAGGGCGTAATCGTCCCCGTTCGCAATCGCAACCACTTGTTGCTGGGCCGCGATGTGATCGAAGCTGTCGAACGAGGCAAGTTCACCGTTCAGATCATCGATAGCGTGCAGGAAGGGCTGGAGTTGTTGACCGGCATGTCGGCCGGCATGCCTGACGAGACTGGCAATTTCCGCCCCGATACCGTGCTGGGGCGCGTGCAGCGCACGCTGGAAAATTTTCGCAAGGCTTGCGATAACGCAGGGCACCCCAGGGAGCGTGAACTGTTCTAGTGGCCTGCTTGGCCATTCCGCCAATTACAAAGCAGACTACTGGGGAGTGAGCATGCTCCAGGCCAGAAAGCCAGGGGGGGGATGGTATGCGCGTCGGCCTCACCGAATACTGGCAAGATGCTGCTTTGGAAACCGGGCTCTGGATGTTTGGAGATGTAGTTGCCAAAACAGGCTTGGTACGAAGACTTCACCTGCAGGGGGTTAATGGGTTTTCATGCTATCTCGTGCACCCTGCCTGTGCTTTCTATTCCAGCGCCGGAGGGGCGGTCTTGAGCACTTCTTCTATCGTTGTGTAGCCTGCTGCGATTTTTTCGGCACCGCTCAATCGTAGCGGTTTCATACCTTCCTTGAAGGCCTGTGCCTTGAGTTTGCCGAGGTCGGCATCCCGGGTGATGAGTTTGCGCAGGCTGGAGGTCATGGGCAGC
>WBZX01000181.1_pt1 | contig 59667 bp, 58 predicted proteins | sample 5204211 | NCBI WGS metagenome assembly WBZX01 (sample SAMN12344362, study PRJNA552823) | activated sludge metagenome | biome: Activated sludge suspended growth; feature: Nitrification reactor; material: Wastewater; isolation source: activated sludge from nitrification reactor of wastewater...
GAGCGTGCGGGCGCGGCTGAAGACGCGGCCGATCGAACAGTGGACGGTCGGCCGCGAATTCAACCGCCGCATGAAGAAGCGGTTCGACGAGCTGGGCATCGAGATCCCCTTCCCGCACACGACTGTGTATTTTGGCGTCGACAAGCAGGGAACCGCTCCGCCGGCGCATCTGGAGCTGAAGCGCGCGGTCAAGGCGCCCGTTTCGAGCAATTGATGGCCGACCAGGACGCCGTCTTCATCTGACCCGACCGTCGAACCATCGAAGCCGCCCACGACATCTTGCCGGAAGCTCATCGTCAATATTGTCAGTGGCAATGGCGGCGACTAAGTACGAGATGGAGCGGGGAGAAAACGATGCTGAGCTGGGCAGTTCGCCTGATCTTGGTTGCTGCGAATTTCGTGGCGGGGTTCTTTGTCGCCGAGGACGCCCTCAATTTCGAGATCGTCCAGGGTGTGATTTCGTTGTTTCTCGTCGCGCTGGTGGTGTTCGTCCTGGCTTTCTGGCCGTCGAGCTGGACGCGGTTCTTCAACAATCTCGGTAAGAAAGCCTAGGCAGGTTCCGCAATCGCGACCGAACCCAATCACTATCTTGCGCGCTGGAATCTCGAGCCCGACGGCGACCTGCTGAACACTCACAGCAGCGTCCTGCTGCCGGTGCGTCGCGGGGATGTTCCGGCGATGCTGAAGATCGCCCACGAGAAGGAAGAACAGCGGGGCTGCCGCCTTATGGCCTGGTGGCAAGGCGAAGGCGCGGCGCGTGTGCTGGCCGAGGACGACGGCGTGCTTCTGCTCGAACGAGCCATGGGGCCGCGGTCGCTGGCCGCGATGGCACGCTCCGGCCAGGACGACGAAGCGACGCGCATCCTTTGCGAGGCAACCAGTCGCCTGCATCGGCATCGTGCTCCGCTGCCGCCCGATCTCGTGCCGCTCACGGACTGGTTCGCACCACTGCTACAGGCCCGAGGCCAGGATGGCGTCATCGCCGAAGGCCGAGAGGTTGCGCGCGAGCTTCTGGACCGTCAGCGGGAGGTCGCCGTGCTACACGGCGACATTCATCACGAGAATGTCCTGGATGCCGGCCCGCGCGGCTGGATCGTCATCGATCCCAAGGGGCTGCTGGGCGATCGCGCTTTCGATTTCGTGAACATCCTGCGCGACCCCGACGAGCAGACTGCGCTGGCGTCGGGCCGCTTCGCACGCCAAGTCGAAGTCATTGCCGAGGCCGCGGACCTCGACCACACACACCTGCTGCGCTGGACGCTCGCCTTCGCCAGCCTCTCGGCCGTGTGGATCCTGGGCGACGGCGATTACCCAGGCCTCGATCTTGCCGTCGCCGAGCTGGCGGCAACCGCCCTCAGATCCTGAGATTCGTCCGCGCCAGATCGATGATCTGCGTGGCGCGGCCGTCCATCACCGCCTTCATCAGGAACAGGCTGAAACCGTAGGCCTGCTCCAATGTCGCCTTGGGGGGCATCGCAAGTTCTTGGCGGGCGCTCACGACATCGACCAGGGCAGGACCCTTGTGAGTGAAGGCATCGCGCAGGGCACCTTCGAGCTTGGCAGGATCTTCGACCCTGACACCCTTGATACCCATGGCTGCCGCCATGGCCGCGAAGTCCGGGTTCTTGAGCGTGACGGCGGTGTCGACGAAGCCTGCCGCCTTCATCTCCATCTCGACGAAACCCAGCGTGCCATTGTTCAGCACTACCACTTTCACCGGCAGGCCGAGCTGGGCGAGGCTGATGAAGTCGCCCATCATCATGGCGAAGCCACCATCGCCCGACATGGAGATGACCTGTCGGCTCTTGTGCGAGGCCTGTGCGCCGATCGCCTGCGGCATGGCGTTGGCCATCGAGGCGTGGTTGAACGAGCCGATCAGACGCCGCTTGCCGTTCATCTTCAGATAGCGTGCCGCCCATACCGATTGCGTGCCGACATCGCAGGTGAAGACCGCATCGTCGTCAGCCAGCTCGCTGATCAGCCGCGCGACGTATTGCGGGTGAATCACTTTGCCGCCGGGCTTGCTCTCGGCGAGCTTGTCGAGATCGGCGCGCGCCTTGGCATAGTGCGCGAGGGCGGCGTCGAGGAACGTTCGGTCCGTCTTGGGTTTCAGCCGGGGCAGCAGGGCCGCCACGGTGTCGGCGACGGTGCCGACCACGCCGATATCCAGGCGGCATCGGTTGCCGAGGCTTTCGGCCCTGACGTCGATCTGCGCCACCTTGGCCTGCTCGGGGTAGAACTGCCGGTAGGGGAAGTCGGTACCGAGCAGCAGCAGCGTGTCGCACTCCTTCATGGCGGCATAGCCCGATGCAAAGCCGATCAGGCCGGTCATGCCGACATCGAAGGGATTGTCGTACTCGACATGCTCCTTGCCGCGCAGTGAATGCACGATCGGCGCGTTCAGGGTGCGCGCTAGGTCGACCACGGCACCGTGCGCGCCGGCGCAGCCCGCGCCGCACATCATGGTGACCTTCTTGCCGCTATTCAGGAGCTCCGCCAGAGCATCGAGATCGGCATCGGACGGCCGCACGACAGGCGGCTTGGGAGCCAGCCAGGTTGCGACCTTGGCGTCGGTCTTGAGCAGTGCGACGTCGCCCGGGATCACCACCACCGCCACGCCGCGCTCGGCGACGGCGACACGGATCGCCTTGTCGAGCACGCGCGGCATCTGATCGGGGTTGGAGACCGTCTCGACATAGTGCGAGCACTCGGCAAAGAGCTGCTCGGGGTGCGTCTCCTGGAAATAGTGGCCGCCGATCTCCGCGCTCGGAATGTGCGCGGCGATCGCCAGCACGGGCACGCGGCTGCGGTAGCAGTCGAACAGCCCGTTGATGAGGTGCATGTTGCCGGGGCCGCAACTCCCGGCGCAGACCGCAAGCTCGCCGGTGAGATGGGCTTCGGCGCCGGCGGCGAAGGCACCGGCTTCCTCGTGGCGCATGTGGACCCAGTCGATCTCCTTCATGCGGCGCAGCGAATCGGTAAAGCCGTTCAGGGAGTCTCCGGCAACGCCGTAGATACGCTTCACGCCGGCGGCGCGCAGGGTTTCGGCCATCAGGTCGGCGATCGTCCGTGCCATGCTGAACTCCGTGATGTGGGAGATAAGGTCTCCTAGGCGCGCCCCTTCTCGAAGCCGGCCAGGAAGTGAACCAGGTTGCGCCCAAGGTCGTCGCCGAGATAGCCGCCTTCCTGGACGAGGACCGTGGGCAAGCCGAAGCGTGCGATCTTTTCGGCCATGGCGTGGAAACCGGCGCCGGTCACTTTCAGCCCCTGCAGGGGATCGCTTTCGCTGGCATCGAGGCCCAGGGCTACGACCAGAGCGGTTGGCTGGAATTCCCTGATGCGGGCCAACGCCCTGTCGCCCGCGTCGAGCCACGGCGCGTCGGCGGAGCCCAGGGGCAGCGGCAGGTTGAGATTGAAGCCTTCGCCCTTGCCGGCGCCTTGCTCGTGCGCATAGCCCCAGAAGAAGGGATAGTAGTTCGCCGGATCGGCATGGATCGAGACGGTGAGCACGTCGTCGCGCTCGTAGAAGATGCCTTGCGTGCCGTTGCCGTGATGCACGTCGACGTCGAGGATCGCGACGCGGGAATGCTTGCCCCGCAGCCGTTGTGCAGCCACCGCCGTGTTGTTCAGGAAGCAGAAGCCGCCGGCCATGTCGGCATAGGCGTGATGGCCGGGTGGCCGGCAGAGCGCATAGGCCTGCCGCTCGCCGCCCAGCACCATGTCGGCCACGGTTGCCGCCACTTCGGTGGCGGCAAGGGCTGCTTCCCAGGTGTGCGGCCCGATCGGACAGGCCATGTCGACCTGGTGCCAGCCGGCGCGGCCGGACAGCGCCTGCGGATAGGAAGCATGGGCACGCGCCGGATGGACGTTGGGCACTACCTCCGGCCCGGCGCCCGGCAGCTTCGCCCACTCGCGCGCGGCGATCTGCAGGAAGTCGAGATATGCCGGCGTATGCACCGTGGCGGCCGGGTCGCTGCCGAATGTCTTTGGCGGCAGGATCTCGTGGCCGGCGGCGCGGGCGGCCGCCAACAGGCGGGTGGCGCGTTCCGGCTGTTCGGCGCTGCGCTGCTTCACGCCGCGGACGATGAAGGTCTGGGGATCGTGGCCGGCGTGCTTGTCGGAATAGACGATCTTCATGGCGTTGGCTTCATAGGGTCGCGATGGCCTTTGCGTCGCGGAGGGAGGCGATATCCGTATCGCTATAGCCCACTTCGCGCATGATCTCGACCGTGTGTTCGCCCACCATGGGGGACTTACGTCGCGTCTCGACGGGGGCGTCGGAAAGCTTGATGGGATTGGCCGCCGACTTCACCGGGCCAATGCCGGGATAGTCGATTTCGAGCACGCTGCCGCGCGCCTCGGCATGCGCGCTCACCATCACGTCGCTCACCTTGTAGGCGGCGCCACAGGCCATGCCGGCCGGAATGAGCTTGTCGAGCAGCTCGTCGGCCGTGTGCTCCATGAAATACGCCTCGATCATCGGCTCCAAAATCGCGCGGTTGGCGACGCGGTCGGCATTGGTGGCGAAGCGCTTGTCCGCCAGCCAGTCCTGCTTGCCGAGCGCCGTGCAGAGCAAACGCCAGAAGGCATCGTTGGTGCCCGCGACGAAGATCGGCCGCGTCCTGGTCGGAAAGACGCGCAGCGGCGACAGGATGGAGTTGGAGGTGCCCATGCGAACCGGGTCCTCGCCGGTGCGGCCATGATTGGTGATCCAGTGACTCATCATGTGCATGCCGACGTCGAACAGCGACAGGTCGAGACGCTGGCCCTTGCCGGTCTTGTGGCGGCCCAGCAGGGCGAAGGCGATGCCGGCCGCGCAGAACGAGCCGGTGCAATAGTCGATCGCTGCCGTACCGACGCGGCACATCTCGCCGCCATCCGGGCCGGTCGCATCCATCAGGCCGATCTCTGCCTGGATGCAGGGGTCGTAGCCGGCTCGGCCGGCATAGGGGCCGGTCTGGCCGTAGCCCGAGACCGAGGCATAGATCAGGCGCTCGTTCTCCTTGGAGACGACGTCCCAGCCGAAACCCAGCTTGTCGATGACGCCAGGGGTGAAGGCCTCCATGAAGACATCGGCCTTGCGCACCAACCGCATCAGCACGTCGCGGCCACCTTCGGTCCGCAGGTCGAGGGCGAGGCCGCGCTTGTTGCGATTCATCGAAGGCACCCAGGCGCCGTCGAAATGCGGGCGGAAGTGTTCTCCAGCCAGCGGCTCGACCTTGATCACATCGGCGCCCATGTCGCCCAGGATCTGGCCGGCGGTCGGCCCGGCGATGACTTGCGTGAGGTCGAGAACGAGCGTGTCGGAAAGCGGAAGCATGAGCGGGAAATTCCTCCTGGACCTCACCCTTGCAAGACCCTGACCTGCCGCTCAAGCACTTCGTTTCGCTGGCTGGCATTTGCTATGGTCGCGCGTCTCGTCTCGCCTGGAGTTGCCATGAAGCCCGCAGAACGCCCCAATCTTCGCGTCGATTTCGACCGCCTGTGGTCGAGCCTGATGGAGCTGGGCCAGATCGGGGGCACCGAGAAGGGCGGCGTCTGCCGCATCGCGTTGACCGACCTCGACCGGCAAGGGCGCGACCTCTTCGTGCGTTGGGCCAAGGAAGCGGGCTGCACCATCAAGGTCGACCAGCTCGGCAACATCTTCGCCCGCCGCGAGGGCCGCGATCCCACCAGGCCGCCGGTCATGACCGGCAGCCACCTCGACACCCAGCCGACCGGGGGCAAGTTCGATGGTGCCTATGGCGTGATGGCGGGGCTCGAAGTGCTGCGTGTGCTGCACGACTCCAACTACGTCACCGAAGCCCCGATCGAGGTCGCGGTCTGGACCAACGAAGAGGGGTGCCGCTTCGCGCCGGCCATGGTGGCCTCGGGCGTATTCGGCGGTGCCTTCGAGCTCGACTATGCGCTGGCCATCAAGGATCGCGAAGGCGTCACCTTCGGCGAGGCGCTGAAGAAGATCGGCTACGACGGCAAGGAGCCCGTCGGCGGCCGCAAGGTCGGCGCCTTCTTCGAGGCCCATATCGAGCAGGGCCCGATTCTCGAACGCGAGAAGAAGACCATCGGCGTCGTCACCGGCGCACAGGGACAGCGCTGGTACGAGATCCACTGGACGGGCATGGAAAGCCATGCCGGCACGACCCCCATGGAAGGGCGCCGCGACGCGCTGGTCGGCGCGGCCGAGCTGATCGTCGAGGCCCGCCGTATCGGCAACCGGCCGAACGGGCGGTCCACGGTGGGCGTAATCGACAGCCTGCCGCAGGCCCGCAACACCATCCCCGGCCGCGTGTTCATGACGCTCGACTTCCGCCATCCCGACAACGACGAACTCACCAGGATGGATGCCGAGATGCGCACGGCTGAGGCGGAGATCGCCAGGCGCCATCGCCTCGATGTGAAGATCGAGCAGATCTGGCACTTTCCGGCATCGCCCTTCGCGAAGGAGCTGGTCGATTCCGTGCGGCGCGGCGCAGAGCAGGCGGGCTATGCCCACATGGATATCGTGAGCGGCGCCGGTCACGATGCCTGCTATGTCAGCCGTGTCGCGCCTACCGCCATGGTCTTCGTGCCGTGCAAGGATGGCATCAGCCACAATGAGATCGAGGACGCGGCCCGCGACGATGTCGGCGCCGGTGCACAGATTCTCCTGCAGGCGATGGTCGATACCGCCAACAAGTAGAGGCCAGTCGTGAAATCGGGGGGATTTGTTTCGGTTGCGACCGCTGCCTTGGTCGCGACCATCGCCGGTGTGGGCGGCACCCTGCCGGTCGTGCTGGCGGCAGCCCAGGCCGTCGGCGCCACACCGGAGCAAGCGAGCTCCTGGGTTTCGGGCCTCGGTCTGGCGACGGCCCTGAGTGCCTTGGCGCTGAGCGTCCGCTATCGCATGCCGATCATCACCGCCTGGTCGACGCCTGGCGCGGCATTGATCGCCTCGACCGCCGGCGTGCCGAGCTTTGCGGCGGCCGTCGGCGCCTTCGTGCTGGCCGCGGTGTTGATCCTGCTTACGGCGGCAGTGCGACCGCTCGGACGTCTGATCGAAAGGATCCCGGCCAGCATCGCCGCCGCCATGCTGGCGGGCATCCTGCTGCGCCTCGTGATGGCGATGGTCGAGCATGTGCCGACTTCACCGCTGCTGGTGCTGCCGCTGATCGCGCTGTTCCTTGTTGCCAGGGCCTTCATGCCGGCACTGGCCTCGCTGGTTGTCCTCGTAGCCGGCGCCCTGCTGGCCTGGTCGCTCGGCCTCGTGAAGCCGATGCCCTCGATCGGCCTCTCGACCGTCGTGCTCACCGCGCCGGTCTGGGATGTTGCGACACTGATCGGGCTCGGTGTGCCGCTCTACCTCGTCACCATGGCGTCGCAAAACCTGCCGGGCTTCGCCGTGCTGCGAGGCTCGGGCTATCAGCCACCAACCCAGCCGATCCTCGCCGTTACTGGCGTGGCGTCGCTTGGCACGGCCTTCATGGGCGCCCACACGTCGAATCTCGCGGCGATATCGGCGGCACTCTGCACGGGTGCCGATGCCCATCCCGATCCGGCGAAGCGCTGGATGACCGGACCGTTCTACGCGCTCTTCTGGGGGCTGATCGCCGTGTTCGGCGCCTCGCTGGTCGGCCTGTTCGGCGCGCTGCCGCCGGCACTGCTGGCCACGGTCGCGGGCACGGCATTGTTGGGCTCGATGGCTGGTGCGATGGGCAGCGCCTTGGCGGGCGATCAGGACCGCCTTGCTGCAGCCGGCACGCTCGCCGTGACCGTCTCGGGCGTCACATTGATGGGGGTGGGCTCCGCCTTCTGGGGGCTGGTCTTCGGTCTTCTGATCCTCGGTATCGACAGGGCCGTGAAGCGCTGACTTGGTGTATTGACAATATATAAGTACTTACTTATTCATTATTCATGTCAGCCATCGGCGATATCGCCGCCGTTATGCGCACCCTGGCCGATCCGACGCGGCGGGCGGTGTTCGAACAGATCGCGACTGCCGGCGAACTCACGGTAGGGGCGCTGACGGCACGCAACGACGTCTCCCAGCCGGCAATTTCGCAGCATGTCCGGTCGCTCAAGGAAGCCGGTCTGCTCAGCGAACGCCGCGAGGGCCGGAACATCCATTATCGCTGCGAGCCACGCGGCCTCGCACCCCTGGTCGACTGGCTGGGCGTCTACGGCGTCTTCTGGCGCGAACGCTTCACCAACCTGAAATCCCTTCTCGAGGAGATGGACGATGACCAATCCGAACCGAAGCGCCGCCGTGACTGAGGTCGTGCGCGACATCGAGCTCGAAGAGGTTCTGCCGCATTCTCCCGAGAAGATCTGGCGTGCTTTGACCACGGCCGAATTGCTCGCGCGCTGGCTGATGCCCAGCGACTTCGAGCCCGTCGTCGGCAAGCACTTTCATTTCCGTACTCGGCCGATGGGCGACTGGGACGGCGTCGTCCACTGCGAGGTCCTTGAAGTCGTGCCGTTGAAGCGGCTCGCCTATAGCTGGAAGGGCGGCTCCAGGAACAACGCTACGTACGGATCGGAGCTCGACAGCGTTGTCACCTGGACGCTCGAACCCGTGGGCTCCGGAACGCGCTTGAAGCTTGTGCATTCGGGCTTCCGGTCGCCGGAGAACGATTTCGCCTACGATGTGATGAGGTCCGGTTGGGGGCGCATCATGGCGCGTATTGCCGAGATTGCGGCGTGAGCGGAAACCGCGCGGCATGGGTTTCGAGCGGCAGCTCTAGTCCGCGACACAAGAAGCTGATCGTGTGGTAGTAGCCCACCAGCGCGATCGTTTCGAGGATTTGCGTCTCGTCGAAGTGCGTCGCAAGCGCCGTCCAGGTAGGCGCTGTGATAGTGCGATGGTCGACCAGATCGTCGACGACGGCGAGCAGGGCCTGTTCGTCTCCTGTCCAGCAGGCCGTGTCCGCCGGTCCGTAAACGAGAGCCGCAATCTGGTCGGCATCCAGGGCCACGCGGTCTGCGAACAAAGCGACATGGACGCCCCATTCGTATTCGCAGCCCAGCCGGGCCGTCGTACGGTCGATGACGATCTCGCGCTGGCGCAGCGAGAGCGGTCCCTTGTCGAGCAGACCGCCGGCAAACATCTTGCCGAACACGCGAGGACTCCTCGCCATCGTCCGGAGCAGGATCAGCGGCTCCATCTCTGCGGGCATGATCCGTTCGAGCTCGGTCGCGATGGCGGGTGAATAGGGCGCTTCGGCCGGGGCGATGCGGGGCATGGCAGGTCTCCGTTCTGTGCTACAAATTAAGTAGCAACGGCGATTTGCCGTTGCTACAGAAATTGTAGTAACGGAGTGAAATAGATGGTGAAGCGTGTGCGCGGCTCGCGGACCGGCCGGCCGATCATGCGGCTGCTCGACCTGCTGGGGCGGCGCTGGACCCTGCGCATCGTCTGGGAGCTGCGCGAGGAACCGAAGCGTTTCCGCGATCTGCAGGACCTGATCGGGGCCAGTCCGACCATCGTGAACACGCGACTGGCCGAACTGCGCGAAGCGAAGCTGGTCGAACTCGACGAGGCGGTGGGCTACCGCCTCACGCTGCTGGGCCGAGAGTTGCTGCAGCTCTTCCTGCCGCTGCATGCCTGGTCGGAGAAGTGGGCAGCCGCGGCATAAGTCGCCGAGCTTTGATGGGAATCGGTCCTGCGAGGGCGCGATCCGCCGACAATTGAGCTATCGGGTCGCATCGCAGGTCGGACCTTCGGTCAGCCGACAGCCCGGCTTGGGCCGCTTGGCCGGCCCGGTCGGGGAAGCACGAGGTGTGCGTTGCCGGCGCCACTCTTCAGGGCTTCATCGACGCGAGCAGGTCGGCATAGGGTTGCTCACTGGCGCGCACGAAGCCGTGCCGCGGCCGGTCGAGATCGATCGTCATCCAGAGAGCCGCCGCAAGGACCACGGCGAAGGCGCTGCTGAGGAGCAGGAAACGCCGGCGGGCGATGCCGTTGTCGTAGCCGATCATCCCCAAGCCGACTGCGGCGGCGACGACGATGACGATAAGGATCGGCGGCGGTACGTGCCGGTTCGACGCCGACAGGTGCTCGGCATGGATGTCGATGACGTCGTTGAGTGCCGGCAGTACGAAGTTGCCGAGCATCCGGTCGGTGCCGACGCCGGCCATGGCACTCCGCCAGAGGCGACCCTGCGCCTCGCTGGCCCGTGCCAGCAACTGCCGGGCGCTCGCCGGATCGTAGCCTCTCAGCAGTTCCAGACGGTCGACTGCGTACTGGCGCAGCTCCGCCTGCACCTCGCCGCGCTGCGGCTCGGGCAGCGCCATGGCCCGCAGCCAGGCCGTCCCGATCGCATTGGCCTCTTTTACGATCATGTCCTGCCGGTCGATGAAACGGGCGCCGGCGCCCGCGAAACTGAAGCCGACCAGGAAGGTGACCAGGGCCAGAATGGCGTTCCGGATCATCTCGACGCGGCGCTTATAGTCCTCATCGGCCTTGGCGACCCTAAGTCCGAGGCGATAGCCTGCCTCGAGACAGGCCATCATGACCACCAGGAGGAGGCCGGCAACCGAAAGGGGATATGATGTCAGGGCCTGCACGTCTTGACCGTCGATGTCATAGAATACTGGGGATTCCCCGGAGGAGAGAAGAAGCTTGGAATTCCTGACCCATCTGCCTGTCCTGACCAACCTCGCCCTGACGTTGATGCTGACCCTGCTGCTGCCGCAACTGATGGAACGGCTGCACCTGCCGGGACCGATCGGCTACATCCTTGCCGGACTCATCCTCGGTCCCAACATCCTCGCCATCCTCAGTCCCGACGGCAAGGTGGTCAACTTCTTTGCCGACCTCGGCAAGCTGTTGCTGATGTTCTTCGCAGGTTTCGAGATCGATGTTGACCAGTTCAAGCGGGCGCGCCACAAGGCCGCGACGTTCGGCCTGCTCACCTTTGCCAGCCCGTTCCTCCTGGCTGTCGCGCTGAGCATCTCGCTGGGTTATCCACCGGTTGCCTGCGCCGTGATCGGTGCAGTGCTCGCCTCTCATACTCTGCTCGGCCTGCCCATTCTCAAGAAGTACGATCTGATGGGAAGCGAACCCGTGGTTGCGACGGTCGGTGCCACGGTGTTCACCGACATGCTGGCGATCCTGGTACTGGCCATCTGCCTGCCCATCCACGTCGGCGGTGTCGATGCGACCGCCGTTGCCATTCAGCTGGTCTGGCTCGCTGTCTATGTGCCGGGCATCCTGTTTGGCCTCAGCGCGATAGTCAAATGGTTGCTGGGTGTACTCGGCACGACCAAGGCGGCGCGCACGACGATCATCCTGCTGGCGATTGCCGTGGCGGCACAGATCGCGGAATGGATCGGCATGGAGGGCATCATCGGCGCATTTCTGGCCGGTGTGGCGCTGAAGCGGGCGCTGGGCGATACCAAGTGCGACGACGCGCTCGAGGTCGTCAGTCATACCCTGTTCATTCCCGTCTTCTTCATCACGGCGGGCTTTCTGGTCGATTTCAAGCTGTTCTTCTTCACGCTGCGCGACCAGCCGTTGCTGGTGGTCGGCGTCTTGGGCGCCCTGTTCGGCGGCAAGTGGCTGGCGGCTGAGACGGCTGGCCGGCTGTTCGGCTATGGCTCCCGGGAGCGGTCGTTGATGTTCGGCCTCACCTTGCCTCAGGTCGCCGCGACCCTGGCCGTTGCGCTCGTCGCCTATGCCACGAAGAATGCAGCGGGCGAACGGCTGATCGATAGACCCATGCTCAATGCGACGGTGGTTCTCGTGATCGTATCCTCGATCCTGGGGCTGATCCTGACCGAACGGGCGGCCAAAAAAGTCACGTCGCCGCCGACCGTGGCCCCTTCGGCGGCCGCCAGCTGACAGGTGCAAGCAAATCTGCCAGCGGTCTACTTCAGGAAAGGATTGTCGTTTCCGCGGCCCTTGCGGCGCGGCGGAAATTGCTCGGCAAGATAGGTGAGGATTTCGGCGCGGTCCTCGGCCTTCACCGGCGGCATGCGGTGCTTCTCGAGCATCAGGTCGATGGTCGAATCCCAGAGGTCCCGCGTCAGCCCCTGCGCCTTGATCAGCGCCACGCCATGGCAGGCGGTGCAGGTGTAGAAGGTGATCTCGCGGCCCTTGCCGTCGGGCAAGTCGTCGACCGTGTCGTTGTGCGGCGGCGGCTTGCCCTTGTCGGGATCGGCCGCTGGCGTGGCGACCTTCGGTGCCGGCGGCACGTAGACATTCTGATTGTGGCGCAGCCCGCCCGCGCGATCGAGGGCGAGGAGCAGGAACGTCGTCGTCAAGGTGATGACGACGACGTGTGTCATGGTGAGCCGGCTCAAGATTCGACAAGCACCCGGATGCGGTTGATCGGATTGGCGCCGTAGCCTTGCGGGTTCCAGTTGGCGGCGGCGAAGGGCTGCGTCACGCCCTTGCTGTCCGTCGCCTTGGCCCAGACTTCGTAGTAACCCGCGGTCGGCAGGTCGATCGACGCGGTGAAGCGCTGCCAGGCAAACTTGTTGGCCGGCGGATTGACCTTGGCGCTCTTCCAGGTGACGCCATAGTCGGTCGAGATGTCGACCGTCTTGATGTCGTAGTCGCCGGCCCAGGCGTGACCACGCAGGTCGAGCTTGCGTGTGCCGGCCGCGAGCTTGGTGCCGTCGGCCGGGAAGGTGATGACCGACCGCACCGGCATCGATTCGAGGATCGCCATGTCCTTGGCGTCGCCCTTGCTGCCGGGCACGATCGGCGTCTTCGGCACGCGGTAGGAAAAGCCGCCCATGCCAGGACCGTCATGCTCCTTGTCGCGCACCCAGATGCGCTTCAGCCACTTGGTCGACGCCGAGGCCGGCCAGCCGGGCACGACCAGGCGCACGGGCGCGCCGTGGATCAGCGGGATGTCCTGGCCGTTCAGCTTGAAGGCGATCAGCGTGTGTTCTTCCATCGCCTTGGCCATCGGCACGCCGCGCGAGATGCTGGGCTTGTCGGTCTCGCCGGCAAGCGTCGGATCGGCGCCATAGTGACCCGTGTATGTGGCCGACGGCTTCACGCCGGCTGCCTTCAGCACATCGGCCAGGCGCACGCCGGTCCATTGCGGGCAGCCCGCACCGCCGTTGGTCCACTGATTGCCGCGCGCTTCGGGCGAGAAGAAGGAACGGCCGTTGCCGCCACATTCCAGCATCAGATTGTAGGTGACGTTGGGGAAGCGGCTTGCCAGCTCGCCGACGCTGATTTCGAGCGGCGTGTTCACTTCGCCGTCGATCTTGATCTTCCAGGCCTTGGGATCGCCCGTCACGTCGGGTACCTGGCCATTGTTGCGGATGAAGAGCTTGGCCGTCGGCGTGACGTCATCGTCCAGCAGCTCGGCCTGCGTTTCGGCGACCAGCGGCTTGTCGCCGAGGATTGCGAGCTTGGCCTTGCCGTCCATTTCGAGGAGCTTGGGTCCCTTGGCGGCGGCAGGTGCGCCTTGCGCGAATGCCGCACCGACGGGCGGCAGAGTAGCACCGACTGTGGCCATTCCGACCCCCTTCAGCACGTTACGTCGCGACGCCTTGATCGTTCCCGTCTTCGGCATTTTTTCCTCCCAGGATGCCGATTCTTAGCTCAAACTTTTCGTCGCGTCAGCCAGCCCGACAGGATCAATGCACAGGCCGCCACGCAGACGATGATGGTGGCCAGCACGTTGATTTGTGGATCGACACCGAGGCGAACGCTGGAATAGACGCGCATCGGCAGGGTTTGCGACTGCGCCCCGGCGACGAACTGGGTCAGGATCAAATCGTCCAACGATAATGTGAAGGCGAGCAGCCAGCCGGAACCGACGGCCGGGGCGATCAGCGGCAGGGTGATGGTGCGGAAGGTCACCCATGGCGTCGCACCGAGATCCATCGCGGCCTCTTCGAGCGAGCGATCGAAGTCGGCAAGCCGTGCCTGCACGACGATGGCGACGAACGCGATGGAAAAGGTCGTGTGCGCGAGGGCGATGGTCAAGAAGCCGCGGTCGGGGCCACCAAAAATCTGCTCGGAGCCTACGAAAAGCAGCAGCATGGAAATGCCCATCACGACTTCGGGCATCACCATGGGCGCGATGACCAGGCTGCCGAAGAGCGTACGGCCGAAGAAGGAGGGTGCCCGCGCGAGGGCATAGCCGGCAGCGAGACCGATGGCGGCCGCCGCCGTGGCGCTCACAAGGGCGATGCGGAGCGACAGCCAGGCGGCGTCGAGCATTGCCTCGTTGGCGAACAGCGCCTGCCACCATTTGGTGGAAAAGCCCGCCCACACCGTGACCAGCCGCGATTCGTTGAACGAATAGACGACCACCAGAACGATGGGCAGGTAGAGGAAGGCGTAGCCGAAGGCGAGCGCCGTGAAGGCGAACCGGGCGCGGCCGTTCACGTGCGGCGCTTGAGGCTGCGCGCCTGCTGGCGCTGGAACAGGGCGATGGGAGCGACCAGCAGGACCAGCAGGCAGATCGCCACGGCCGAGGCCAGGGGCCAGTCGGCATTGGTGAAGAATTCGTCCCACAGGACCTTGCCGATCATCAGCGTCCCGGTACCACCCAGGAGATCGGGAATGACGAACTCGCCGATCGAAGGAATGAAGACCAGCAGGCAGCCGGCCACGATGCCGGGTAGCGAGAGTGGCAGGGTGATGGTGAGGAAGGCGGTCAGGGGCCTGGCGCCGAGATCGGCCGAGGCTTCCAGCAGGCTCGAGTCGAGCTTCTCCAGGGTCGCGTAGAGCGGCAGCACCATGAAGGGCAGATAGGCGTAGACGATGCCGAGATGCACCGCCCATTCCGTGCCGAGGATGCTGCCGGGATTCTCGGCAATGCCGCTCCAGCGCAGGAACTGGTCGATCAGGCCGTTCTTCGCCAGTAGTCCCATCCAGGCGTAGATGCGGATCAGGAACGACGTCCAGAAGGGGAGCACGACCAGCATCAGCAGCAACGGGCGCCGCTCGGGCCGCGCTCGCGCAATAGCGTAGGCCATGGGATAGCCGAGGAGCAGCGCGATCAGGGTCGAGGTAGCGGCGATGCGCAGCGACGACAGCCAGGCCGCGACATAGAGGTCGTCGGAGAACAGCAGGGCGAAGTTCTTGAAGCTGAAGCCCAGCTCGACCGGCGGTGCGACGTCGGGCGCGTTGGTGCCGAGCGCGATCGCCAGCACCAGCGCGAACGGCAGCAGGAAGAAGACGATCAGCCAGAGGAAGGGCAGCGCGATGACGTAGCGCATGGTCTAGGCGCTCATTCGCTCACGCGATGCCCGGCGTCGGCAGACCAGCCGAGCCAGACGTCCTGACCGCGCGCGAAGGAGGCCGGTTGCACGCGGTCGATGTTGGTGGTGGAGACGACCATCGTGCCCTTGCCCTCGGTAACGATGCGGTAGAGCGAGCGGTCGCCTTCATAGGCGATATCGAGAATCTTGCCGGCGACCGTGTTCGCGGCGTCGGGCCGGCTGGCGGACAGCGTGATCTTCTCCGGCCGCAGCGCCAGCCACCCGCCATCGGCTTCGAGGATATTGGCGATGCCGATGAAGTCCGCGACGAAGCGCGAAGCCGGTTGCTCATAGATCTCGTGCGGCGTCCCGACCTGGGCGACCCGGCCGGTATTCATGACGGCGAGCCGCGTCGCCATGGACATCGCTTCTTCCTGGTCGTGCGTGACCATCACGAAGGTGAGGCCAAGCTGCTCCTGCAGGCGGACCAGCTCGAAGCGTGTCCCTTCGCGCAGCTTTCGGTCGAGGGCGGCCAGCGGCTCGTCGAGCAGCAACAGCTTGGGCCGTTTCACCAGCGCGCGGGCCAGCGCCACGCGCTGGCGCTGGCCGCCGGAGAGCTGGGCCGGCCGGCGTGCGGCATGTTCGGCGAGCTTCACCTGCTCCAGCGCCTCGGCGACGCGTGTGGCGATCTCCGGCGCCCGTACGCCTTCGCGACGCAGTCCGTAACCGACGTTGGCCGCCACATCCATGTGCGGAAAGAGGGCGTAGGACTGGAACATCATGTTGACCGGCCGCAAATGCGGTGGGACGCCGGTCATGTCCTGGCCGTCGATGACGATGCGACCACCGTCCGGAATCTCGAAGCCCGCCAGCATGCGTAGCAGGGTGGTCTTGCCGCAGCCCGAGCCGCCCAGCAGGGCGAAGAGCTCACCGCGCCGAATTTCGAGGTCGACGCCGTCGACGGCGGTGATGGCGCCGAAGCGCTTGGTCAGTCCTTCGATGCGGACGATGGAGTCGACAATAGGCCCAGCGTGCAATTCATCGACCCGTCTTGATGGCTGTCCACAAACGCGTGCGCTCACGCAGCTGATCGGCGTTGCCGGCCGTAATGGTATAGAACTTCGCCCGCACGTCGGCCGGGGGATAGATCAGCAGATTGCCCGAGACATCCTTGGGCAGCAGCGCGAGGGCTGCCTTGTTGGCGTTGGCATAGCCCGTGACCTCGCTCGATGCGGCTGCCACCTTGGGCTCCAGCATGAAATCGAGAAAGGCGTAGGCATTGGCGAGGTTCGGCGCATCCTTCGGGATGCCGGCGACATCGATCCAGAGCAGAGAGCCTTCCTTGGGGATGGTATAGGCGATCTCGCGCTTGTCGGCGGCCTTGGCGGCACGATCCCGCGCCTGGAAGATGTCGCCGGAAAAGCCGAAAGCCAGGCAGATGCTGCCGCCGGCGAGCGCGTTGATGTACTCCGACGAATGGAACTTGGTGACGAAGGGGCGCACCGCTTTCACCACGTCGGCGGCCCTGGCGAGGTCCTCCGACTTCTTGGAGTCCGGATCGAGGCCGAGATATCTGAGGGCAGCCGGCAGCACGTCGGTGGCGCTGTCGAGCAGCATGACGCCGCAATCCTTGAATTTCGACACGACCGCTGGATCGAAGATCATCCTGAGCGAATCGACTGGCGCATCCGGCATCCGCTTTTTGATCTCGGCGACGTTGTAGCCGATGCCCGTTGTGCCCCACATCCAGGGAATGCCATGGGCATTGCCGGGATCGTACTTGGCGAGTGCCGCCATGATCTCGGGATCGAGATTGTTCCAATTCTTGAGCTTGGAGCGGTCGAGCGGCGTGAACAGGTTGGCCTGGAGCTGGCGCACGAAGAAGGGCGAGACCGTCGGCACGACAACGTCGTAGCCCGACTTGCCGGTCTTGAGCTTGGCGTCGAGGATCTCATTGGAGTCGTAGGTCGTGTAGTTGACCTTGATGCCTGTGCTCTTGGCGAAGTCCTTCAGCTGGTCTTCGGCGATATAGTCCGACCAGTTGTAGACGTTGACCGATCCCTGGGCGAGCGCCGACACGGCGCTCAAGGCGAGCACCGAGGGAACGAGCAACGAAGCGAGAGCGAGCAGACGCATCGGCAACTCCGGAAGAATCAGACGCCTAGATACTTATGTTGCAAGTCCCTGTCGCCGGCCAGCGCCTGCGACGTTCCGCTCCAAACGACACGGCCTTTTTCCACAATGTGGTGCCGGTCGGCGAGAGCGATCAGGGCGCCGACATTCTTGTCTATCACCAAGATCGCTTGGCCTTCGCCTTTCAGGCGGCCGAGGCAGGACCAGATTTCCTGCCGGATCAGCGGTGCCAGGCCTTCGGTGGCTTCGTCCAGAATCAGCAGCTTGGGATTTGTCATCAGCGCGCGGCCGATCGCCAGCATCTGCTGTTCGCCGCCCGAGAGTTGGTTGCCCATGTTGCGCTGGCGTTCGCCAAGCCGCGGAAAGAACTCGAAGACGCGTTCGATTGTCCACGGGCTAGGCCGGCCTGCACGGTTTGCGCTGGCGGCGATCAGATTCTCACGGACCGAGAGGTTGGGGAAGATCTGCCGCCCCTCCGGCACCAGGCCGAAACCCAGGCGAGCGATGCGGAACGAAGGAAGCTGGTCGACGCGCCGGCCTTCGAACTCGACGGTGCCGCGCCGTGCCGGCATCAGGCCCATGATGGCATGCACGGTGGTGGTCTTGCCCATGCCGTTGCGACCCATCAGGGTCACGACCTCGCCGGCATCGATGCTCAGTTCCATGCCGAACAGGGCTTGGCTGGAGCCGTAGAAGGCTTCGAGATCTCGGACGCGCAGCATCAGGCCGCTATCCCGCCATCGCCGAGCCCATCGTCGCCGAGATAGGCATGGCGTACGTCTTCGTTGGCGCGGATCTCGGCCGGCGTGCCGCTGGCAATGGCCCGGCCATACACCAGCACGGTGATCCGGTCGGCGAGCTGGAAGACGGCATCCATGTCGTGCTCGATCAGCAGCATCGCACGCTTGCCCTTCAGGGCCTGCAGGAAGCCGATCATGCGCTGGCTCTCCTCGACGCCCATGCCGGCCATCGGCTCATCGAGCAATAGCAGCGACGGATCGCCTGCGAGGGCCATGGCGATCTCGAGCTGGCGCTGCTCGCCATGGCTGAGGGCTGCCGCCAGTGTGTTCGCACGGTCACCAAGCCCCACATCTTCCAGGCCGCGGCGGGCCGGGCTGCGCAGGCGTTCATCGCTGCGTGCATCGGCCAGGAAGCGGAAGGAGTGGCCAGCATGGGCCTGCACGGCCAAAGCGACATTCTCCAGCGCAGTGAACTCGCGGAGCACCGAGGTGATCTGGAAGGAACGCGCGAGGCCTAGGTGCACGCGCTTGTGCGTAGGCAGCCGGGTGATGTCCTGGCCCGCGAACCGGATCGTGCCGGAATCGGGGGGAACGTTGCCGGTAAGCTGGCCGACCAGGGTCGTTTTGCCCGCACCGTTTGGGCCGATCAGGGCGTGGATTTCGCCGGGTATGACGTCGATGGAAACATTGTCGGTGGCGAGCAGGCCGCCGAAGCGCTTCACCAGACGGTCGGTGCTGAGCAGGGGCTGCATCATGGGCGTCGCCCGAACAGGGAATCGATGCCGCCGCGCGCATAGAGCGCGATCAGAACCAGCATGGGACCGAACACGATCTGCCAGTACTCGCCCCAGCCCTTGTTGAAGAGGTCGAGCAGCGGCTTCAGCGACTCCTCAAGGACGAAGAAGGCAATGGTGCCGTAGAGCGGGCCGAACAGCGTACCCATGCCGCCCAGCACGACGATAACGATGAGGTCGCCCGACTTTACCCACGACATCATGGCGGGCGAGATATAGGCGCCTTCGTTGGCCAGCAGAATGCCGGCCAGCCCGCCAAAGGTGCCGGAAAGGGTAAAGGCCACGAGCCGATACTGGAATACCGGGAAGCCCAGCGCCGTCATGCGCAGGTCGTTCGACTTGGCGCCGCGGATTACATGGCCGAAGCGCGAATTGGCGAAGCGGCCGCAGAACCACAGGGTGCCGCAGAGAAGCACGAAGCAGAGCCAGTAGAAGGACGCCTTGTCGCGTAGGTCGATCAGGCCGGGAAAGCGGCTGCGGCTGATGTTGAGTCCGTCGTCGGCGCCATAGGCTTCGAGGCCGCCGCCGACATAGTAGACGAGCTGCGCGAAGGCCAAGGTGATCATGATGAAGTAGAGGCCGCGCGTCCGAAGCGACAGTGCGCCGATCAGGGCAGCCCACAAGGTGGCCGCGATCAGCGCCACGGGCCACTGGATCCAGCCGCTCGAGACGCCGTGCGCCGACAGGATGCCGACGGCATAGCCGCCGATGCCAAAGAAGACGGCATGGCCGAAGCTGACTAGCCCGCCATAGCCCAGGATCATGTTGAGGCTGACGGCGGCAATCGACCAGATGACGATGCGCGTGCCGATCGACAGAAGGTAACGCTGATCGAAAGCCTGCGTCAGCAGCGGCAGCACCGCCAGGACCAGCAGAACGAGCGCGGTGAAGATGCCGCGCGGTGTACGCAAGGCGGCGATCACGAGGCGCCGCTCACGTCCGTTGCCCGAACAGGCCGGTCGGTCGCCAGACCAGCACGCCCGCCATCACGACATAGACCAGCACTTGCGAGATCGCCGGGGCGGCGCTCGAAGCGGCGCTGGCGCTCAGGAATGTCTTCAGCAGATCGGGCAGGAAGGCACGGCCGACGATGTCGATCTGACCTACCACCATGGCTGCGATGAATGCTCCCTTGATCGAGCCGATACCGCCGATGACGATGATCACGAAGGCGAGGATCAGGATATCGTCGCCCATGCCGATCTTCACCGAGGTGATGGGGGCGGCCATCAAGCCGGCCAAGCCAGCGAACACGGCACCCAGACCGAACACCAGGCTGAACAGCAGCTCGATGTTCACGCCCAGGGCGCCGATCATGCGCCGGTTGGAAGCGCCCGCCCGGATCAGCATGCCGAGCCGTGTGCGCGCGACCAGCCAGGCCAGCAGGATGGCGACGGCCGCGCCTACGACGATGATGGCGAAGCGGTAGGCGGGATAGGGCACGCCGGGCAGGATCTCGACCGTGCGGTTCAGGAAGGCCGGTACGGCGATGCTCTTGCCGGCCGGTCCCCAGATCACGCGCACCAGTTCGTTGAAGAAGAGGATCAGGCCGAAGGTCGCCAGCACCTGGTCGAGATGGTTGCGGGCGTAGAGCCGACGCGCCACGACCGCTTCGACGATGAGACCCAGGACGAAGATGGCCGGCAGCGCCAGCAGCGCGCCCAGGACGAAAGAGTCCGCCCAGCTGATCGTCGTCCAGGCGATGTAGGCGCCCATCATATAGAGCGAGCCGTGCGCCAGATTGACGAGATCCATGATGCCGAAGGTCAAGGTCAGCCCGGCGGCGAGCAGGAACATCAGCAGGCCGAGCTGCACGCCGTTCAACATCTGGAGCAGCAGATAGTCCATGTCCCCGATTCATCCCCTTCAAACGAAACGGGAGCGCGGCGTGCGCGCTCCCGTTCGCAGTCGACTCGCCGGCCCTACTTCATTGGGCACTTTTCGTAGAACGGGTCCTTGGCATCCTTCATCGCGGTGGCGATGGTCCTCACCGTCATCATGCCTTCCGGATCCTTGACGGCTTCCTGGATGTAGAAGTTCTGGATCGGGAACTGGTTGGTGTTGAACTTGAAGTCGCCGCGCACCGACTTGAAGTTTGCCTTCTTCATCTCGGCGCGGACCTTGTCCTTGTTCGAGACGTCGCCCTTCAGGGCCTCGGCGGCCGAGGCGATCAGCATGATCGCATCGTAGCTCTGCGCCCCGTAGTAGGACGGATAGACGCCGTGCTTCTTCTTGAAGTCCGCGACGTACTTCTTGTTGGCGTCGTTCGGCAGGTCGTTGACCCACTCCTGTGCCCCAAGGGTGCCGAGCGCCAGGTCCTTCTGAAGCGGCAGCGTGATCGCGTCGATCGAGAACACCTGATAGAGCGGGATCTGGCCCTTGAGGCCGGCCTGCGCATACTGCGTCAGGAACTGAACGCCATGCGCGCCGGGGTAGAAGATGAAGATGCCATCGGGCTTGGCAGCGCGAATCTTGGCGAGCTCGGCGGAGAAGTCGAGCTGGTCCGGCCACTTGGTGAGGTCCTCACCGATGATCTGGCCCTTGAAGGTGCGCTTCACGCCCGCGAGCATGTCCTTGCCCGCCGCGTAGTTGCCCGCCATCAGATAGAGGCTCTTCACGCCCTTGCTCTGCAGGTATTCGCCCATCGCCATCGGCGTCTGGTCGTTCTGCCACGAGGTCGAGAAGAAGTTCTTGTTGCAGAGGTCGCCCGCGATCTGCGAGGGGCCGGCATTGGCCGAGATCAGGATCGTGTCGCCTTCGTCCGTCACCGTCTTGAGCGAGGCCAGCAGCACGTTCGACCAGATGTAGCCCGTGACGAAGTTCACCTTGTCCTGCTGGACGAGCTTCTCGGACTTCTGCTTGCCGACGTCGGGCTTGAACTGGTCGTCTTCGTAGACGATCTCGAAGGGCTTGCCGCCCATCTTGCCACCGAGATGCTCCTTGGCCAGTTCGACCGAGCGGCGCATGTCCTCGCCGATCGCGGCCTGCGGGCCGGAGAAGGTGCTGACGAACCCGATCTTGATCGGGCTCTGGGCCATCGCCGGCAGGGTGCCAGCGGCAACGGTCGCCAGCGCCGCAATTGTTGCGGTGCCAAACAATTTGCTTTTCACGCTAGTTCTCCCTGTAGAACCCCAATTTCCTTGGGCGCTATAGAAGCGGAAAACCCTGCCAGCAACAACGGCTTATTGGGCTGTCGATCGCCGTCGACGACGCCTTATGATTTCAGCATGATCTCAGCTTGAAGCGCTGGATCTTGCCGGTCGCCGTCTTCGGCAGCTCCGGAACGTACTCGACCCAGCGCGGATATTTGTAAGGCGCCAGTGTTTTCTTGCAATGGGCCATCAGCTCGTCGGTCAGCCTGGCACTGCCGGTTCCTGGCTGTTTCAGCACCACGATAGCCTTGGGCTTGATCAGCGCCTCGTCGTCGGCGTGGCCGACCACGGCAGCTTCGAGCACAGCCGGATGCCCGACCAGACAGTTTTCGATCTCGACCGGCGAGCACCAGATACCGCCCACCTTCAGCATGTCGTCGCTGCGGCCTTCGTAGACGAAGAAGCCGGCATCGTCCTGCCGGTAGGTGTCGCCGGTATTCAGCCAGCCATCGACCATGGTCTCGGCGGTTTTCTCCGGCTTGTTCCAGTAGTATTTCGCAGCCGATTCGGAACGAATCCAAAGCCGGCCGCTCTCGCCCTGGGCAACAGCGGCTCCGTTCTCGTCGAGAATGCGCACCTCGTAGCCCGGCACCGGTTTGCCGCTCGTGCCGGGCCTGTAGTCGCCCAGACGGTTGCCGACGAAGATATGCAGCGCCTCGGTCGAGCCGATCCCGTCCAGGATCACGGTGCCGGTCTTCTCCTGCCAGCGGCGGAACATGTCGGCGGGCAGGGCCTCGCCAGCCGACACGCAGGCGCGCACGGAGGAAAGATCGCGCGATTTGTTGTCCAACGCCGCTAGCTGGGCGGCATACAGCGTGGGCACGCCGTAGTAGATGGTCGGCTTGAAGGTCTCGATCATCTCGAAGGTCGTATCTGGCGTCGGGCGCCGGTCGTCGAGCACCGCCGTGCCGCCGACCCAGAGCGGGAAGGTCATCGCATTGCCCTGGCCGTAGGCGAAGAAGAGCTTGGCCGCGGAGTAGCAGATGTCCTGCTCCGTGACGCCGAGCACGCGTACGCCATAGAGCTCGCTGGTCACGACCATGTCGCGCTGGGCATGGACGGCGCCCTTCGGCCGGCCGGTCGAACCGGAGGAATAGAGCCAGAAGCAATCGTCGGTCGGTGCTGCCGGGCGCGCGTCGAGCGCCGGCGATACCTTGGCCATCTCGGCGGCGAAGGCCTCGACGGTCATTGCACGGGGCGCTTTCACGCCGAGCTGCTTCAGTGCCGGTTCGATCTCGCCTGCGAACTCGCTCGAATAGACGACGAGCCGGCAGCCCGAATCCTCTACCATGTAGGCATAGTCGTCAGCGCGCAGCAGCGTGTTGGGCGGCACCGGCACGATGCCGGCCTTGATGGCGCCCCAGAACAGATAGAAGAACGCCGGACAGTCCTTAACCACCATCAGCAGCCGATCGCTCGGCGCAAGCCCTGCCATCAGCAGCGCATTGCCGGCACGGTTCACCCGTTCGGCCAGTTCGGCATAGGTCACGGTTTCCTGGCGCGTCCTGATTGCGGCCTTGTCGCTGCGGCCCTCGCCGAGATGTCGGTCGATGAACGGCACGGCGACGTTGAACCTCGAGGGCAGGGAGACCTTGTGGTCGGGTGAAAAAGCGATGCCAGGAGGGAGGGCCATGGCTTCCTGTAGCCCAACTGACGGCCCTATGGCGAGACGCTGATTTCTTTTGAGAATGCTGCGGGCGCCGCCAGCGTATGGCGGCGCCCGGCATTACTTTCCAGATAGCTAGAAGCTGATGACGACCTTGCGGTCGGTCGGATCGCTCATGCCGTCGCCGACCTTCTGCAGCGGCTTGGACACGACCGGGTGAACGCTGATCCGGTCGGGCGATACGCCCTGACGCACAAGTTCGTCCTTCACGGCTTCGGCATAGTCGGCGCGGCCCTGGACCTGGATCGTCCTCGACTTGGACGCGATGACGGCCTTGCGAACCGTATCCTTCGCGCCAGCGGTCAACGGTTTGTTGCCGCTGCGGTCGATAAACACCGTGTACTCGGGACTGCTGTTCTGGCTCATCGCGGCGGAAATCGGCGCCGCCACCAGGACGCTGCCGAGCACGATGGCAATGCTGAGCTTGCGCATTACCTGCCTCCTTTCCTGTGACCCTAATAACGTCTGGGCCACAGGGAAGTTTCCCGTGCTAAGCGGCAGATTCCGGCGGAAATGGGGCGACGCCGCTGCGCCGGGCGACAGGCCGTCGCCTCGGTCTCCTCCGGAGAGCAGTTTCTAATTGAACCTTACATACTCGAAGTCGGCAGGCTGATTATTGATGCCGCGCGCGGGCGGGGCGATCCAGTGCGCGAACTTGCCGGGCTGCGTGACGGCCGGGCCCATGAGCGACTTGATGTAGGCGCGGTCTTCGTCGGTCGGCAGCCACTTGCTTTCATTGGCTTTCCACTCGGCTTCGGAGAGCAGCTTGCCGTCGGGCGAGACGCGCTGGCCGGCGAAGGCGCCGATGCGGCGATCAAAGGCGCGATGAGGCAACCTCATCTCGAAGTTGATCCCGGCCTTCTCGATGGTCTTGTTCCAGCGCACCACGCCCCGGGCACAGTCCTCGATATAGTCCTGACGCAGCCGCTCGTTCAGTGCCTGCAGGGCCGGCACTGCCTTCTTGACGATGCGGCCGTCTTCCATGGTCTCGATCTCGTAGGTGTCGTTGACCAGGAGATGGTCGTCGGCGATGCGCGTCTCGAGATACCGGCCCTTCACGCCCTGGGTGTAGTAGTTGGCGGCGTTGGTCGAGGCTTCCTGGCCGAACAGGTCGAGCGATACCGAGAAGTGGAAGTTGAGGTACTTCTGCATCGTCGGCAGGTCGATGGCGCCGAGGGCGCGGACGTCGTCGGTCTTGTGCTCCTTCATCAGCTCGCAAGTGCGCTGGATGATACGGCCGACGCCGGTCTCGCCCACGAACATGTGGTGCGCTTCCTCGGTCAGCATGAAGCGGCAGGAGCGCGCCAGCGGATCGAAGCCCGATTCGGCCAGCGATGCGAGCTGATACTTGCCGTCTCGATCGGTGAAGAAGGTGAACATGAAGAAGGAGAGCCAGTCCGGCGTCTCTTCGTTGAAGGCGCCGAGGATGCGCGGCTTGTCGGGATCGCCCGAATGCCGCTCCAGCATCGCCTCGGCCTCCTCGCGGCCGTCGCGCCCGAAATAGGCATGCAGCAGGTAGACCATCGCCCAGAGGTGGCGACCTTCCTCGACATTGACCTGGAAGAGGTTACGCAGGTCGTAGAGCGAGGGGGCGGTCTTGCCGAGCAACCGCTGTTGCTCGACCGAGGCGGGCTCCGTGTCGCCTTGGGTGACGATCAGACGGCGCAGCGTCGAGCGGTGCTCGCCAGGCACATCCTGCCAGGCGGGCTTGCCCTTGTTGTCGCCGAAGGCGATCTGGCGGTTCTGGTCGCGTTCGGCCAGGAAGATGCCCCAGCGATACTCCGGCATCTTCACATAGCCGAAGTTGGCCCAGCCGTTGGTGTCCGTCGAAACCGCCGTGCGCAGATAGACGTCGAAGGCCGAGGTGCCGTCCGGCCCCATGTCCTTCCACCAGTCGAGGAAGCGCGGCTGCCAGTTCTCCAGCGCGCGCTGCAGGCGGCGGTCGCTCGAGAGATCGACGTTGTTGGGGATGAGCTGGCTGTAGTCGATGGCCATGGTTTCCTCCTTGCGCGCGAGGTTCAGGCGCGCTTGCGGTCGTACTTGCTCTGCTTGCCGGTGCCGTAGAGTTTCAGCGCACCCTCGGGGCCGGTGGCGTTGGGCCGCTGGAAGATCCAGTTCTGCCAGGCCGAGAGGCGGGCGAAGATCTTGGTCTCCATGGTCTCGGGGCCGGGGAATCGCAGGTTCGCTTCCATGCCGATCAGCCCGTCGGGTGAGAAGCCGGCGCGCTCCTCGACGGCCAGCCGGACTTCGTCCTCCCAGTCGATATCGTCGGGCGTGAAGGTGACGAGACCGGCTTCGTCGGCGGCTTCGGCGTCCAATGTCTTGTCGATCTCGTCCTTGAGTTCGTCGACATGGGTGGGCTCGGCCAGGAAGCGTGTCGCGAGCCGTGTCAGGCCGTTACCCATCGGGTAGGGGCCGAAGTTCATAGAGGTGAGCCGGATCGTGGCGGCAGGCAGGTTGGAGCCTTCGAACACACCGTCCAGCATGTAGGAACGGTCCGCCGCCAGCACCAGCTCGAACAGGGTGCCGGTGAAGCAGGAGCCGGGTTCGACCAGCGCAATCAGGCTGCGCGAGCTGACGTCCAGCCGCTTCAGGGTACGCTTCCAGTAGAGCACGATCTCGCGCACCAGCCAGTTCGCGGCCTCCCTGGCCAGCAGCGCGTCGTAGGCCTCGACCAGCGCCCCATCGCCCTGGCTCTGCAGGACCCAGGTGCCGATCTCGGTTTCGTTAAGGCGCAGATGCATCATCGCATCGTCGAGATCGCGCGCCAGCGCCAGCGGCCAGAAGGCGGCCCCCTGGGCGTGGATCGCGGCAGCATCGGCCGGCGGCGCAGCGGCGGGGCCGTTGATGCGCAGCTTGGCCGAGCGGCCCTCGCGATCGATTTCGACCGTGAGATGGCCGTAGCGGATCGTGTCGCCCTCGATGCTGCGCTCTACGGCGGGCAGGGCGATGCCCTTGGCGTCCTTCGGGCGTGGCGACCTGGCAGCGACGTCTTCGGCCGTCTTCTTCGTCTCGTCGACCAGCTTGGACGGTGGCACCAGCCGGTCGACCAGCCGCCATTCCTTGGCGCGCTTGCCGCGCAGGCCTTCGGCCGTGGTGCAGAAGAAGTCGGCATGGTCGCGGCGCACCAGACGCTTGTCGACCAGTCGGGTCAGGCCGCCGGTGCCCGGCAGGACCGCAAGCAGCGGCAGTTCGGGCAGGGACACTGCGCTCGATCCATCGTCGGCCAGCAGGATCTGCTCGCAGGCCAACGCCAGCTCGTAGCCGCCACCGGCAGCGATGCCGTTGATGGAGCAGATGTAGGTCTGGCCGGAATGCGTGCTGGCATCCTCGATGGCGAGCCGCGTCTCGTTGGTGAACTTGCAGAAATTCACCTTGTGGTCGTGGGTGGAGAGGCCAAGCATGTTGATGTTGGCGCCGGAGCAGAAGATGCGATCGCGCTGGGAACGGATGACCACGGCGCCGATCTCGGGATGCTCGAACCGCAGTCGCTGCACGGCATCGGCCAGCTCGATGTCGACGCCGAGGTCGTAGGAGTTGAGCTTCAGCTTGTAGCCGGGCTTCAACCCGCCATCCTCGTTCACGTCCATAGTGAGGTAGGCGACGCCGTTTTCGAGGGCGAGCTTCCAGTGACGATAGCGGTTGGGCTCGGTTCGGAAATCGATGGGCGGAGTCTCGGCCATGGCGTTCTCTGTTTCTGCAATTCGGTACGGAAATACCTATTTACTTTCCTTGCCGCAAGAGCATTCTTCCCCTCAGATATGGTTGCGATCCGCCCCGCTCAAGTCTCTGATCTGCCGACGATTTCCGCTCTGGACGAGCGGCTGACCGGCTTTTCCAAACCAGCCTACTGGCAGGATATGCTGGCCCCGGAGCGCCATTTCCTGGTGGCGGAAGGCGATTGCGGAGCCTTGGCAGGCTTTATTGCCGGCGAGGTGCGGGCCTGGGAGTTCGGCCAGCCGGCGGCCGGCTGGGTATTCGCGATCCAGGTCGACCCCAGGACCCGGCTGAAGGGCGTAGGCACCGCGTTGTTCGGCGCGTTGGCGGCGCGCTTCCAGAAAGCTGGCGTGACGCGGCTGCGCACCTTGGTCGATCGCAAGGACCATCTGATCCTCTCCTTCTTCCGCGCCCAGGGCATGGTTGCCGGACCGTCACTGCAGCTCGATATGGAATTGCCGTGAAGCTGCAGACGGCGACGCGGCTCGGCCTCTACGCGACGCTCGAACTGGCGCGCGATCCCGAACGCACGCTCTCGGCCGCGGACCTCGCCGAACGGTTCGGTGTTTCCTCGCATCACCTGGCCAAGGTCCTGCGTACGCTTGCCACGGCGGGGCTGGTACAGGGTGGGCGCGGTGCGGCCGGCGGCTACCGCTTCATCGGCAATCGTCGTCGCACGACCCTGATGGATATCGTGTCCCTGTTCGAGCCGGGTCCCGGCCGCCGCACCAGGGAGCCGGGCGAGAACACCGAGATCGGGGGTGCCCTGCAGCGTGTGCTGACGGAGATCGACGAGATTGCCGAGGCGACGCTGCGTTCGGTGAGTCTCGAGACTATGCTGAAGCACCGGATGTAAGAGGGGGCAATGTTGATCCGCTGGATTTGCCTTTTCGCCGTCGCGTTGCTTTCGCCCGGCCTCGCACTGGCCGACGACAGGGGCAAGTCGCCGCCGACCTGCACGCCCAAGAACTGGAACGAGGTCGAGACGTGGCGCGACTGGGCCAGTCATACGCCGCCTGCCAACCAGAAGAACTGGGCCGAGGAGAAGACGCGCTGGGTAAACAACCGTGATGTCTGGCGGAATCTCGACAGGCTCTACATCGCCGTCGCAGGCGGCAAGGTGGTCACGCTCACCGACTGCCCATTCACCGACGGCATGTATTTCTACATCTACGAGCATTACGACGAAAACGGTGCATTCCACCTCGTGCGGACCGTCTTCTACGAAGATCACCTCTTCACGCTGGTGATGCGCAAGACCGGCAAGCTGATCGACCTTCCCGGCCCGCCGGTCTGGTCGCCGGATAAGGCGCGCTTCGCCTACGGCGTCTGCGATCTGCTGAACGGCAAGGACAGTCTCGCCATCCTGCGGCCCACCGAAGATGGCGTGAAGGCCGAGATCGAGACAACGATTCCCTGCGGCCTCGGCGAGTGTCAGCTTGCCTGGGAGAGCGCCTCGGCGCTCACGGCCACCTGCCTGAAGTCCGGCGACCAGGGCAACGAGCGCAGGCGCGTGCGCTACGTCAGGCAGGGCGACAAGTGGGCCGCTACAACGACGACATTGAAGTGACCGCTCGTCTGAGGGCCATACGGTGCCCCGGCGTCCCGCGTCTGCGAAGGGCTGTCCGGCAGATCATTGAGGACCAAGATTGTGGTCGCGGATGAACTGCTCCCAGGTCCGGCTCTCCCGTGCGATCCGTTCACGCAGTTCCTCCGGCGTCGATGGCTCGATCTGCAGCATCAGGCCGTCGAGCCTCCTGCGCAGCTCGTCCGTCTTGAGCGCTGCGGCGATCTCCGCATTGAGGCGATCGATGACGGGTTTGGGCACGCCCCGGGGAGCAAAGACGGCCTGCCAGGTCGGCACGGCGATCCCCGTGATCCCGGCTTCGGACAAGGTTGGCACGTCCGGCGCAGCGGAAGCCCGACTGGACGAGAACACTGCGAGGAGTCGAATCTTGCCTTCTCTGGAGGCAGGCAGCACTGCCGAAATCGGTCCGACCATGACGTGGACACGACCGGACAGAAGGTCCGGCATGGCCTGCGCCGAGCCCTTGTAGGGAACGCGGATCATGGCGATGCCGGTCGCCTTCATGAACTCGGCGGCAGCCAGGGCTTCGGCCGCCGTGCTCGATGCATAGAATAATCCGCCTGGATTGCTCTTCGCGTAGGCAGTGAATTCGGAGATCGTTGCCGCCGGTACGGAGGGATGGACCGACAGAACGAAGGGAAAGCGTCCGATCGTCGAGACCGGGTTCAGATCCTTCCGGGCATCGTAGGGTGGCGGGTTCTGAAGGTACGGAACCGCTACCAGCGATCCGATACCGAAGAGGAGGGTGTAGCCGTCGGCCGGTGCCGTTATGGCGGCCTTTGCTCCGATGGCGCCGTCGGCGCCGGGTTTGTTCTCGACCACGATGGGCTTGCCCAGCGACCTGGACAGGGCGTCTGCAACCGACCGTGCGACAGCATCGGTCGGGCCGCCGGCCGGCAACGGTACGATCAGATTGATGGGCTTGTCGGGATAGTCCGCCCAGGCAGCGCTTGCAGCAAAGGTAAGCGAGAACAGGAAACCGATCAGGCGGTTCATCGATGAACTCCCCGTTGCAAACTGAAGGGGAGGCTAATCCAGCGTCGCGGTCCCACGGAATAAGACGGCAGGAAAACTTGGCCTTAACCATAGGTTAAAGCAGGATGCTTTCCGCGTGGGGAGGGGAGCCCGATGGATAAGCTGCGTTCGATCGAGTATTTCGTCGCGGCGGCTCGCGAGGGAAGCCTGTCGCGGGCAGCACGGCGCTTTGAAGTCAGCGTGCCGGCCGTGGCCAAGATGGTCGGCGCTCTGGAAAGAGAGCTGGGGGCGACGCTCTTCAATCGAACCACACGTGGCCTCATCCTCACTGCGGAGGGCGAGCGTTACCTGACAGTTTGCGAAACCCTGATCGGCCAGCTCGCCGACGTCGAACAGAGCTTCAATCGGACCAGGCAGAGGCCGCGCGGCACAGTCGTCATAGAGGCACCGCCTCTTCTGACGCGGCAATGGCTTCTGCCGGCGCTGCCGGCCTTCCACTACAGATATCCGGACCTCAAGGTCGACTTGCGCATGGTTGACCGGGTTACGATCACCGATGCGGATGCGAACGGCGTCGACGCGCTCATCCTGCTGGGATGGCCGGTCGTTGCTGATTTCGTCGTTAGGCAAATCGCTCAGATGCGCCTGCTCGTCTGCGCGACACCGGGCTACTGGGCAAGACACGGTATTCCCACGCGACCGAAGGAGCTGAAGGACCATACGGCGTTCCTGGTCCGCAACTCCAAGGGCCTGCTGCTCGATTCGTGGCGCTTCCGGCGCGGCAGCGAAGAAGAGGTAGCCGAACTGGGAGGCTGGCTCGTCAGCGAACGGCGCGATGTGGTGCTCGATGCGGTGCTCACCGGCGAAGGGATCTCTCGTTTTGCGGATCTCTCCGTCCAGAATCTCCTGAAGGACGGTACTCTGGTGCCGGTTCTGGTCGACTGGGAGGCCGTAGATGCGCCGCCTGTTCACCTTCTGCACCGGCCGCTTCACCGTTCCTCGCCCGGCTTGAAGGCGGTTCTGGGCTTTCTCGAAGGATGCGTAAAGCAGCTGGAGGCACGCCGGGATGTGCCGCTGCTCGGCAATACCCCGCTCGAACGTCCAGCCTGGTACCGCAGGACCTACGGACGAGCGTCCTCGTCCGGCGCGTGATGCAAAGATACGAATATCGAAATTGTCGGGTCGAAGGGCAGGCTATTCCTTGCCCCAGCCGTCCCGCGTCTGCGGCAGCTTCTTATTGAGCAGGGCGCCCGCCACGACATTGCGCAGCACTTCGGCTGTGCCGCCGCCGATGGTGAACATGCGTACATCGCGGGCCATGCGTTCCAGCGGCAACTCGCGCGAATAGCCTCGGGCGCCGAAAAATTGAAGCGCCTCGTTCACGACCTGGATAGCGCTTTCCGAGGTGAAGACTTTGGCCTGTGCCGCCATCAGCATGTCGGGAAAGCCGCCTTCGCCCGACCGCGCCGCGTTGTAGACCAGCGCCTGGGAGGCCGCGAGCTTGATCGACATGTCGGCCAGCTTCCACTGCAGGCCCTGGAACTCGTTGATCGGCCGGCCGAACTGCTGGCGCTTCTCCGACCAGTCGAGCGCGAGCCGGTACGCGCCCTGGGCGATGCCCAGCGCTACCGTGGCGGCACCGACGCGCTGGCTGTTGTAGGCGTTCATCAGGTCGGCGAAGCCCTTCTTCAGGCCGCGCGGCGGGATCACCAGCGAAGAGGGCGGAACATCCATGTCCTCGAAGTCGATCACCGCCTCGGGGATGCCGCGCAGACCCATGGTCGGTTCGCGTTTGGTGATCTTGAGGCCCTTGGTCTCGTCGCGGATGGCGAGAAAACCGCCGATCCCCTCGAACGTGCCCTTCTCGTCGTAGACCTTGGCGAAGATCAGGTGCAGGCGCGAGACGCCGCCACCGGTGATCCAGTGCTTGCGGCCGTTCAGGACATAGCGGTTGCCCTTCTTGTCCGCGCGCGTGGTCATGCCGTTGGCGTCGGAGCCGGCGTCCGGCTCGGTGATGCAGATCGCCGGCTTGTCGCCCGACAGTACCATGTCGGCGGCCATCTTCTTCTGCTCGTCAGAGCCGTAGGCCATGACCGCGCTGATCGCGCCCATGTTGGTCTCGACGGCGATGCGCCCTGTGACGGCGCAGGAGGCCGACAAGGCCTCGATCGCCAGCACCGCGTCGAGCCAGCCCTTGCCCTGGCCGCCATATTGCTGCGGGATCGTCATGCCGATCAGCTTGGCATCCTTCAGGAGATCGACGTTCTCCCAAGGATACTGCTCGGTGCGATCGACTTCGGCCGCCCGCTGCGAGACGGGACCTGCGGCCAGCTCGCGGGCACGAGCCTGCAGTTTCACCTGATCGGGCGACAGTCCGGACGCGTTCATCGCAACAGCCTTTGCAAGAAGTGACTAACGGCCCAGCGTATAGAACTCGTCGTTCGGACGCATCCGGGTGACGTTCGCCATACGATTGGACAGCGCGAAGAACGACGCAATGGAGGCGATGTCCCAGACGTCGTCGTCATTGAAACCGTGCTTGGCCAGCGCGGCGAAATCGTCGTCGCCCACGGCATAGGCTTCAAATGAGACCTTCATGGCGAAGTCCAGCATCGCGGTCTGGCGCGGCGTGATATCGGCCTTGCGATAGTTGATGGCGACCTGGTCGGCGATCAGCGGGTTCTTTGCCCGGATGCGCAGGATGGCGCCGTGCGAGATCACGCAATACTGGCACTGATTGGCGTTGCTCGTGGCCACGACGATCATCTCGCGCTCGGCCTTGGTCAGGTTGCCCGGCTTGTCCATCAGCGCGTCGTGATAGGCGAAGAACGCCCGGAACTCGTCCGGCCGGTGTGCCAAGACGAGGAAGACGTTGGGGATGAAGCCGGACTTCTCCTGGACAGCGACGATCCGCTCGCGAATGTCGGCAGGCAGGTCGGCCAGGGCGGGAACGGGGAAACGGCTGACGGGCAGCGAGGCGGGGGAAGACATGAATCGAACTCCAGGAGATCAGGCATTGGCAAGGCGCGACGAGGAATAGCCTCTCATGCCGCCGGGATCGATGCTGAAGATCGCCACAGGCTCGCTGCGGCCGCGAACGACCACACTGCCCAAAGGGCTGAAGGAGAACTCCCCGTTACAGTTCGAGCGGGTGCTTTCGGAGACGAGGATCCGTGTACCGTGCTGCTTGTTCAGCTCCTCGAGCCGCGCCGCGAGGTTCACCGTATCGCCCAGCAAGGTGAAGCTCATGCGCTGACCGGCGCCGACCGAGCCGCCGATGACGCCGCCGGTGCTGATGCCGATACGCGTGGCGAATGACATGCCGATGTCGCCGAAAGTGCGGCTGCCGACGGCGCGCTGGATGTCGAGGGCGGCCCGCACGGCGGCCGAAGCGTGGCCGTCGCAGGCCAGCGGCATATTGAAGGAGGCAAACAGACCATCCCCGATGAAGGTGTTGACCACGCCGCCATGGGCACGGATCGGCGCCAGCACTGTCTGGAGATATTCGTTCAAGGCAATCACCAGCTGGTCCGGCGGCAAGTGCTCGGCGATTGTCGTGAAGCCCTCGATGTCGCTGAACAGCACGGTCGCCTCGCGGGTCTCGCCTGCCAGAACGCCGGAACCCTCGCGCCGCAGGATGGTGGCGGCAACGCTTTCGTCGACATAGCGGCCGAAGGTCTCGCGGATGCGCTCCCGCTCGCGCAGTCCCTCGATCATGTTGTTGAACTGGCCGGTGAGCTCGCCCACCTCGTCGTTCGAGGTGACGGGAATGCGCTGGCTGAGATCGCCCTGGCTTACCTTGGTCATGGCTTGCGAGAGGATACGCAGCGGCCGCAGCAACGAACGGCTGATGTAGTAGGCCGACATCGACACGCCCACCACGGCCGCGGCGACATCGACCAGGATTTCCATCCGAACGCGATCGCCGTCGTAGGAAAACAGGTCGACGAGAATCGCCGTCAATGGACCGATCGAGATGACGATCAGCGCCACCAGCAGCTTGTTCCTGTAGCTGCCGAAGAACAGGCCGAGGTTGCGGCCGTAGTGCCTGAAGATGAAGGTGCAGAGCTGGGAGAGATAGTCGCTGACGACGAAATAGGTGTAGGTGAAGTAGAAGACCGTCAGAATGACGCAAGTTGCGACGAAGTCGGCAACGGCCGGCTCGGGCAAGGTGGCCGCCGAAGGACCGGCCCACCAGGGCGTGGAGAAACGGAAAGCCCATGCCACGAGGGTGAGTAGAAACACGCGCTGCGCCGTCAGCAGCGGAAGCTGGGTCAGTCGGCGCTGCACATCCTCGAAGGGAATTTGGCCATCGAGGTAGCGTTGCACCGGCCGGAACAGGTTGAAGGCGGCGATCAGGTTGATACCGAGCAGCAGCAAGGCCCCGACGGCCACCGCCCGCAGGAAATTGAACCAGGCGCCGGCGACGAGAGTGAAGATCAGCAGGATCGCGAGGTCGAGAAAGAAGACAGACGTCGCCATCCAGAAATAGCGTCGGCTGATCGCGGCGATTTCCGCGCGCGTGGCTGTCGTATATTCGGCCGCAGTCGCGTCGGGTGACGTTCTGGTGGAAGTATCGCTCATGCCGGAGGCCCCACGCGATAGACGACGACATTACCCCGATGGCCACGCATATCCGTGACGCCCAGGCGTTCACAGGAGTCGATGGCGCCGGCTGCGAGAACCGTACTTTCGGCCGCCAGGATCGTCGTGCCAAATTTCTTGTTGAGCTGCTCGATGCGCGAGGCCACGTTCACCGCATCGCCTAGCAGGGTGTAACTCAGCCGGTTCTCTGCGCCGATGGTGACGCCGATTACCAGTCCGGTGTTGATGCCGATACGGGTCCGCAGTCCGGCCTTGCCGGCGAAGGGAGTGGCTGCCAGGGCTTGCTGGATTTCGAGAGCGGCGTTCACCGCGGCCTCTGCGTGATGGGCAAGCGGCAGGGGCAAATTGAAGCTCGCAAACAGCCCGTCGCCGATGAAGTTGTTCACAACGCCGCCATGACGCTGGATCACCGGCACGACGGTGCCGAGATAGGTGTTGAGAAGGGCCGCGATCTCCGTTGGCGTGGCGCCTTCCGAAAGTCCGGTGAAGCCTTCGATGTCGGTGAACATCAGCGTGGCTTCGGCGGTCGTGTCGACGGCACGGCCGCTGCGTCCGCTGTTATCGAGAATCGCGGTCGCCACGCTTTCGCTCACGTATTTGCCAAAGGTATCGCGCAGATATTCCCGTTCGGCGAGGCCTTCTACCATCTGGTTGAAGCGGCTGGCGGCATGGCCGAGCTCGTCGTTGGTCGTCACGGGCAGGCGCACGCTGTAATCGTCTTCGGCGACCCGCCGCAGACCGCCATCGAGGCGGTCGATCGGGCGGGTCAGCGCCTGGGAGATCCAATAGTAGACGAAGGCGGCGCCGGTCAGGGTGAGAGCGATGTCGGAAGTGGCCTCGCGGATCAGCCGGGTGCCCGAGTAGCTCGCAATGTCCGCGGCCAGCAGGACCAGGCCGGATAGCGACAGGAACACCATGGCCAGCGCGACCTTGTTTCGGAAGCGGCCGTGAAACGTCGCCATGTTGACGCCATGCATTCGAAACAGATGCTCGCAAAGGCGGTCGAAATAGGCGCTGACAACGAAGTAGGTCAGCACGACATTGAACAGGGAGCCGACCACGATCGTGGCGATGGCATCCGCCAGCTGGGTCGGCTCCAGTGTTGCGCCGAAGGTGATGCCGAGCTGGTGAGAAAGCACGCGCATCGTCAGCATGGGCGTATAGAGCACGCCGACGACGATTGCCGAGTTGTAAGGCAGACGGGCGAGCTGCGGCTCGATCTGCTCGAAGCTGACTTCGCCCGAGACGAACCGCATGATTGGCCTGATCAACCACCAGGCACCCAGACCGACGCCCACCAGCAAGAAGCAGGAGGCGATCAACAGGGCCGGAAACAGGATTTCTGGAGCCCGGTGGAGCAGCGCGTAGACCGAATCCGAAATAGTGTCGACGGCAAACGGCACCGCCATCGCCGCATAGTATCGGCGCTCGATGCTGGCCGACGCCGCAAGCGGCGCCGCGTCGGTCGTGGCGGTCATGCCGCCGATATAGTGCGGAACGCGGTCGAGCGGAATGGCTCCGCCGCTTTCCGCTCCTTTGAATGGCCCTATACCGTCAGTTCGCGGACGGTGATGCGGTACCGAAACTTGTCGGGATCGAGCGAATCCAGAAATCCCGACCGATTCTCGGCCTGCGGATACATCAGGAAGGTGATCGGTGGCTCCTTGGAGCCTGCCAGCTTCAGGTCGTGGGCAACGTTGTAGGCCAGCCAATTGCCTTCCCAGGAGCCGAATAGCGCCCGACGCGCGGCAACGACCTTCGGATCGGTCATGGCGAGATTGGCCGGTGGTTCCTCGAGAACCACCTTGCGCACGTCGGCAGGATCCACGGGAGTCCACCCGGAGCCTGCGAGCCAGACCTCGGCACGGCAATGCTGGGCCTTGGAAACCACCTCGGAGCCTGCGCCCAGCGCCTTGAAGCCGAACTCCGAGGGCATCACGCGGATGCCATAGACATGGCGCGCCGGCAGACCGACGGACCGGGCGAGGCCGACATAGAGGGCATTCAGGTCCGCACACTTGCCGTTCAGGTTGCCGGTCCTGATCATGGTCGTGATGTCGCCGACACCGCAGCCTAGAGTCTTGGCATTGCGAAAGGTGTTTTCGACGACCCAGTCGTAGATCGCGCGTGCCTTGGCAACGTCGCCCTGCTTGCCGCGCACGATCTCGTCGGCCGTCTCCTTCACAAGACCATCGGTCGGCAGGAGGGTGGTCGGCATCAGGTTAAGCTTGCGCTCGGCATCGCTCAGCGCAGGCGCGTTGCCCCTGCCGGGCACGACCGAACGGTTCTGGGCCTGGACTTGCGCCATCACTTCGATGACGGGCGCCGACTGATCGGCCGTCCATTCGACCCGCAGCATCTCGGCACCGTACTTGGGATCGCGCACACGCTCGGCGACGCGTGCATTGCCTGTCCAGGTGATATTACCCGGCCGCTGCCAGTCGGCCGCGTCAAAGGTGGGCAGCGGTATCCATGCCTTGGTGGCGCCCGCGGTCGGCTCGACCTTGGTCGTGAGCACGTAGCTGCGCCAGCCCCTGGGAACAGGCGCGTAGGTGGCGGCCTGGGCCGAGGCCATATGCGGTGCCAAGCCCATTGCGCCGGCGGCAATGCCAGCCCTCAAAAGGTCACGACGATTCATCTTTCAATCCTCTCCAATGGCAATCGTTGCCGGGGAGGATGCTCTATCCCGTCGTCGGGAAGATCAGGGCCGTCCCGGATCAAGCCCGCGTCGCACGCGACAGCGGCAAGTACCGGAAAGGCGAGAATTGCCGCGCAACGGCAGCGCCGTCAACGCAGTTCCTAGAGGCCGAGATAGGCCTGGCGCACGCGATCGTTGGTCAACAGCTCCGCGCCCGGCCCCTGGAGCTCGATGCGGCCGTTCTCCAGCACATAGCCGCGATGGGCGATCTTGAGCGAGGCCATGACATTCTGCTCGACCAGCAGAATGGTGAGGCCTTCTTCGTTGAGGCGTCGCACGATGCGGAACACTTCCTGGACGATCGTGGGGGCGAGGCCGAGCGAGGGTTCGTCGAACATGATGAGCCGGGGCTGGCCCATCAGGCAGCGGCCGATCGCCAGCATCTGCTGCTCGCCGCCGGAGAGTGTGCCGGCGGCCTGCTTGCGGCGCTCGGCAAGCCTCGGAAACAGGGTGAACACTTTTTCCAAGGTCTGCTTCTCGGCGGCGCGCGCACGCCGGGGTGTTGCGCCCATCTCGAGGTTTTCCAGCACCGAGAGGTTGGGGAAGACCTGCCGCCCTTCGGCGACATGGCCGATGCCCACTTCACAGACCCGGTAGGATGGCCAGCCCGTAATATCCTGGCCATCGAAACGGATCTGGCCCTGGGCCGGCCTTTCGATGCCATGGATCGCGCGGATGAGGGAACTCTTGCCGGCACCGTTGGCGCCGACGATCGCCACGATCTCGCCGGTCGAGATGGACAGCGAGACCCCGGCCAGGGCCTGCGCATCTCCGTAGTAGAGGTCGAGGCCATCGACGCGCAGCAGCGGCGCGCTCACGTTTCTTCCTCGCCGAGATAGACGTCGAGGACGGCTTGGTTGCGGGCGATCTCGGCGGGCGTGCCCTGCGCGATCTTCTCGCCGTAGCTCACGACCACCACTTCCGCCGCCAGCGCCATCACCGCGCGCATCACATGCTCGATCAGCAGGATAGTGAGCCCGGTGCGCGCATTGAGGTCGCGCAGGAAAGCGACCATCACGTCGACTTCGGTCGGGCGCAGGCCCGCCATGACCTCGTCGAGCAGCAACAGCTTGGGTTCAGTTGCGAGAGCCCGCGCCACCTCAAGGCGCTTGCGGTCGGGCAGGGTGAGGCTTTCCGCGGCCTGGTTGCGCCGGTCGTGGAGGCCCAGCCCCTGCAGAATATCGGCGGCGGCCGCACGGGCGTCGGTAAGGTTCGGTCGCCGGTGCAGGGCGCCCACCGTCACGTTCTCCAGCACGCTCAGCCCCTTGAAGGGCTTCACGATCTGGAACGTCCGGCCGACACCGGCATCGCATACCAAGTCGGGACGCAGGCCGGAGATCTTCTTGCCGTCCAGGTTCACCTGGCCGGCATCGGGCCGGTAGACGCCGGCAATCATGTTGAAAATCGTGGTCTTGCCCGCGCCGTTCGGACCGATCAGGGCGTGGATCGCTCCGGCCGGTACGGCGAAGGAGACATCATGCACCGCGCGCAGGCCGCGGAAGTTCTTGCCAATGCCGGCAAGTTCGAGGTGCGTGCCGCTCACCGCCGCTTCTCCCCGAAGCCGAAACGGTCTGCGAGCCACGGCCAGACACCGGCGGGCCGGTACATGACGATGACCAGCAGGGCGAGACCGTAGAAGATCTGCTTGATGCCCGAGATATGAAAGAATTCGCTGAGGTCCGTGAAGATTTCGCCGAGGCCGGTCAGCACGACGGCGCCGACGATCGGGCCGAACAGCGTGCCCAGTCCGCCAATGATGGGCGCCAGGGTGAATTCGATCGACCGGCCCATGGCGAAGGCCGTCTCGGGGAAAAGGTTGTTGTAGTAGAAGGCGTTCCAGACGCCGGCCAGCGCTGTCATCGCCGCCGAGATCACGATAGCGATCATCTTGCAGCGAAGCACCGGCACGCCCACGGCCTGGGCCGCCTCGGCATCCTCGCGGATGGCGAGCCAGTAACGGCCGAGCCGGCTTTCCAGCAGGAGGCGACACAGGATGAAGGCGCCGACCGCGAGCGCCAGGATCACGTAGTAGAAGAGGATCGGGCCACCGCGCAGGTTCAGCCAGTCGGTGGTGGCATCAACCTTGAGGAACAGGCCGCCCGAGCCGCCGACCCAGCCCCAGTGGTCGAAGGCGATGCGCGTGAACTCGCTGAAGGCGATGGTGAGCAGCGCGAAGTAGACCCCGGCGAGCGAGAAGCGGAAGCCGAGATAGCCGACGACGGCGCCGGCGGCGCCGGCCGCCGCAACCGCGACGAACAACCCAGCCCAGGGACCGATGCCATAGTGGAAGAAGAGGCCGGCTGCGATGTAGCCGCCCAGTCCGGCATAGAGAGCATGGCCCAGCGAGAGCTGGCCGGCGAAGCCCATCATGATGTTCCAGGCCTGACCGACATAGGCGAAGTAGAGGATCAGGATCAGGACGGAGAGGCCGTACTTGCCCAGGAGGGCCGGCGCGACCAGCAGGGCCGCGAGCAACAGAGCGAGCGACCAGAGCGCGCGAGGCGGCACGCCATCGGTCAGGCGATGCAGCAGGTTCATTGGCTGTTCTTGCCGAGCAGGCCCTGAGGCCGGAGCAACAGCACCAGGATCAGGATGCCGAAGCTCACCATGCTCTTGAGCGAGGGCTGCAGCAGGAGGCCGGCCACGGCTTCGCTGACGCCGATCAGCAGGCCACCCAGCAGCGCGCCGGTCATGCTGCCGAGCCCGCCCACGATCACGATTACGAAGGCGAGCAGGGTATATTCCGCGGCCAGGAAGGGCGTCACCGGAATGATGGTGATCATCAGGGCGCCGGCCGCACCGACGCAGGCCGCGCCGACACCGAAGGTGAAGGCGTAGAGGCGCTTCACGTCCAGGCCGACGACGAGGGCGCCCATGTGATTGTCGGCGGCGGCACGGATCGACTTGCCGATACGCGTGCGGGTGAAGAAGAGCCAAAGGAGGCCGGCGATGGCAACCGCAACCAGCGCCGCATGCAGGCGCACGGCGTCGAACACCAGGGGGCCGAGCTCATAGGAGTCGAACTGCGCCTCCATCTGCACGCCCCGCGAATCGGGGCCGGCGATTGCAAGGCAGGCATTGACCAGGAGGATGGCGATCGCCAGCAGCAGCAGGAACTGCTGATGCTCGGGCCGCCCGATGAAAGGAGAGATGACGCCGCGCTGCAACGCATAGCCTGCGCCAAAGAAGAGGACGGCTATCACCGGCAGGCTCAGCATTGGCGAGACCTGCAGGTACTCGAAGCCCATCCAGGCGAGATACATGCCGACGACCATCAGTTCGCCATGCGCGAAGTTGACCACGCGCATGACGCCGAAGATCACCGACAGGCCGAGCGCCATCAGCCCGTAGACCATGCCGGTCAACAGGCCCTTGGTGATCGCCTGGGCGAGCGAGAGAAGAAAGTCGGACGTCAAGATATCAAGTGCGCCGCTTGTCGTTCCAGCTGGGCATCGGGAAGACCAGCGGGGCGGCCGCGGACTCGAGCGGCAGGACGACGGTGGGCTTGCGCTTCAGGTTCTCGACCGCCGACGCCTTGATGTTGACGTTCTGGCCCTTGGCGTCGAACTGGATCGGCCCGCCGATCATGACGTGCTGGTCGATCTTGCTCTTGCGCAGAGCTTCCATCAGGTCGCCCGGCTTGGTCGACTTGGCAGTGAGCCAGGCGTGGGCGGCGATCAAGATGCCTTCGAAGGTGAAACCGCCGTTAAGGTCAAGCTGATCGTTGGGATACTTGGCGGCGTGGCGCTTCTCGAGAGACTGGGTCATGGCCGACTTCGGGTCGAGCCACGGCACGTTCGAGATCATGAACTCGCCGTACTTGCCCATCGTCTTCAGGAAGTCCTGCTCGTAGAGGCCGGGCGCGCCGGGATTGAGCACGCCCATCGGCTCCCAGCGCTGCTTCACCATTTCCTGCACCAGGAGCTTGGCGTCGTTGAGGCGGCTCACCGGCAGCAGCAGCTCGGCTTTGGTGGCCTTGGCCTTGCCGACTTCGACGGCGAGGTCCTTGGCCGCGGGGTCGTAGCTGATCGTATCGACCAGCTCGTAGGGCATGTCGAGCTTGGGGAACAGCGCCTTGATGCCGTTGATCATCGAGGTGCCAAACGTGTCGTTCACGCTCATCAGCACGGCCGTCTTCGGCGTCTTGCCCGAGACCTTGAAGATCTCCTTGTGCAGCGCCAGGGCGCCGGTGATCAGCATGGGCGCCGTCGGGAAGTTACGAACGACGAACTTGTAGCCCTGTTCGGTGATCTGCGGTGCCGCTGCGATGTTCACGATCAGCGGCACGCCGCGCTGTTCGCAGACCTGGGCGATGGCGATGGTCTGGCCGGAGTCAAAGGCACCGACCAGCATGTGGCAGCCGGCGTCGATTGCCTTTTCCGCCTGGGTCCGCGCCACGTCGGGCTTGGTCTCGGTGTCGTAGTTCACGATGTCGATCTTCACCGGCATCTTCATGTCGGCGAACACCTCGTTGGCGACATCGGCGCCACGGCGGCAGGCCTGGCCAATCTGCGCCTGGAGGCCGGAAGTCGGCAAAAGCAGGCCGACCTTGACGTTCGCCGGTCCGCCCTGCGCGAAGGCCTGGCGGATCGGCAGCGGCGCGCCGAGAAGCGCGGTACCGGCCAGGGTTGCCTGTCCGAAGCGACGGCGGGTGAATGTGTTGCGGCCGGTCATTGCGGCTCCTCCCTTTGAATTTGCTGGCCGGACTATAGAGACGGATCGGCCGCCGTGCTAGGTCGGCCGGCATGATGCATACGCTCGCCGACCTCAACCAAGCAGCTTCCGCGGATTTCTGCGCGGCCGTCGGCGAGACGTTCGAACTGGCGCCCTGGGTGGCGGAGACGGTGGCCTCGAAGCGGCCGTTCGCAAGCGTTACGGCTCTGCACGACGCCATGATGGGTGTCGTGCGCGCTGCCCCGCGCGAGCGTCAGCTTGCGTTCCTGCATGGCCATCCCGATCTGGCCGGCAAGGCAGCCCGCGCCGGTGCGCTGACGGATGATTCGCGACGCGAGCAGGCAAGTGTGGGCCTTGATTCCCTGTCGGAAGCGGATTTCCAGCGATTTCACCGACTGAACGACGCCTACAAGGCGAAGTTCGGCTTTCCGTTCATCGTCTGCGTGCGCCGGCACACGCGCGATTCGATCCTCGACCAGTTCGAGCGCCGGCTGCGCCACGATACGGCCGGCGAATTCGCCGCGGCCCTGCAGGAGATCTTCTTCATCACGCGGCTGCGCATGGCGGCCAAGGTGACGGGCGAGGGCATGCCCAGGGTCAATGGCCGCCTCAGTACACATGTTCTCGACACCCATGCAGGGCGCCCGGCCGTTGGCATCACCATCGAGCTCTACGAATTCGCCAGCAAGCAAGCACATCTGATCGCAACGGCAGTGACCAACGCGGATGGCCGTACCGACGCGCCCTTGATAGGTGGCCGACCGCTGCCCATCGGTCGATACGAGCTGCAGTTTGCGGTCGGTGACCATTTCCGCAGCAGGGGCATTGAGCAAGGCGACCCGCCGTTTCTCGATATCGTGCCTTTGCGCTTTTCCATTGCCGAGCCGGAAGGGCATTATCACGTGCCGCTGCTCTGCACGCCCTGGAGCTATTCCACCTATCGCGGAAGTTAGAGATGACGGAGGAGAAACAATGACGAGCTATAGCGACGTATCCCTGATGATCGACGGTGCCTGGACAAAAGGTGCCAACGGCCGGACGATCCCGGTCATCAATCCGGCGACGGAAGAAGTGATCGGCCAGGTGGCGCATGCCGAGAAGAGCGATCTCGATCGCGCGCTCGCCGCCGCCGAGAAGGGCTTCCAGCAGTGGCGCAAGGTCTCGCCGTTCGACCGCTACAAGATCATGCGCAAGGCCGCCGAGCTGATGCGCCAGCGCGCCGACGAGATCGCGCCGATCATGACCCTGGAGCAGGGCAAGCCGGTGATCGAGGCCAAGGGTGAGACCCTGCTTGCTGCCGACATCATCGAATGGATGGCCGAGGAAGGCCGCCGCACCTATGGCCGCATCGTTCCGGCGCGTTTCGAGAACGTGTACCAGCTCGTGACGAAGGAACCGGTCGGTCCGGTTGCCGCCTTCACCCCGTGGAACTTCCCGATCAACCAGGTGGTGCGCAAGGCCTCGGCCGCGCTGGCCACGGGCTGCTCGATCATCGTCAAGGGCCCGGAAGACACGCCCGGCTCGTGCGCACAGCTCATCAAGGCCTTCGTCGACGCCGGCGTTCCGGCGGGCGTCATCCAGCTCGTCTACGGCGTGCCGTCGGAGATTAGCGAGTATCTGATCCCGCATCCGATCATCAAGAAGGTGACCTTCACGGGTTCGACGCCGGTCGGCAAGCAGCTCGCGGCCCTGGCCGGAGCACACATGAAGCGCGTCACCATGGAATTGGGCGGCCATTCGCCGGCCATCGTGTTCGAGGACGCCGACGTCGACCAGGCGGTGAATGTCCTGGGCGCCAACAAGTTCCGCAATGCCGGCCAGGTCTGCGTCGCGCCGACGCGCTTCCTGGTGCACGAGAAGGTCTATCCGGAGTTCGTCGAGAAGTTTACGGCCTACGCCAAGAACCTGAAGGTCGGTAACGGCCTCGACGCCGACACCCGCATGGGCCCGCTCGTCGCCGAGCGCCGCCTGCATGCCATCGACGGCTTCGTGAGCGACGCCATCGCCAAGGGCGCCAAGATCCAGACGGGCGGCCAGCGCAAGGGCAACAAGGGCTACTTCTACGAGCCGACCGTCCTGACCGACGTGCCGCTCGACGCCAAGATCATGAACGACGAGCCGTTCGGTCCGCTGGCGCCGATCTCGCCGTTCAAGGATTTCGACGGCGTGATGAAGGAAGCCAACCGTCTGCCGTGGGGTCTCGCGGCCTATGCCTATACCACGAACAGCAAGACCATGACCAAGGTCGGCGCTGCATTCGAAAGCGGCATGGTCTCGATCAACCACCATGGCCTGGCGCTGCCGGAAGTACCGTTCGGCGGTATGAAGGACTCGGGTTATGGCTCAGAAGGCGGCATCGAGGCGCTCGAGGCCTACCTCAACACCAAGTTCATCAGCCAGCTCGGCATGTGACGAGCAACCGCTTTTCCCGCGGCGCCTTCGACGGTGCCGCGGGAGAGGCCTCCTTACCCGGTGCCTCGGCACACAGGTCGAACGGTGGCGGTGCGCGGCATTCGACGCCTAAGCAAACGCCACCGTCACACCGGGTTCGTTGCCCCGAGAACGAACCAGTTCGCGCAAGCGGACCTTGTCCGCCTCTAGTGTCATGGCAGCCTCGGCGCGATCGAACGCCATGCGGGACTGAAACAAGGCTGCGGTCCTGAATGCGCTGTCGCCCATGCGTGAGAGCGCAAGCAGAGACTTCTGGATGCGTAGTTGCACTTCGATCAGCCCAGCGCCATCGCGTGCTATGACCATGAAGCCGTCCTCGAGCAGGTCGGCACTGTCGAGCGGCGGCACGTGGACCCGCGGATACGTCGGCTCGTCTTCAGGATCGCCGGCGGGGCCGTTTGCCCAGATGCTCAGCAACCTCGTTGTCCGACCGATGACGTCAATCGCAGTACCCGGATCATTCATCGCGGGAGATAGCGCACGGGAGGCGATCTCGCTCATCACGGCAAGGCCGAAGCGCGGATCCTGATCGAAGGAGCGTTCGTCGTCGATCGAGAACGCGTTGCAGACAGCTTCGCGAAGTGTGTCGATGTCGACCTCGTTTCCGGGTTTCGTGATCCAGGCAATCGGCACATGCGGATAGACGAATTTCCCGGGAAGGGCCTTCACATATATGTCCGCATCGTTGGCCTCGCTGAGTCGCGAAAGCGCCGGCATGTCAATGTGCTGAATGTAGCCAACCACCTCTGCCGTTATCGGGATGGTTTCGCCGGGCAGATCGTCAATTAGATCGTGCAACGGCCTGCCGCCGAGACAGGGGTCCCGCAAGCGAGCCTTGAGCGCCTGCCTGGTTGCGCCTTCGACGCGATCGGTGGTCTCTCCGACGCGGCCCAGGCGTGTGAGATGGTCAATCCAGCGCAACAGCGAGACGATGACCAATGCGATGACGGCAATCGTGATGACGAAAAGAACGACACGCCCGCGTGCGCCATAGGCTCCCGTCTTGAGCACGATCAGGCCGACGATACTGAACAGGAAAGAGCCGATGAAGGTGGCGAGCACCGTCTGCGTCGGTTGATCCTCGACGAGCAGCTTGGTGGCACGTGGCGTGACATTGCTGGTGGCCGAGCTATAGGCCGAGACCATGATGCTGAGTGAGAAGGTGGTGACGGCGAGCATGCTGGAGGCGATGATCGTCAGCAGGCTGTCTACGGCATCGGCTCCGATGCGGCCTGGGATGGTCCAGGGAATGTAACGTTCGACCACGGCTGCGAGGATCGCGGCCAAGATGCCCAATGCACCAAGCAAGGTGGCGCGTATCCATAGCTGCCGCGTCAACTGTGCCATCAACCATCGCCATCTCGGCATGCCCATCTCCGTCCGCTCGGACTCGAGAATACAGAATGAATGATCTTAAGCTGTGTTCCGGGAGATGGTGTAGCTGGAGTGAGTAGCCGGTAGCTCTCGCCGTACCGAGTGGCGGTACAGAAGCGACGGTGCTCGGGCTACCTGTTTGAAATTGCCGTGCATCTTCTCCCACAAGGTCGCGGCTTGCAGTCAGACTGGTGCAATGGGGAGGAGGCATGAGAACCGCTGCCCTACGAAACTCCTCGCCCTTCGGAACGATGGACAATCGGCCGCTCGCGTTTCGCTCGCCGCAACCTATACCGGAGCCGTCCTTCCTGGGGGTGCAGACTGATGAAGCGCAGAGATCTCCTTGCCGGCCTTGCCGGCGTTCCATTCGTGGCCGGCCTTGGCGCGACGGCGGCCGGACAGGATGCATACCCCAACCGGCTGGTGAAGATTTTGGTGCCGTTCGGGCCGGGCGGCTCGACCGACATTATCTCGCGCCTGATCGGCAAGCAGCTCGAGACCATGACGGGCAAGCCTTTCGTCATCGAGAACAAGCCCGGCGCCACCGGCATGATCGGCACCACGCAGGTCAAGAACGCGCCGGCCGACGGCTATACGATCCTGCTTGGCTCGACCAGCACGCTGGGCGCCAATCCCAGTCTCTATAAGACGATGACCTACGATCCATCGGACTTCACGACGGTCGCCGTCAACGGAACTACCGGCAACTTCATGCTGGTGAAGCCGGATGCGCCTTACAAGACGGTGAAGGAGTTCGTCGAATACGCCAAGCAGCAGCCCAAGCCGCTCTTCTCCGGCTACGGCAACGCCTCGTCGCGCGTCCCTGCGGCGCTGTTCGAGGTCACGACCGGCGTGAAGTTCGAGGAAGTCGCCTATCGCGACGCCGTCGCCTCGATCCAGGATCTCCACGCGGGCCGTGTCGACTGCGTGTTCCCCGACCAGGTGGTCGGCGAGAGCTACGTCCGATCGGGCTACGTGCGCGCGCTGGCCGTCACCTCGAAGGAGCGCTCGCCGCTCTTTCCCGATGTTCCCGCGATCGCCGAGACCTATCCGAGCTACGTGATCATTGCCTACTCGTGCTTCTCCGTGCGCAAGGAGACACCCGACGACATCAAGAAGAAGCTGAACCGCCTGATCATGGATGCGATCTACGAGCCGGCGGTTCTAGAGCGTGTGAAGCAACTCGGCTTCATCCCGCCACCGAAGGACTGGACCATCGAGCAATGCGATGCCTTCGTGGCCAAGGAGCGCGAGGACTGGACCAAGTACATCAAGCTCGCGAAGATCGAGCCGCAGTAAACTTTCTCGCGTATATCGCGCAGATTGAAGAGAATCCCAAGGCAGACTAGCCTCTAGCCCAAGCCTGCAGCACTGACGACCCGAATACGGGCGGCTGCAGGCAAGGGAGGAGAGCATGCCGGGAGACGGCACGACCGCCTTGGCGGTAGCGCACCGCTATTGGTCGCGGCTCGAAGACGGGATGAACTTGATCGCCGCTGCGGCGATCTTCTTCCTGATGTTTGTCGGCGTCTTCCAGATCATCGGGCGGACTGCCTTCAACACCGCCATCTACGGCTATATCGACTATATGGAGCAGGCGAGCGCGTTGTTCGCCTTCCTGGGCATCTCTTATGCCCAGCGCGTCGGTGCCCATATCCGCATGGACCTGCTGCTGCGCGGCTTCTCGCTGCGCTTCCTCTGGTCGATGGAACTGTTCGCCGTCCTTGTGGCGATGCTGGCTATCACCACTCTGGTCGACTCGACCTGGCAGAATTTCCTGCGCGCCTATCAACTCGGCGACTCGACGATCGACATCAAGCTGCCGGTCTGGCCGACCAAGCTGCTGGTGCCCTTCGTGCTGGCGGTCCTCTGGGTACGGCTGGCCCTGCAGGCGGCCGACTACGCCCGCCTGGTCCGCCATCCCAATGCGCAGCCGATTGCCGTGCCGGTGATCGAGACCATCGAGGTCCAGGCGCAGAACGAGATCCAGGAAGCGCTGGGCCGGGAAGAGAAAACGACGGGGGAGAAGCGGCCATGACCATCGAACCGCTGACTCTTGGCATTCTGGGCTGTGTTCTTCTGGTCGGGCTCTGCGTGGTGGGCGTGCGTATCGCCTTCGCCGCAGCCGTCGTCGGCGCCTTCGGACTTGCCGTCCTGACGGGCTTTGGCCCCGGACTCCGCACCGCCGGCGTCGTGCCACATGCCTCGGTCGTGAACTACACGCTGAGCGTCCTGCCGATGTTCATCCTGATCGGCTACCTCGCCTACTATGCCGGCATCACGCAGGCCGCCTTCGAGGCGGCGCGCCGCTGGCTGGGGTGGCTGCCTGGTGGTCTGGCGATCGCCACGGTCTATGCCGTCGCAGGATTCTCGGCCGTCTCGGGCGCCAATACCGCAGCCGCAGCAGTGTTCGCCAAGGTTGCCATCCCCGAGATGCTGAAGGCGGGCTACAACAAGCGGCTGGCGGCCGGGGTCGTCGCGGCAGGGGCCACGCTCGACTCGCTGATCCCGCCCAGCGCACTCCTCGTGGTCTACGGCATCATCACCGAACAGTCGGTCGGCAAGCTGCTGGTTGCGGGCTTTGCGCCTGGGATCTTCTCGGCCTTCGTCTACACCGCCATCATTCTGGTGATGTGCTGGCGCAACCCGAGCTACGGTCAGCCGATTCGCGGCTATACCTGGCCGCAGCGCTTCAGGTCGCTACCCGGCACGCTGCCGATCGTGCTGGTGATCGCCATCATTTTCTATTCGATGCTGTTCGGCTGGGCGACGCCCACCGAAGCGGGCGCATTGGGCGCGCTCTGTGTCTTTGTCATCGCACTGATGAACGGCATGAAATGGCCGGAACTGAAGGGCGCGCTGCTCGAGACGGCGCGGCTCACCGCGGTAATCTTCACCGTCGTGTGGGGTGTCCTGATCTTCGTGCGCTTCCTGGGGTTCGCGGGCCTGCCGGAGCAGCTCGCGACTTGGGTCACCAGCCTCAACGTGCCGCCGCTGGTGATTCTGCTCGCGATCTACGCGATCTACCTGATTCTCGGCACTATTCTGGAGGGCGTCGGCATGTTCCTGCTGACGCTCCCGGTGGTCTTCCCCGTCATCGAGGCGCTGGGTTACGATCCGATCTGGTTCGGCATCATCCTGGTGAAGCTGAACGGAATAGCCACGCTCTCGCCGCCGGTCGGTCTCGTCGTCTTCGTCGTGAACGGGGTGCGACCGGACATCTCGGTCGCCGATATCTTCCGCGGGATATGGCCCTTCATCGTTGCCGACGTCATTACCATCGGCTGTCTGACGGCCTTCCCCGAGATCGTCACCTTCATTCTGGAAGCGGCAGGCTGATTGCCTACGACTTCGGTTCGGCTCCGGCCTGCTTCAAGAGGAAGTTGAGTAGTTCGCGCCCGGGAATGCCCTGGCCTTCGCGCTTGACCACCCATTCTTCCCAGACCGGCTCTGCGCCGGCCTTGCGGAACGCGGCCAGCTCGTCCGGCGAGAATTTGAGGAAGGTGAGCTTCTTCTTGAAGAGCGGGATGTTCTTCTGGTCGGCCTCGGCATAGGCTTTCTTGACCGCCGCCTGTCCCAGTTCGCGGGCCTCCTCGAGCAGTGCCTTGTACTGCGGCGGCAGCTCGGCGTAGCGATCGACATGGATCAGGGTCGGGCAGCCGACGGAGCCCAGCATCATGTTCTCCGTGAACCACTTGCCGACCTCGTAGGTCCGGTAGGACTGGTGGGCGTAGGTCGATGGAAAGGCAGCGGCGTCGACCGTGCCGCGTTCGAGCGACGTATAGACTTCGGTCGCGTCGACTGACGTCGGCACTGCACCGAGCTTGCGCATGGCTTCGCCGATGCCGGCAAGTGCACGCACGCGCATTCCCTTGAAGTCCTCGACGCTCTTGGGAGCCTTGCCGCGGCCCACGAACTCATTGTTGGGCAGCAAGGCCGACATGTAAGGGATCGCGTTCCAGCCCGCGAACTCCTTCAGCACCAGCGGATGCTTGTGGAAGGCATTGTGAACCTTTTCCTGCACCGTCGTGTCGGGGATCGGCAGGAAAGGAAGATCGAGGGCCGAGTAGACCGGCAGCTTTTCTGGATGGTACGAGGCGCAGATGTTGGTGGCCTCCAGACTGCCGACCTTCAGGAGGTCCAGCAGTTCCTTCGGATTGCCGAAGCTCTCGTAGCCGATCTGGATCTTGAATTTTCCGCCGGTGCGCTCGTCGAGGAACTTGCGCAGCGTCTCGACATTCTGGGTAGCGGCGCGCGGCTTGCCCCACGCCCCCAGCTTCCATCTCACTTCCGGCCCATCGACGATCTTCGCCTGGGCGAACGCATTACCCGACAACGCAACTACGCTGGCTGCCATGACGGCAGCGACGGTCATGCCCTTGAGACGGTGCATGGGTGCCTCCCGATGTTTCCTCCAAAACCTTCTTCTTGGGTCTGATCGCCTCCGCGACCGACGCGGAAAGACTACTCTATTGCCAGTCGTGGCGGTAGCGACGGCGTGGCCGTATCGCTAATCTCCCGGCTACATGGGTGGGAAGACATGAACCGGATCTCGCGGCGCGCCACGCTGACCGCCTTGGCGGCAGCCGGAATTGGATCCGCCGCCGGGATCGCGCGCGGCGCGGATTGGCCGACGCGGCCTGTTTCGTGGATTGTGCCCTTTCCGCCCGGCGGCGGTTCGGACCTGTTCGCCCGCCCAATCGCAGCGCATGTCGGCGATCGCCTCGGCCAGCCGATGGTGATCGACAGCCGGCCCGGCGCCGGTGGCACGATCGGCACGGCCATCGCGGCGCGGGCCGCGCCCGACGGCTACACGCTGCTGGTGGGCGATACCGGTCTCATCTACGCGCCGTCCGTCTATCCGAAGGCCGGCTTCAACTTCATGCGCGATTTTGCGCCGGTCGCTGCTTTCGCTCGCGTGCCCTACGTCCTGGTGGTCAATCCCGCGCGCCTCGATGTCCGGGATCTCGCGGGCTTCATCTCTGCAGCCAAGGCGAAGCCGGGATCGATCGACGTCGGCTCGGCGGGCCTCGGTACCATCACCCACCTCGCCATCGGACTGTTCGAGGATCGTGCCGGAAGCGAGCTGAACCACGTGCCGTATCGCGGCGGCGCGCCGATGCTGCAGGATCTGCTGACGGGTCAGATCGCGGCAGCATTCGTGCTGCTCAGCCAGGCTGCGGCGTATGTGACGTCGGGCAGGCTGCGCGCGCTTGCGATCGCCAATCGCCGCCGTGACGCCTTGCTGCCGGACGTGCCCACCATGCACGAAGCAGGCCTTGCCGAGTTCAGGATGACGACCTGGTTCGGTCTGTTCGCGCCGCAGCGGACGCCGGACGAGATTCTGGACCGGCTGCATGATGCCGTGCAGGCTGCACTCGCCAGCGACGACGTCCGGCGCCTGTGGCTGGCACAGGGCGCGCGTGTCGAACTGGAAAGCCGCGCCGCGTTCGCCGATTTCATTCAGCGCGAGAGCGTGCGGTGGAACCGCATCGCCAAGGCGGCCAATATCGAGATGGAGTAGCCTATGACGCGTCTCGCGCTGCGTCGTAGACCTTACGTCTCGCCGCCGCCGTTCACCTGGATCATCTGGCCGTTGATGTAGGCGCCGCCGTCGGCCACCAGCAGCCCGACCACCGAGGCGATCTCCGCCGGTGTGCCCATGCGGCCGAGCGGCACCTTGGCCATCGTCTCCTGGCGATGGTGCATCGATGCCGCGTCGTTCTCGACATCGGCAGCGATGGGGCCCGGCGAGATGGCATTGGTGGTGATGCCCTTGGGACCAAATTCCTTGGCCAGGGCCTTGGTGAGCCCCCAGGCGCCATGCTTGGCTACAGAGACCGGCGCGCGTCCGGCATAGCCATGGATGGCGTTCATGCCGGTGAAATTGACGATGCGGCCCCAGTTCTTTGCCATCATGCCGGGCAGGCAGGCCTGCGCCAGCCATACCGCGGCATCGAGATCGACAGACAGGACGCGCCGCCAGTCGGCCTCCTGCATTTCGAGGAAGGGCTTGGCCGGCCGCAGGGCGGCGTTATTGACCAGCACGTCGACCGCGCCGAAGCGCTTGATGGCTTCGTCGGCGATGCGCCTGCACTCCTTCGGGTCGCCGATATCGGCCATCGCGACCACAGCGTCGACGCCGGTGCGGGCAGCCTCCTTGGCGACGGCCTCGCAGGCGGCGCGATCCTTCGAGCCGTTGATGACGACGTTGAAGCCTGCAGAAGCCAGCTCCAACACGCAGGCACGGCCGATATTGCGGCCGGCGCCGGTTACCAAGGCAGTTCTCCGCGCTGCAGTCATCTTCTATGCTCTCGCTCCGTTGATCTTCGAGGGCGTTAGGTGGAGCAAAGAACGATCCCGCTCGGCGAACGCCCGGCGCGACTGTGGACTGGCGGCAAGGGTGACGCAATCGTGCTGCTGCATGGCGGCTGGGCGGGCGCCGAAGCCTATTGGTCGACCATTACCGACGACCTCGAACGCTCGCATCTCGTCGTCGCTCCCGAGCTGCCGGGCATCGGCACCGTCGACGAACCACCATTGCCAACCTTCGGTGCCTACGCGGACTGGCTGGCAGCACTCCTCGATGCGCTCGGCATCGAAAGTGCGGTCATTGTCGGCAACTCCTTCGGGGCAACCGTCGCCTGGTGCTTCGCCGGCCAATATCCGGAGCGTTGCCGGTCACTGGTGATGGTGAACGGCTATCCACCGCCGGCCTATCCGTCCGGTGTGCGCTGGCTGGCCGCCAAGACGCCTGTGCGCGCCATGGCACGAGGGAACGTGGCGCAATTCTATGGCCGTGACGTGCTGGATCTCGCCTTCCACGATCGCACCAAGGTGCCCGCCGCCATCGCTCGGTCGCTCGAACGTTTCTCGCGGGTCGACATCGATCGCGTGCTCGACATCATGCTGTCGGACGAACCGCCAGGTCCGCCGCCCAAAGCAAGGACCCTCCTGATCTGGGGTGAGGCCGACCGTTCACCCGTGTTCGACAAGCGGGGCGCCCGGAAGATGCGGCAGTCTCTCGCTGAGTCGAAACTGGTGACGCTTCCCGAAGCAGGACACCTGCCGCAGGTCGAGCGCCCGGCGGAGTTCCGCCAAGCGCTGCGCAATTTCCTGAAAGCCTAGATCACGCCGCCGGATTTGAAGGCGGCAATCTTCGCCGCGTCGTACCCCAAGCCGGACAGTACCTCGTCGGTGTGCTGACCGAGGTCGGGAGTGGGCATGAGGGTCGCGGGCTGCGGGAAATCCGACAGGTTGATCGGCTGGCCGACGACCTTGATCTCGCCAAGCTTGGGATGATCGACCGGCCGGGCGATGCCGAGATGCTGGACCTGCGGCTCGGCAAAAGTCTTGTCGATGGTGTTGATTGGCCCACAGGGGACTCCCGCCTTGTTCAGCGCCTCGATCCAGTGAGCCGACGTGTTGGTCCGGGTCACTTCGCCGATGCGTTCGTTCAGAGCCTGGCGGTTCTGCGAGCGCAGCGTCGGGGTCGCATGTTCGGGGTGGTCGATCAGCGCGGCCGCGCCCAGCGCCTCGGCGGCACGCTTCCACATCTTGTCACCGGCGGCGGCGATGTTGATGTAGCCGTCCTGGGTGGGAAACACGCCGGTCGGAATCGAGGTCGGATGATCGTTGCCGGCCTGCTTGGCGACCTCGCCTTTCATCAGCCAGCGCGAGGCTTGGAAATCGAGCATGAAGATCTGCGCCTCGATCAGCGAGGTATGGACCCACTGCCCCTTGCCGGTGCGTTCGCGATTGTAGAGCGCCAGCATGATGGCCTGGGCCAGCAGCAGGCCGGACGTGAGATCGGCAATGGGGATGCCGACGCGCATCGGTCCGCGGCCCGGCTCGCCGGTGATCGACATCAGCCCGCCCATGCCCTGGGCGATCTGGTCGACGCCGGGACGCGCCGCATCGGGGCCGCTCTGGCCAAAGCCCGCGATCGAACCGTAGACGACGCGCGGATTGACCTTCGCCACCGTGTCGTAGTCGACCTTGAGCCGATGCTTCACGTCGGAACGGTAGTTCTCGACGATGACGTCGGCCTTGGCCGCGAGTTTCATGAAGATCGCATGGCCCTCGGCGCTCTTGAGATTGAGCGTCATCGACTTCTTGTTACGGTGCAGGTTCTGGAAATCGAAACCATGCCGCGCGCCGCCCATGGAGTCGCTCTTTCCATCGGAGGGCGGCTCGATCTTGATCACATGCGCGCCCCAGTCGGCGAGCTGACGCACGGCCGTGGGGCCTGCGCGATGTGCGGTCAGGTCGAGGACCGAGAGATGGGAAAGCGGCAGGGCTGTCACGGCCTACTTCCCCTTGAAGACCGGCTTGCGCTTCTCCATGAACGCGCGCCGGCCCTCTCTGAAGTCTTCGCTGTCGAAACAGGCCTCGACCATCTTGTCGAGTTTCCCGTGATCCTGTTTGGACTCAGGCTTGGCGATCTCGCGGGCCGAAGCCTTGGCAAGCGCGATGGTGAGCGGCGCGTTCTGGGCAATGGCACCGGTGATGCCGTCGACCATGGCGTCGAGTTCGGCATCGGAGGCGACGCCGTGAACCAGGCCCATATTGTAGGCTTCCTGCGAGGAATACTGCTTGGCCGTGAACAGGAATTCCATGGCGCGCGGCAGGCCGACGATGCGCGACAGACGCTCGATCCTGAGGAAGCCGTAGCCCAGGCCCAGCTTGGCGGCGGGCACGCCGAAGCGGGCCCCCTCGTTGCAGTAGCGCAGGTCGCAGCAGGCCGCGAGGTTCATGCCGCCACCGATGCAGTAGCCGGTGATCTTGGCGATGGTCGGCTTGGGGAAGTCGTAGAGCGCCTCGTAGCCTTCCTTGGAGATGGCGTCGTAGCGCACCTGGGCTTCGGCGTTGGCGCGTTCGCTCTCGAACTTGGAGATGTCGGCTCCGGAGACGAAGGCCTTGCCGCCAGAGCCGCTCACGACGATGCAGCGGATCTCAGGATCCTGGGCGAAATCCTTCAGAATGCTGACGAAGCCGTCCCACATATCGAGCGATACGGCGTTGAGCTTGGCGGGATTGTTGAAGACCAGATGGCCGACCTGGCCTTCGCGTCGCCCGAGAATTTTCTGTTCCTGCATGTCGGCATTCCTTCGGTGAGGGGCGGGAATATACAACACGATTGTCAGGGAGCGCGAAGCCAAGCATCCTCTGCGGCGAGGGAGGAAACGTGGCCTCAGTCGAACTGAAGGGCCTTTCCAGGCACTACAGCAATGCTGTCGCGGTCGACGGGGTGTCGCTGCGCGTCGAGCACGGTCAGCTCGTCTGCCTTCTGGGCCCCTCGGGCTGCGGCAAGACCACGACTTTGCGGCTGATCGCGGGATTCATCGAGCCATCGGCAGGCGAAATCGAAGTCGGCGGCAAGGTCTTGTCCTCGCCATCGCGGACCGTGCCGCCCGAGGGCCGCAACATGTCGATGATCTTCCAGAGCTATGCGCTCTGGCCGCACATGACCGTAGCGGAAAACGTGGCCTACGGCCTCAAGATCCGGAAGCTCGACCGCTCGACCATCGATGCCAAGCTCAAGGCCATCCTGGGGACAGCCCGCCTCGACGCGTTGGCGGACCGCTATCCCGGCGAACTGTCGGGCGGGCAGCAGCAGCGCGTGTCGCTGGCGCGTGCGCTCGTGGTCGAACCGGAAACACTGCTGCTGGACGAGCCTCTCAGCAACCTCGACGCCAACCTGCGCGAGGAGATGCGGTTCGAGATCCGCCGCCTGCACGATCAATACCGCTACACGACCGTCTATGTGACGCACGATCAGGCCGAAGCCATGACGACGGCGGATCTCATCGCCGTCATGAACAAAGGCAAGGTCGAGCAGCTCGGACCGCCGGAAGAAATCTACGCCAAGCCGCGGTCGGAGTTCGTGGCGCGCTTCATCGGTGGCTCCAACGTCCTGCGTGGCGCGGCGTTGGACGAGGCCCATGTGTCGGTGGCCGGCGCGGCGCTGCGCACGATCGGCCGCAGACTCAAGGCAGGCCGTCCCACGTCCCTTTCGGTGCGCCAGCATGAGATCGGCATCGGATCCGAGGCCCCTCCCGAGGGCAGCGGCAACCACCTCTCCGGTGTCGTGACGCGACAGGTCTTCCTCGGTTCGACGCGCGACTATACGGTCGTTCTCGGGGACAAGACGGAGTTGCGTGTGACTGCAGCGCCCGGCTGCAACATCGCTCCGGGCCAGCAAGTGTGGCTCCATTTGCCGGCGGAGCAATGCCGGGCCTTGGCGGAGGATGTCCCATGACGAGGAAGCTGACGCGACGCCATGTACTCGCTGCTTCGGCGGCGGCCGGCACAGGTGCCTTCATCGCGCCGGCGTGGGGCGCGCCACCGGAAGCACAGAAGATTACGCCGGTCCTGATCGAGGCGGCCAAGAAGGAAGGCAAGCTGTCCTGGTACACCTCGGTCGACCTTGCGCTGGCCGAGAAGGTCGCCAACGCCTTCGAGGCGAAATATCCGGGTGTGAAGGTCAAGGTCGAGCGGTCGGGGGCAGAGCGCAACTATCAGCGCATCGGCCAGGAATATCAGAACAAGATCTACAACTGCGACGTCGTGAACAGCTCGGACGCCGCCCACTTTATCGTCTGGAAGCGCGCAAACATGCTGGCGCCGTTCGTTCCGGAGGAGGTCGCGCAGTTCTTCCCGGCGGCGCATCGGGATCCCGACGGGATGTTCGCCTCCTGGCGCATCACGCTCTGTCCGATCGCTTACAATACGAAGCTGGTGAAGGCCGAGGAGGCACCGAAATCCTATGCCGATCTGGTTGATCCGAAGTGGACGGGCAAGATCGTCAAGGCGCATCCGGGTTACAGCGGCACGATCATGACGGCGACCCAGCAGCTCAGTCGCGATCTTGGCTGGGCCTGGTTCGAGAAGCTCGCCAAGCTGAAGGTGATGCAGGTCCAGTCGGCGACGGAGCCGCCCAAGAAGCTGGCCCAGGGCGAACGCGCCTTGATGGCCGATGGGGGCGAGTACGTCGTCGAAGAACTGAAGACGCGCGGCGAGCCGGTCGAGATCGTCTATCCGGTCGAGGGGACGCCGCTGATCGCCGGACCGTCGGGGATCATGGCGCGGGCGCCCAATCCCAACGCCTCCCGGCTGTTCCACGCCTGGTCGATGACGCGGGAAGCCCAGCAGCTCAACATCGATGTCGGTGCGCTCCGCTCCGCCCATGCGCAGGCCAAGGATCGTCCGGACATGAGGAAGTTCTCCGACATCAAGACCTTGCGCGAGGAGCCCGCAGTCGTTGCCGACCAGGCGGATGCGCTCAAGGCGCAGTACCTCAAGATCTTCAAGGTGTAGCCCATGCGTCGTCGCTCGCTCGTTGCCGCTGGTCTTCTTCTTCCGTTCGGAGCCCGCGTGCTTTCGGCTGCCCCGCCGCCAGAGGCGATCACGCCGGAGCTGATCGAGGCGGCCAAGAAAGAGGGCAAGGTTACCTACTACACGGCGATGGATCTATCGGTCGCCGAGCCCATGGCCAAAGCCTTCGAGGCACAATATCCGGGCATCAAGGTCGCCGTCGAACGCACCGGCGCGGAACGCCTGTTCAACCGCATCGGCCAGGAGGTCGGCAGCAACATCAAGCGCGTCGATGTGGCCAACAGCTCCGATGCTGCGCACTTCATCGTCTGGAAGCGCCAGGGATGGCTGCAGCCGTTCCTGACACCCGACATGGCGGAGAACCTGCCGGCCGATCAACGCGATCCCGATGGCGCCTTCGTGAACCAGCGGACTCATCTCTCGGCCATCGCCTACAATACCGGCCTGGTGAAGCCCGAAGACGCGCCCAGGGGGTTCAACGATCTGCTCGATCCGAAATATGCGGGTAAGCTCGTTAAGGGGCACCCGGGCTATTCCGGCACGATCATGACCGCGACGCATCAGCTCGCGAAAGTGCTGGGCTGGGCTTACTTCGAGAAACTGGCCAAACAGAAGGTGCTGCAGGTCCAGTCGGCGACGGAGCCGCCCAAGCGTATCGAAGCAGGCGAACGCGCCATTGCCGTCGATGGCAGCGATTATCTCTTCTGGATGGCCAAGGAGCGGGGCGCCCCGATCGAAGTGGTGCATGCCGTCGAAGGTACGCCGCAGATCTCCAATCCCATGGCGATCTTCAAGGCCGCGCCCAACCCCAATGCCGCGCGCCTCCTGGTGGCATGGATCATGTCGGCCGAGGGACAGCAGTTCATCGTTAACCTCAGCGGTCAGTATCCGGCGCACAAGCTGGTCAAGGCCAAGGCAGGACGGCCGGCGCTCGCATCGATCAAGACGCTCCCCGAGGATCCGGCCGAGGTCGAGAAGAGCGCCGACGAGATCAAGACGCGGTACCAGCGCCTCTTCAAAGTATGACGCGCGACCTCTCGCGCCCGGTTCTGGTCGCCGTCAGCGCGTTGCTGGCGGCAATGATCGTATTGCCGGTGGGCTGGTTGCTGGTGGTGAGCCTCACCGACAAGGAAGGTGGCGCGACGCTCGCCAACTTCGTCGCTCTCTTCACCGATCCCACTTTCGTCGATCCGCTCATCACGACACTGATCATCGCCTGTTCGGTCAGCGTGATCTGCTGTCTGGTTGCGGCGCCGCTCGGCTGGCTGGTGGCCCGCACCGACATGCCGCTGGCCCGTACCGTCCGCACGCTCGTCATGGCCTCGCTGGTGACGCCGCCCTTCGTGGGGGCCATCGCGTGGGAAATGCTGGCCGCGCCCAATTCCGGCCTGCTGAACCAGCTTTGGCGCCTCATCAGCGGCATGCCGCCGGACGAGGCACTGTTCGACATCTACAGCCTGACCGGCCTGATTTTCGTCATCTCCTGCTACACGTTCCCCTACGTCTTCATCCTCGTCGCCAATGCGCTCGACCGTATGCCGGGCGAACTCGAGGACGCCTCCTCGATGCTGGGGGCGAAGACATGGCAGACGGCACGGCGTATCACGGTGCCGCTGGCGCTGCCGACCCTGCTCGCCGGTGCCCTGGTCGCCTTCCTGCAGGCGCTGAACCTGTTCGGCTCGCCGGCCATTCTGGCGATCCCGGCCGGGTTCCATACGCTCACGACCCGGATCTGGAGCCTGTTCCAGTTCCCGCCCAAACCGGAACTCGCGGCAGCTGCCTCCATTCCCTTGCTGGTGCTCACGATCCTGCTGCTGCGTGCGCAGGCGATGGCCTTGGGGCGCCGCGGTTACGCGGTGCTGGGCGGCAAATACGGGGCGCCGCGCCCGATTCGGCTTGGTTGGCTGAAAGGCCCGGCTGTGGCGCTGGCCCTGTTCGTTCTCGCCATGCCGCTTTTTCTGCCTTACGCGGCGCTATTCAACTCGGCTTTTTCGCGGGTGGCTTCGCGCATCGTGACGCCGGAAACCATCACCCTGCACAATGTGCGCTTCACCTTCCTCGAACTCAGTTCGACGATGCCGGCGCTCAAGAACACCTTCCTGCTTGCAACCGCGACCGCGACGCTGGGTGCGCTCCTGGCGCTGCTCATTGCCTACATCGTGGCGCGCAAGGCGGTGAGGGGGCATCGCGTGCTCGCCTTCCTCGCCACGGCGCCGCTCGCCATTCCGGGTATCGTGCTGGGTGTCGGGCTTTTCCTCGCCTACACCAGGCCGCCGCTCGCACTCTACGGCACGCTGTGGATCCTGCTGATCGCCTTCGTGACCATCGAGCTGCCGGCGGCCTACCAGCAGCTCGGATCGGCGTTCCACGCGGTCCACCCCGAGCTTGAGGAGGCGGGCCGCATGCTGGGCGCCACACGGCTACGGACCCTGGCCGACATCACCGCACCGTTGCTTCGGTCGGCGGTGATCGCCACCTGGTGCTTCATCTTCGTCGCGACCATCCGCGAGCTTTCGGCGGCAGTCATCCTGTTCACGTCTGAAACCAAGGTGCTCTCGGTGTTGATCTTCGACCTGAAGGAGAGCGGGGATGTCGGCGCCATCGCCGTACTCA